>Ga0247727_10005096_pt1 | contig 27053 bp, 32 predicted proteins | sample WisWelCaveWW1625_FD_202498 | JGI IMG/M metagenome (GOLD analysis project Ga0247727, IMG submission 202498) | Biofilm microbial communities from Wishing Well Cave, Virginia, United States - WW16-25 | ecosystem: Environmental > Aquatic > Deep subsurface > Groundwater > Cave microbial mat | place...
GCCAAATGGCTTCCCACGATTTGCAAGCTTTTCCCGCCTCAATGCGGAAAATCCGGCAAACCTGCAACGCCCCAAACCGGCCTTATGCCAACGCCGTCAACGCCTTGCGATTACTTCACGGACGACTAACTATGGAACACATCGGCAAGCGCCTCGCGGCCATCGAGCAAAACATCAAAATCAACAGTGCAGATCCCGTCGCCCTGCACGGCTTCACTCAGGTCCCGAACTTCATTCTCAAGAACCCGGACATCTCGATCGGAGCGAAGACGACCTATGCTCTGTTCTTGAGCTACGCGTGGCACAATAGTATGTGCTTCCCGGGCCAGGACACGCTCGCAAAAGCGATTGGCATGAGCATCGGCAGCGTGAACGGCTTCATCAAGGAGCTCCGGGCCTGCGGCCTCATCGAGATAACCCGAAGAGGGCAGGGGAAGACCAACCTCTACACCATCAACTTCGTCGTACGGCGTAAGGCGCCGAAGTCTTGATTTCAGCGGGCTGAAACCTTGATTTCAACCGGTTGAAGACAAGCTTTCACCCCGCTAGGTATCTGGGATTCAACCAGTCGAATTCATTCAATATAAGAATATGCATTCAACCATATACATATTGAGAATACTCAGTAGCAAGCCGCCCAATAGTAAATGGAAAGCCAAAGCCAATCTCAATGCAAATTGTAGTCTGAAATGCACCAAGAGCTTCTAGACAGACAAACGTCTTGACGGCGAGACATCTTTCCTTCGCTTTATGTTTCTTGTGCGAATGATGCTGTATACTACTATACATGACCTCAAGCCAAAGACCGATTCCGGAGTACCTTCTTCCCTTCTTGGATTATTGTGAAGTCGAGAAAGGCCTGTCGAACAACACGCAAAGAAACTATAAGCAGTACCTCGATGTGTTTATGAGCTGGCTCAAGCAAACGAACAACCAACAATTGCGCCCGAGGCAGTTCTCAGCGCAACACGCGTGGGACTACCGTCTGTACCTCGCCCGCACCTACAAGACACCGCGCCAAACGTACCTCGGAAAGAAGTCGCAGAACTTCTATTTGATCGCGCTCCGCGCCCTCCTGCGCTACTTTGCAGAGCGAGACATCGAGTCTCTTCCCTCTTCGAAGATCAAGTTGGCCAAGCAAGGAACCGAGGCCAACATTTCTTTTCTGGAACATCACGAAATCGAGCGAATCCTGAAGAGTGCTCACACCTCGAAGAGTGATGGCGCGCGCGATCGCGCAATCATGGAGACCTTCTTTTCCTCCGGCATGCGCATCTCAGAGTTGGTCGCGCTGAACGTGGACAACGTCTCGATCCTTAAAGGAAGGAAGGATCCGAACAAGACGCTTGAACTCTCCATCATCGGCAAAGGCAAGCGCGTGCGGACGGTCTTTCTGTCGCCCCGCGCGTGCGGGTGGATACGCGCGTACCTCGCTGACCGCGGCCCCGACGATCACAAGCCGCTCTTCATCAACAACCGTACGAGGAACCCCGAAAGCAAGCGCCTCTCCGCGCGCGCCATACAATCAATCATATCCAAGTATGCGCGCGTGGCCGGGCTCACGAAGAAGGTCACGCCACATACGCTGCGCCACACCTACGCAACCGATCTACTCTCGCACGGCGCCGACCTGCGCAGCGTCCAGGAACTGCTGGGCCACAAGAACGTCGCCACGACGCAGGTCTACACGCATATCACCAAAAAGCGCCTGCGAGATGTCCATGAGAAATTCCATGGCGGAAATGGCCTGCTCGATGATTAGACGTTGCGCTATCAACGAGCGAATTGCGATACCTTGCAAGCGAACTATTTAACTAGCAATTATTTTCAATTCCCTATCGTACACGTCACGATATGGCATATCGAACACGTCCGATAGGAATGACCCCTGCAATAACCCCTGTCTACGGATGACAGGGGTCGCTTTGGTGACGACGAGCAAGAAATCCTTACTTGGCAACAAAATGCGCCTCCCCCCGATGTCGGGCTTGCAGCCCGACCCCGCGCCGCCACCCCGCAAATGCATTCGACTGCCGAAGGCAGACCTTTCTCACGGCGGGGCTGGCGGCCTCGCGCTCTCCCCTTCGGGTCGGTCGCTTCGGCTGGCGGCACGGGGTCGGCCTGCTGCGCAGGACGCACGGCCCAGCGGCTCCGCCGCTATCCCCTCGCCTACGGCGAGTGGGGGCCTGAGCTCCGACATCGGGGGGAGGCTAAAGCAAGAATGGCTCGCCGCCTTTTCGGACACGTCACGATAGTCCTCGTCCCTGCGGGCTATCGAACACGTCCGAAGTCGGAACCGGCTCGCGTGGAGCGTATGCAAGCCACGCGCAAACAAGAGCGAACGTGGTTCGCATGAAAGGACCAGTAGTCCACATGCAACCGCGCCGAGGTTGGGGGACGCGGCGCGGTATGCTCCAAGCAGAGATCGTCGCGACGGGGAAAGCGCGCGACGATCATTTGTCCGCTCAAGGTTCCGGATCGATGCGGTCCGGCACCCCCAAAGCCATTGTGGCTGCCTCGTCGGGAACTTGGCGCGGGTATGTCAGGCCACACGAATATCGGAACGACTAGCCGCGACGACGTGTTCTCCTTGTCGCTGCAAGACCACCTGCGACACATGGCGGTGATCGGCGCGACCGGTTCGGGCAAATCTTCCCTGCTCCGGCATATGGCCGCGCAAGATATCGCGCGAGGAGATGGTCTGTTGCTTCTTGATCCGCATGGCGATCTCGCGGAAGCGGTGTTAAGCGACGTTCCTCCATCACGGTATAACCAGGTTTGCTACCTCAACTGTGCGGAGCGCGACTTCCCTGTTGGCATGAATGTGCTCCAGGACACAGAGCCGGATGACCGTGCGCGTGCGGTAGACGGCCTGGTCACGGCGATGCAGTCGATCTGGTACGAAAGCTGGGGCCCACGCATGGAGATCATCCTTCGCCATGCCTGCACGGCTTTGATCGAGACACAGCGCGCGTCGCTTGTGCTCCTTCCCCGCCTGCTCACAGACGATGAATTTCGGAGCCGCGTCGTGCCCCGACTGTCGAACTACCAAACGCGCGCCTTCTTCGGTGCGCGATTTGATAAATGGCGCGATAGCTTCCGCGACGAGGCGATAGATCCGGTCTTGAACAAGGTCGAGGCATTCCTTGCCTTCCCCACTATCCGCAACATTCTTGGTCAAGGTCGGAGCACGTTCCATCTTCCCTACGCCATGCAGCAGGCTCGCATTGTCATCGTCAATCTCGCGACCGGCACGATCGGCGAGACACCAGCCCGTTTGTTTGGCGCTCTGTTACTTGCCCACGTGCGAGCCGCCGCGATGGCGCGTTCGATCATTCATCCGGCCGACCGGCGACCATTTCACGTCTATGTTGACGAGGCACACACATTTGGCCCAGCGTCCATTGCTCGGCTTCTGTCCGAGACGCGAAAATTCGGGTTGTCGATCGTCCTCGTTACGCAGTTCTTGGATGCCCTGACGGATGCCACGCGGGCTGCTCTCCTCGGCAACGTCGGCTCGCTTGCGGTATTCAGATCGGGGCCGGACGACGCCGCCATCCTGTCGCGCAACTTTGACCGTCCTCACCAGGAATTCAGTCGCTACGCGCTGCAGGTACTTGAGGATGGGCACGCCATGGTGTCAACGCCTGGCGCAGAGCCTGCGCTGGTAAGCGTCCCCTCTCCACGGAAGGTCGGCTTGACGGACGCAGTGAAGCAGCAGAGCCGCCAGCACTATGGCCGCCCGCGCGCGCAGGTGGAGGAGAAAATCATGCGGGTGTTGGGGTACGGCCTTGCTTGATCGGCGCCTTCAAGATTCCCGGTCGCAATGATCTCCGTCTCAACGGTACTACGCTCATCATCAACGTGGTTACGCCCTGCTTCGGCCGCAGCCGACAGCGGTTCGCTCCCTTGTCTCCTGGCGCCGCTTTGCGATGTATACGGACGTATGGTAACTTAGCACACGGTGCTTGGACTGCTTCAAGCATCCGTCTGCTCGTCACAGACGTACCTAGCGCCTCTGTCTCCGAGGCGCTTTTTTTGCTCATCCTCTTCTCCGGCGCAGCTTCCACAGCATCCGCAGCCAACCCTCGGAGACACCGTCGAGTGCTCGTGCCAATGGGTCGCTCGATGCTCCAAACAATTGCTGCCTGCCGCCCAAGTCCGGCTCGCCGCCTACGCCTTTATCAGCGGCGAGTTCGCCCAGCCTCGATTGCCTCTCGACGTCCGACTTTTCGAGACGCCTGAGTTTCTCTGCCAGCTTTTTCCACTCGTCGTGCTGGATAGGCGCTATCAGCATGATTGTCTCCAAGAGACAAGTCGTCCGCAGAGGTCTCGTCACCATTTGCGAACGCACACGCGGCAGAAGCCAGCTGCATAAGCCGGGCTCCCGTCTCGGTGATTGAGTAGACAATGATTGGCGCTCCGGCCCCGGCCGGGTTCGGCGCAGAGGTACTGGTCAAAAACCCACGCTTCTTTAGCGAGCGCAGTGCCCCTGACACTTGACCTGCGTTGATTGTCCGACCGCAATGAGCGCCGACCGTTTCTTGCAACCGGAGTTGAACCTGCTTGAGGTAGGCCTCCCTACCCAGCTCTGCAACCATGATGGCACACACGTATTCGAATGCCCCGATCGGAAGCAAAGGCGCCGACATCCGTAAAGGGAGAATGCAATCACGCACGTGCCTTACCACAGGCAGGTCTTCCCTTGTGACAGCGAATGCGCGTTCGTTGGACATGACGTACCTTTCCGTAATCCTCGGTGACTGCCCTGATTCTTCTGACCACGCTCAACTTGAGACAGGCCACCATCGGTTCGATCCTCCAGTGTCCCTTGCGGGAGGGTGATGCAGTGGGTCGTGGCGCGCGGGGAACCTCCGCATGAGCGCGTTAGCTCAGGCTCCTTGAGCCTCCGTGATCGCAAAGTTAGCCTCTTGCCAACCTACTTGCAACTATGCTAACCACACATAACTAAGTCTTAAACTAAGTTACCTTTGGAACTGTGGCGATGTCGAACCCAACTCACTCGCCGGCATCAATCCCAGCCCTCGTTGGCCTGGCTGGCCTGCGGACACCGGCACTGCTGTTGACACCCCACCGATAGATCCTCGGCACCTTTGCAATGAGCACCCAGGTCAACCCCAATACTAACCCCACGACTCAAGCCTATGCTGAGCTCCAGAAGGCCTACGATCACTTCAATGGCGCGCTTTTTGCCGGGCTGCTCCCACCTTGCCTAATAACGCTCCAACGCCGGTCTGCGGCCGTCATGGGCTACTACTCGAAGGGCCGCTTCGTTTCCAATCACCTTCCTGGCCGAACGACGGACGAGATCGCCCTCAACCCGATCCACTTCAAGGGTCGCGACGTTACTCAAGTTCTACAGACCCTGGTCCACGAAATGTGCCACCTCTGGCAGTACCACTTCGGCAAACCATCCCGCACCGGCTACCACAATCGCGAATGGGCAGCAAAGATGATTGCCATTGGGCTACATCCGTCCTCAACGGGTAAACCCGGTGGGAACATCGTCGGTCAACACATGGCAGACTACGTGATTGAAGGCGGAGCATTCCACCACGCCGTTCAACACCTCGCAAACGCACGTTTCCGCATAAGCTGGTACGACCGCCTTGCGGAATTCCTTGTTGTCATTCAACCGCATCCACATGCGGGCCAACTTGCGCCAATCCCACTGCCTCCCACGCGCCCGCCCACGTGTATCAAGTATTCCTGCCCCCACTGTGGTCTGAATGCGTGGGCCAAACCGCGTGCAACCTTGATCTGCGGCACGCACCATTTGCGAATGGAACCGCAATGCGCTTGCACCCCCCGCAGCGCGACGGCGCCTCCGCCGAGCATCGCCCACCTGCGACATTCTGTTTTGCACACGACAGGGCCGGAGTACCGACATGCGTGATCGGACCATCCGCCCTGCAAACACTCTGTACTTCACTCCGCCGGCCAACCGCCGGCGGATTTGTTTTGAGCAAAACAGAACTAGCGCGCTCGAGCCAATCAACGTCGGGAAACTGACAATTCAACCTCTCCCCCCCTCTTTCAACCCCAAGCTCTCGGACAAAACATGACCAGTCGTCCCCCTCTTCTCTCAAAGAGCGCAAGCCGACACTTCGATCAGAGCTGGACTGACCGACAAGAGCTGTCCAACTTGACGCTCGGAAGCGAGTTGGCGGATATCTCCTTGGAAGAGCTAGCTGGCGCCCTGGCCACCAAGACCGAAGACCGGCTCTCGTTCCCTCTGATCTTTGAGTACTCGGCGACCACGCGGCGAACGAGCTACCGCCGCGGCGAAGCCATGGTCGAGCTGGCAGGCGGCAGAGCGCCGACCGATAGCTCCTGGGTAGAGATCGACCCACGAATGAGTCTTCGAAGGGCACTCGACCTCTACGGCCAAGACCTGCTGGCCTTTGAAAAGGTCGTTCGGCGCATCAGCCTCGAGATTGTCGTGCTGCCCGTCCGCCAACGGCACGAACAAACGCTGCGAGTCCTCATACGGCGCTCGGCGAAACCAACCTGACAAAAAACCAGGAAGGCACCTATGCACACTGCCCCCCAGTCGCCTTGCTTGAAAGCAAGGCTCGTAGAGCTGTTCGGCGCAAGCCCGCCCGCGCCCGCTTATACAGCCCGCCGCGCAGCGCAAGCACGCGAACGCCTGCTTGACGACAGTCGCTACGTCGATGTCGCGACAGGCGATCCTGAGAAAGACTATTTCTCGGTCGGCAGGATGTGGCTCGAAGGCGGCGGCTGACGGCCACCGCGCCTCTTCTCACATGGGAACCCAACGGCAACCTACACGACTGTCGACGATCGCTGCTCGCGTGCTACTGCTTATTGCGCTGCTGTTTGTAGCCGCCCCACGCCCTGCACCGGCGCAACCAAGCGAAGCCTTCCTGCAATACCGCGACACCCACCTGTCGGACATCCCGCCGCCCGCCTCCTGCCAGCGCGATCGCGCGAAACCAGAGCAACCACGAGTCCTACGCATCCGCGATTTGCGTCAACCTCCTCCCCTCTTCGACCTCCCTCTTGTCTTTGCCGTAAACGATGGCGTGCATGCCCTCGCCATCAGCCCCTTCGGCTTCCTGCTGCTCCCGATCCTTGGGGCCATGTACGGCGCAGCCGTCAGCTTCGGCCTCAGCGGGTCGTCCTCGTTCCGCGAGCCGTCCGACTCCATCGTCCCCTTCTTCTTTGCCGTCCTCGGGGCCCTCGCAGCCCTGGGCGTGTTTGCAAGGGCTTACCATTGGGAAGTGATGATGGACCTGCCACTTGGCCGCCTCTGCCCCTTTGAGTCTTTACGATCCCCGCCAGTAACAAACCTCCTCACCGACATTGTCTGCTCCCTTGTTTTCTATGTTGTTCTCTCTCCCCTGCTCGCCCTCCTCAAGCTCGCCATCGCCATCGCGCTCCTCGTCTGCCTCCCCCTCGCCCTTTGGGGCGCGCCTTTCGCTCTCGTCGCGCTTGTTCGTGGTCTGCATTACCTGTTCGTTCTTCATCCGGCTGAGAAGCCGCTCGCGCCAGCCCGCCACGGCTACCACATCGACGAGAAAGCCCTTACCGCTACTTTGCGGCAACCGATCGACCTCGATCACCCGCCGCCTGCTTGGCGCTCGCAACAGGATGCACACAAGTTGCGAGCGCTCCAAGAACAACTCCGTAGAGCTACCGAAGTGGTCCTGGCCGCCGAAGCTTACGAGCGCGCCCGAGCGGCCGCCGCAGACGCTAAACGACGGCACCGCGAGGCCCGCCGCCGCAACCGCAAATCGTGGATCCGCAAATGGTGGAAAGGTTGGTTCGCATGAGCGACACGTCAGAGCCGCACGAGCGCCAGCTCCCGGTACCAGCCGAGCGTCAGCAGGTCGTCACCCGCTCGGCCTTCAGCCTCGACTTGCAACGCTGGCGCGATGCCAGGCTCGCTGCCGCCCTGCGTCAGCGCCGCCTTGTGCTCGAGGAGCAAGCCGAATGCGTCACCGCCCGCGAAGCCCTCGACCGCGGGCTCGGCCGCCTTGACGACCTCCTCAACACCCTCGCTGAAGACCAACGCGAACGTGACGAACAGCGCGCCATCGCTGAGGATGCCCGCCAAGCAGCCGCTGTGCGCCGCGCGCAAGAGCTAGAGCAACTGAAAAGCGCAGGTTGCCCTCGCCCGCAAGCAGCACGAGATCGATCTCGCCAAAAAGGACAAGCAAATTAGCGACGCCCAGGAAGCGCTGGTCTACGCGCAATTTCGCAAACGCCTCAACGCCAGCCTGCAAGCCTACAAAGAAAAAGCCGCTCTCCACATCGCCGAAAAAAACATCCTCGACGCCGAACTCGACAAGGTCCTGGTGCAAATCGATCTCCTACAAAAGCAACCTGGCGCAGCGCCCACCGCTGCCACTGCACCGCCACTCACAGAGAACCAAGCGCTGCTGCAAAAGCTCGACGCTCAGATCGAAAGCGCCAAGCGGGACAATCTCCCGCAGGTCGTCATCGATCAGCTGCAAAGCCTCCGCAATCAACTCTCGGCCCAAGCGGAGCTCGACATCACATGAAAAAACCGACCGAGGGCGAACGGTCGGTTAGCGATCCCAGACATCCACTCATGTGTTCGATGCCCTCCTTCGAGTGCGACGCGACTTTCCGAGCCACGTCCAGCGTTCAGGTCCGGGCCGGACCTGGGCACCGGGATCGAGGACATGCTTTACGCCCATCGCCTACTGCACATGCTAGCTCGCAAAGGATGCCTGTCAAATGAAGCTCAGCCCGCGCGAACAGCGCGCTGCGCGCCGCACCCTGGCCGACCGCGAAGCTGCACACAAGGCGCGCCACCCTCGGCTCGCCCAACCAACACCCGCCAGCGCCTCTCGCCTCGACCTCACTCTGCTCGGCGTCGACGACGCGCGCCGCCCCGTGTTCGTCGATACCCGCACCCGCTGCGAGCACATGCATGCCATCGGAGCCACTGGCTCCGGCAAGACTACCTTCCTGCTCAACTGCATCCTGCAGGACATCGCCTGCGGACGCGGCGTGGCCGTGCTCGACCCGCATGGCGGCCACCCCGACAGCCTCCTCAACACCGGGCTGCGCTTCTTGCGCGACCACGGCTGGCTCGGCGCGCGCCAAGTGCACATTCTGTCCCCCAACGTCCGCGAGTTCGTCGTCGGCTTGAATCCACTCGCACCACTGCCAGGCACCGACGTGTCGGTGATCGCCGATGCCATGCTCAAAGCCTTCGAACGGGCGTGGGGCGACGAGGACACGCACCAGAAGCCGACCACGCGCTCGCTATTGAAAGCGATCTTCATGGCGCTGATCGAGCTCGGCATGAATTTGCCCGATGCCAGGCTGCTCCTCGACCACAAGGATCGAAGTGGCGTGCGTGCGCGCGTGCTCTCCAAGCTCAAGAATGAATACGCCCACGCCGAGCTCGACAGCCTGCATCAGCTGTCCCTGGAAACCCGCTCGGGCGAAAGCTTCCGCGCCAACATCATCGGCCCCGTCAACCGGCTCAACGAGTTCACCTCGAGCGAAGCCTTACGCTTGATGCTGGGCATGAACAGCGAGCGAGCCAAGCCCGACAACACCATCGATCTCTTGCACATCATCAACCGCGGCCACATCCTGCTGGTCGACTTGCAGCACGGCCAAGCGGTGTCGGAGAGCGATACCGACCTGTTGGGCAAAATCCTGCTGCGCTACCTGTTCCTGCTGATGGCGCACCGCAAACCCTACCGTCTCGACGACGGCATCCCGAAGTTCCACCCATTCTTCGTCTATGTCGACGAATGCCATCGCTACATGACCGAGGACATCGAGGGGCTGCTCGCCGAAGCCAGGAAATACGGGATCGGCGTCGCCCTCGCCCATCAGTACCTCGCCCAGCTCGGCAAGCCCGGCGAAAAAATCTACGAGGCGGTCAGGAACTCGACTCACATCAAAACCGTGTTCCGCATCAACTCCGCCGAGGAGGCGCAGGCGCTCGCCCTCGACGTCATCCCGCTCGATATGGAACTCCCCGTGCAGGCCAGCATCCGCCCCGTTCAGGTCGGCCACAGCATCGACTGGTTGCAGCAGCAAAGCGACAGCGTCAACGAGGATACCAGCACGAACTTGGCCGAGACTATCTCGGACGCCATCGCTCACGGTCGCACGGAAATGCAGCATTGGGCGCGCGTGGTATCCGAGGGCGAGGTGCACAGCCGCGCCCGCATCTCCGGCTGGCACCGCGACAACGTCGAGAGCAGCAGCCAGGCTCTCAACGCCCAGACCACGCTCAGCTACGACCCGCAAACCGGCATGCTCACCCCTACCAACATGGGCGTCGGGCGCGGCATCACCACCGGCTCCGGCGCCGCTCGCATCGGCGGCGGCAGCGGCGCCGACATGACCGGCTACGCTCGTATCTTCAGCACGTCGGACATGCAAGGCGGCGCGACCGGCGTCTCGGAAATCAAGAGCAAGTCACACGCTCGGCAAACCGGCCGCGGCCAACGCCGCGGTAGCGGCTCCACGCGCGGGTCCGCGCAGGCCGTGCTCCCGGTCTACGAAACGCGCGCCAACGCCTGGCACTCGCGCGACAAGGCCGAATACATGGCCGGCGAAACCATCCGCGCGCTGCCGACCGGCCGCGCCGTCGTGCGCTTCCATCACCGCACCCAGTTTCTCAACGTGCCGCCACCGCGCAAGAGCAAGAGCCCATGAACGAAAAGCCCAAGGAGGATCATCTCGACCTCATCACCGAGATGATCGCCCGCTCGCCTGGCGCCCAGACGCGCGAGCAAGCGCTCGCCAGCCTCAAGGCGAGGCGCGCGCGTTTCCTTGCACAGCCCCCAGTCGACAGTCCTCGCAACGACGAGCCCGATCTGACGCGCCCCGAACCGATGCCCTTCGTCGATGATCCCGATGCATTCGCCGCCGGCTTCTGGACGCGCTTCAACAACAAGGCGCCGCCCCTTACTCCCGCACCACCGCCGCGAGGACGCAAGCCGCGCATCGTCGTCGACAACACCAAGCCGCAGCCGCCGCGCAAGACGTAGCGGCGCCCGCGGCCCTCCGACTCTCACGCACAATTGATCCTGGCTGATGCTCCGATGCGTTGCCTCCGGCTCCCCTCTGCGCCGTTGCGTTGAGCTCACGCCAATCCCCATCCCGCACTCACGGCCTACCCGCCCACGGCGCTACTGTGGGGTCATGTCCGGCACGCTTTCCAACTCCGCAGCCTCGCGTTCCGACCCCGGCCCGATCGGTGCTCTCCCCGACAAGCACGACCGCTTCAGTGTTGTCGATGGCGGCAAGCACGATGGGGATAACCACCCATGAATCGTCGCGATCCGCAGTATAATGATGTGATGCTCACGGCTGCCGCGCGACATCCCATCCGGTTGACGCGCCCTCAAGCACCGCCCCCCTTCCGTATGACCGATCGTCACATCGCCATCCTGCAGGTCGTTGCCCACTATCGCTTCGTCTCAGCCGATCAGATCACACGCTGCGTCGGTGGCTCGCCGCGCGGCGTCCGCAGCAATCTGCGCAATCTGTTCTGGCACGGCTACCTCGACAGACCCAAGCATCAGCATGTCTATCTCGGCGCCTTCTTCGACGAGGGAAATCACCCCCTCGTGTACGCGCTCGCCCGGAAAGGTGCCCGTTTGCTTGCCGAGCGCGGCGCCCCTGTCGATCACCGCCTCGACTGGACGACCAAGAACAAACGCGCGACTGCCCAGTTTCTGGCCCACACCATCGAAGTCGCCGACGCCATGCTCGCCTTCCACTTCCCCGCGCTTGCCGATGGTGCTCCCCGGCTGATCGACCATGCGCAACTCTTGCCGCTGATGCCGCAAGAGACCCGCTCGCTCTGGGATCCCTTCAAATTGCCCGTGGACATCACGCACCACGGCAAGTCATTCACGCTCTCTGTCGTCCCCGATCGCCTGTTCTCGCTCGCCCTTGCCGATGACACGCGCCTGAACTTCGCGCTCGAACTCGACCGCGGCACCATGGACATCAATGCGAAGCGTCTGATCGGCAAATCCAGCTTCCGCAAGAAACTCATCTTGTACTTCAATGCGTGGCAGCAGAAACGCCACACCGAGGTGTGGGGTTTTCAAAGCTTCCGCGTGCTCACGATCACGCCGTCCGACACGCGCCTGGCCAACATGATCAAGGCGCAACGCGAAGTCACCAGGGACAGCGCCTCCGGTCTGTTCCTTTACACCACCCCTGACCGCCTGGCCGCCGCCGGTCCCTTCGGGCCCGTATGGATCAGCAGCAAGGCTGACAACATCACTCTCCTCCCCTCCTCAACGCGCCAACGAAAATAGCAACACGCCCCGCGGCTGTTTTCTTATCCGCGAAACTCGCGATGCTCGCGCCGGTCGCTAGACCCGCTGTTCGCGTGCGCACCGCATCGCGCGCACTCCCACGCTCACAACAAATTTATCGCACTTCACCTATGGACGCGTGAGGCCTCAAACCAGCACCCAACGGAACTTACCGTACGCTGACAACCATGGTAGCCCGCGCTATCCTTGGCCCTACCGAGGAGACGCAATGCAAACACCCCTGCTCTTTTCCTCGGCGAACTCGCGCCTCGAAAGCACGTCATCCATCAATGGAGCGCTCCATGCTACCCGACATCACGAACCTCGATTATCCGCAGCTCAACGAATTGCGGACGCGAGTAGATGAACGCATGAAGGAATTGCGCGAAACCGGTCTACCCCAATTGCGGGCACGCTTCGCCGAAGACGCGGCAGCACTCGGCTTGAGCGTGGAGGAAATCTTTGGCGCCGAGAAAAAGCGCGGCCGCCGCAGCAACGCTCATAGAGCCCACGAGACGGATTGAGGTCCATTCCGCTGACCACAAGCTTCCATCCGCAGCGAGCCCAGGAAACGTTGCACTGTGGCCGTGTCCAGAACTACCCATCATTCTGTTGGCCGTCCCAAACCGGCGCGGCGACCAGTCAAGGGCCCGCCTCCGGCGGGGCCGCGAAGCGGCAGACCCTTGACGGGGCGCACATGAGCGCCGGTTACACTCGCGGACCGAATGCCAAACGCGCCATCAATTTCGCGCGTCTCAAGCGCGATGTGTCGCTGGAGACGGTGCTGTCGCGATACGGGTACCTTTCGCATCTCAAACGCGCCGGCTCGCAACTTCGCGGCGCGTGTCCGATCCACAACGGCAGCAACACCTTTCAATTCGTCGTCAATCTCAACAGCAACACCTGGCATTGCTTCGGCGACTGTCAGCGCGGCGGCGGCACGCTGGAATTCGTGGCGCAGCGCGAGCGCGTTCCGATTCCGCGCGCGGCTGAACTCATCGCCGAATGGTTCTCACTCGGCAACTCCCCTTCAACTCGAACTGCAGCAACCTCCAGGAGACCTCACATGAACAGCCGACCAAGCCATCGCGCCTACGTCGTCGAAGATCGCGAGGATGACACGAGCAACGAGCAAGGCGGGTTCTGGACGCGCATCGGCTCGGCGTGGCCGCACAAGGACGGCAAGGGCCTCAACATCGTGCTCTCCGCACTGCCCGTGAACGGCCGCGTCGTCTTGCGCGAATACACCGACGAAGATGCGAAGGCCGACGAGGGAAAGCGCAAGTCGGCGAAGAAATAGCGAGTCTCGGGTCCGCAACGGCGCGTGGTAGGATGGCGCTAGACTATATGAAAAGGCTCGTCTCAATGGACAAGACGTACACGATCACGCTTCGTCCGGAGCCCGAGGGTGGGTTCACCGTGCGTGTCCCCGCGTTTCCCGAGATCGCCACCTACGGCGAAGACGAGCGCCAGGCGCTTGCCATGGCGAAGGAAGCGATCGAGCTCTCTCTTGAAAGCCGCAAGGACCGCGGCGAGGAAATTCCGGAAAGCGACGCGGTTCTGGTGCGTTCCGTCAGCGTCTCCGCTGTCGCACGACCTGTCTTGCGTTCCGCAACGTGCTAGGATGTGAGCATGATCAAAGTCCTCGAGCAAGCAATCGAAAAGGTAAAGCAGTTGCCGGAGGATCGGCAGGCCTACGCCGCCGAGGTGCTTGAGCAAATTGCCGCCCAACAGCTCGGCGTGTTCCAAATCCCCGACGACCACATCGCCGCGGTAATGGAAGGACTGGCGCAGGCGGAGCGCGGCGAGTTTGCGACGGATGAGGAAGTCGACGCCGTGCTGCGCAAGCCATGGCGTTGAGGATTAAGCTCACCGCCCGGGCCATCAGCGACCTGCACGACATCCGGTCCTACCTGATCGTTCGCAGCCCGACAGGGGCCGATCGTGTTAGGCGCGAGATCGACCGGACGATACGAGGACTTGCTGACCACCCTGGCATCGGCCATGTGGCGCACATCTCCGGCGTACGCGTTATCACCACTCGCCGTTATCCGTACCTTGTCTACCACCGCGTCAGTGATCAGGAGTTGACTGTAGTTCACATCCGCCACGGCGCTCGTGCGTCTCCGACGCCCGAGGATTTCTAATGATAGCGCGCCCTCGCTACGCGCCTCGGGCGTCAAGCGCGGGGATGCGAGGCACGGCAACTTCTTGCGCTTGACCCCCTCGGCCGGGCGCGCACGTGCGAGCACGTGGCGGCTCCGAGAAAAAGTGGGCTTCATGGCTCACCAAGAAAAATGCTGATGCGCAACATCACGGAACGGCACGGATGCAAGAGATAGCGCAACTCCTCGTAGTCCTGGTCCAGTGCTACATCCGGGACTTGCTGCCGAGCGCAAGCGCCGAGCCACGCATGACGTGCCGACCATGGAGGAGCGGCTCAAGTGTCGGTGCAACCAAGACGCTCGGCATGTTCAGGACGGTCAGGATCAGCTCAATGTGTGGGGTGCGTAACACTCACTGGTTCGGAAAAGAGACAGATGGCGGATACGGAACAAACACCTTGTTCTCCTGCGTGCCGTAGCCCGAGTCCTTCGTCGACTCCACTGGTCCGCTAGTGCAATACGACGGCCCGCAACGGAATTCTCCAGAGGCAGGGAATGCCGTCCAGGCGCCTTTCTTGTCGTCCGCCTGCTTCATCGCGGGCCGCCATTTCTGGGCACCCGGATCATACGCCACTTGGGCAAGCGAACTCGGGGCATGAGCCACGACCGCCAGGAGAGCAAGCAGTCTCAGAAGTTTGCTTGGCATGGCGAGAACCTCGAGCACCATGAGGTGGTCATAGGAGCTGAGCTTCGTTGGCTTCTCGTGTCGGCAGACAACATCATAAGATAAACGGTCTTTCAAGAAGATTCCGTCGGAACTCGAACGCGTCTGCCAAATATACTGTTACTTCAAGTACTTAGTGGACCGCGTGAGCCAACGACTATCGCGGTTTCTCCAGAGTCTCCAAGATCTTCTGTAATGTCCTTTCAGAAGCGCCGGCCACCCCTTCCCTGCAAGTACCTTCCTCCTGATCCTTCTTGTAGCAAGCATTGGCGCTTTTAGCTTGGTAGGCCGCATACCCGGTTGGCGTGTTTAAGAACAACGTAAAGGTTCCAGAGTGCTGCAAAGTGCCCGTAAAATCTGCCACAAAAGGGTTTATGGGAATTGCAACAAGTGTGTACTTAAGATTGAAACTGGGCTTCACATCAAAAACGAATTGGTACTGGAGCTGACCCAAGATTGCGCGCGCGCTCACTGGTGTGATCGTTCGCTCGTTTAAGGTCGTCTCTGTCGCCACCTCTTGCAGCCATTTAGCCAACGTTGTGCCGCCCAGGCCCACATAGATCCTGGTGAAGTTTTCGTACTGTTTCCAATCGTCGTCGCTAACCAACAGGCTTTGCACATCACGCACTGCGTTCCCAAGCAACTTGAGGGCGTCAGCCCCATGACGCTTGATGTTGCGCTCGCCTATATGTGCAAGGGAATGATAGCAATAGAAGTCTCTATCAATTTTCTGGAAGATCTGTGGGTTATAAACCGTGGTCGTTTCGTCCACCAGAGATGCGAACGCTTTATTCGGCTTTTCAAGAACTGTCACATTCGGCCCCAAGTCCGCATCTTGCCTAATGTTTAACTGCTGGAACAAGTCAAACGTCCGCGTGTCTGCATAGGCGGGGCCGAACCGATTAACGTGGTGCTCGCCGGTCTTGCTCACAGGCGATTTGACGTCTAAGCCTATTGCAAAATTTGCGGTGTGTACGTTCTTGAAGCTCGCTACGATGGAGGCGTATTGACGTGCGTCGATGCTAATATTGGCGAGACCTTTCAATTTCCTTGCATCGGCATCTGTAACGATACTAACTTTTTTGTAGAAGTTGGGATTCTTCTTGATGTCAGAAATTGCAATCCCGAGTTTTTCAACTGTTTTGTCGAACAGCTTCTGGCGAAGTCTATTCTGCGCCAGAAAAGTTGTAATCTCACAACGCAGTGCTTTCACAACCTCAGAAACCGAGGGACCCAGGCCCATAATTTTGGTTGGGTCGTCAACCTGAAAATAGTTAAGGCCGCATCCGGCAGTCATAAGAAGGCAAGCGACGGAAGAAAACAGGCCCACCCTACGCATGACGCAGACTCGCCGCTGGAAACAAAAGAAATCATGACGTTGTGGGTAAGAATAGCCGCACAGCCGGGGCTCCGCTGTGTCCTCCTAGCAACGCTCCGCTGAGAATTCTCTAAGCGTCCTTTAGTGGGAGATACTTCCCGGCACATGTCCTACCCACACGCTTCTTCGCCTGCCGCGCCGGGACCACGCGTTGCCGAAAGGCACAGCGGACTCAAGCGCTTATCGCTCGCTCCGCTCGCTCTAGTCGTACCCTGTGGGTTCAGAGCAGTCACCCGAAGCCCCTCGAACCTTCTCCTCGCGGCTCTTCTCATTGTCGCCGGCGCACCGCGGCGTCAAGGCACCCGATGCCGACGTTGGGGTGAGGCATCGGGAGTGCTCATCGGGTCCCCCGCCTTGACCCCGCGCTTGGCCGCCGGCGGGCTCACCAGTGAGCCGCGAGCAGCAGTCGCGGCTGGTCGAGATTAGAAGCCCATAACTTCCCTACTCTATGGCAGACAAACAACCGAGCTTCGCCGCACGCCGTCGCGTGCTGGAGCAAGCGTCTCGCGATTTGGTGACAATTTCCGACATCATCGCTGACGAAGCAGAGCGTATGGCCGCCGCCGAAAAGCGGTTCGCCGAGCGCAACGCGAAGCACGAAAGAAAGACGGACCGCTAATGCCCGCCTCCATTACCAACCATCATCACCATCATACCATGCCGACAACAAACGACCTGTCGCTGGGCACCGACCCGCAGGAGCCCGAACAGGACTTCAGCATCTGCCCAGACTGCGGCGAAGACCTGCCGCACCACACTTGCCGACCAGAAAAGTAATCTCGACCACCAACGCGCATCCGCTGCTGCCGGATGCGCGAGGGGGCTTTCCCACCATCCCCCTCCATCCACCCGGATTCGCTCGCCGCCTTCCGGCGCCGCGACCGCCGGTACCGACAATCATTGCAATCATATGGTATGCTGATGTTCATGGATAAGAATGCCAAAGAAATGCTCGAAGCCGTGCGCTTCATCAAGGACAAAGTCGAAAAGCTCGAAGAGCTTCCCACCGAAGATCGCGTACGTGAAATTGTCCGAGAGGAACTCAAGCCCACGAGCGAGAACGTCGCCGCCTTGAAAATGAAGATAGATGGCATCCAACAAAGCCTCGACACCGAACGCCAAGCTCGCACCGATCTCAAAATCCCACGCCGGCTGCACAACGTAGAGGAGAAGGTCTACGGCGTCGGCAGGTCAAAGCATCCAAGACACATACCGTTCTGAGACCATGCGACGCGAACCCCAGAAGTTCGCTCATCAGGGAAACGATGTAATCCACAGGTCTGCCCCGCCGAAATAGGGCGACGAGGCGCGGTATCCTAACGATAGAGATCCGGTGACCGCGAGAGGGTGCCCGATCTCTATCCGCTTCCGAGTCATGACCAGGCCGCGGGGTGCCACCGGCACCGTGCCCCGCAGCCTGCGCGTGATGCCCATGCGCAGGGTCATGTCCAACCCTTAGCTAGAAGGAGTAGCCAGCAATGGCGAAACCAGCATATCGCGCCTACACCGTCGTTAAGCGCGAGAACAAGGACGACTTTTGGCTGAACATCGGCGTGGCTTTTCCCCACGACGACAAGGACGGGTTCAACCTGCTGCTCCAGGCTTTGCCGCTCGACGGCAAGATCGTGCTCCGTACCTACAAGGAGGACGAGGAAGAGCAGCCGGCTAAAGGCAAGCCAACCAAGAAGTAGGACACGTCGCGCTCTGCGCGCGACCAACTCGAGCCGGCGGCAATCCCCGTCGGCTCTTTTCCCTCAGTCCTCCGGTCCCACGTCCACTTTCTCCGGTGGAACCCACTTGAATGCGCCGCGCTCAATGTCGGCACTCCCTCCAGGCACTCCGCGCGCATGCCTATGCCTTTTGCTCCGGCGGTAACCCAAAGAACCTCGGCAGGGCAACGCTTTAGATTGCCGACCTGCGTCAGACCACCAACGGGTGCTTCCTCTTGATCTAACAGCGTTTTTCGGCTTCGAACCGGATCAAAGGGCATAGGTATGCACTCCGCGCGCGGCGTGCGCCTCGGGGGCTAGCTGCAACCACTCACCTATGGTACGAATTCGATCCAAGAAGGTCAGCTCATCGTCCTCAATATGGAGGTATTTCAAAATGGCTGGCATGTCCCTACGAAAACTTAGATATCCAGAACAGATGTAGCGGCCGCCCGGCAAAAGAGGGCAGCCGTTTGCTTGCAAGAAATCGCGCACCCTAACTATGGCGGCCTCTGGTCGGTCGCCATGCTCTGCAATGTCCTGTCCCGCTAGGTCTGAAACAAAAGCACGATAGCGGCCCCCGTCAGAATCTAGTATAAGTGTTGCCTTACGTTGCGACTCGCCCGGTGCAAACAGGCTAGCGCCAAGATACAATCCAAGCTCAAAAAGCATGTTGAACCGAGGTACTCCGGTCCTTGTGTCGATCCCAAACCGAGAAATATCATGAATCCCGAGCGCGGACGCTTGTATTAGATCGCAAAGTTTTTCAAATCTAGTTTGAGTTGCATCGTTGGTCTCCAGAGCGCATCTCGGATAGAAGCCACAATCTATAATAGCGAATACGATTGCCTCCATAATGGGACTATACTTATCGTCGTACGGGCAGTTAATGAATACATTCAGTTGGTCTTCGCCAGCGTTCGGATTGCCAGACATCTCCAAGGCCCTTTCTGGAATGCAAGCTGCTCAGTATTTTCGACCTTCGACGGCCAGGCGTACCGCATTCCGGATGGCACTCTGTTGAATCTGACCTTCCCCAATTTGCGGTTTCGCATGTGTGCTGTTTTGCTCCAAGGGCATTGGATCGTCGGCGGCCTCAGGCGAAGCCGCAACCATCCATTCCAAGGTCTCCACAATGGCTTTTGCCCTTGTTGGATCGAGCTCTAATTGTCGCGCAAGCCCCTCGATGTATTCCTGTTCCCGCAGCGTGACCGCGCGGTCGGCGAAGACAAGTTCCACCGCGCAGGCGAATGCAGACTCAGCCCTCATGCTTACGATCTCCAGGTGCTCGGGATCATGGAGAATGGAGGCGCACGCAGCGTGCCTATACCTTTTGCTCCGGCGGCAACTCAAAGAACGTCGTCAGGCCAGAGACTTAGGTCACCGACCTGCGTCACAGCGCCAACGCGGGCGTCCCATTGATTTAACAGCGATTTTCGGCTGCGAACCGGATCAAAGGGAATAGGCATGCGCACGCAGCACCCAACACATTCGAGAGCCCATCGCGCCCAATTCTTTCGTCGATGCGTTTTCGCACCTCGGTGATGCGATCAAGGGTGAGATTCGCAAGGGTCCGAGTTCGGTACGCCAATGCGACAATCTCCTGGGTCTCCTCCAGACTAACGAAACCGTTGGCCCGCGCGGCCCCGATGAGGATCGTCAGAAATGCCTCCTCTTCGGCAACAAGGGGCACCTCAGCGGCAAACTTGAACCAGCTTTTGGCGGGTTTGTCCTGCGTTGGGGCCCTCGCGAAAAACTCCTGCGAGCGATGAATCACCTTTCCTTTCGACATGCCCTAGGACCCTTGGCAAGGAAAATGAATGCGGGGATATCCACTCAACGGCCATCGAGCCGCTACCATGCCTCAACGCACATTGGCTGGAGCTTATTTTATCATGAGGTAAGCATCGAGCAAGTCATTGGTGGGGGTGTGAGGTCACTGGATTGGGCGCATCGCCTCCGGCGACCGCGCTCTGCCTCGCTGCGCTCGGTCGAGCCCGCTGTCCAAACAAAGACACATCACGCAACGTCCCGCGGTCTCGCCACATCCGTGCGACGATCGCTTGCGCGGTGCTCGCCGGCAAAGCCGCGCATGCGCGTGGTATGATTCAGCGCGAGTATGCAGAAAGACTTCGACCGCTGGAGCCGCAGCAAGAAAAACATTCACAACGATGGGAGACGGCCCTTCTACCACGCCCGCGAAGTTTGGTGGTGCGCGGTCGGGGCCAACGTCGGCAACGAGCTCGACGGCACCGGCGACCACCACGACCGCCCCGTTCTCGTCATCCGGCCCTTCAATGCAGAGACCTTCTTTGGCGTCGCGTTGATCGGGCATGAGCGCGCTGGCCGCTACTATTTCTCGCTCGGCAAGATTGATGATCGAGACGCGGTCGCCAATCTCTCGCAGGCCCGGCTCTTCGACACGAAGCGCCTGATCCGCAAGATTGCAACCATTGACGAGGGGATGTTCCGCGAACTCGCGAAGGCACTCGCGTTCACCCTCTTTCCTTCCCTGCTACTGAAATAATTTGCCCCGCAAAAGCGGGGCGAGGCCGAAGCCATATGTACCCTGAATAATAGCCGGCGCGGCGCGACCGTCAAGTGAAGCTCGCCGGCAGCGACCGTCGCACAGGCCGCACTCAGACACCGTGCAACGCCCCTCGATCGGCAAAACATGGCTCAAATACCGCATATCTCGGAATCTCGGGTAGCCGAGATTCACCAAATGGCCCACCCAGCAGCCACCGCGAGCGGCCCACGCGACAGCGCTGCGATCTTCAATGCGCCGCCCCGCCACCGCTCAACACCGCGCTGAATCAACGTCCAAGTTCCGCGCGCCCGCCTCCTTTTTCCCCCGTCGTGAACCTGCGGTCCCCCACTGTGCACAACCGCACGCGCGACCCGAAGCGTCGCGTACAATAGGCAGACGGACGAAAAACCTTGGCAACGTCTAGGTTTCTCGCCGCCTTGAATGCTCTCGCAAACTATCGTCGTCGACGGCATACAGTACGTCCTGACGCGCGCGGTCGCCAAGGGCGCCAACCTCTCCCCCGACTACATCGCCAGTTTTTGCCGCGGCGGTCTCGTCCACGCCGTTCGCCACAACGGCATGTGGTACGTGAACGAAGCGTCGCTCCAGAAATTCCTCGCCGACGAGGCGCAGCAGCAAGCGGAGTGGAAGCGACGACTCTCGGAGCAACGCAAGCGTGAGCTGCAAGTCGCACGCCAAGCATCACCCGCAGGCCGCGACGCAACGCACTCCACCCAAGTAAAGCGCCGCACCTCGCAGCCCGGCACCGCGCACCCCGCCGCAATACGCTTTACTCAACTAAAGCGCGCCACTCGGCACTTCATCCGCGCTTCCCGAGAAATAATTGTCGCCGTCGCGCTCACCGGCATCCTCATGAGCGCGCTCGCGCCCGCGCTGCCGGACGCCCAGCAACGTCTCATCGCATCCGGTCGCGAAAAAATTCGGGACGCGCTCGCATCGTTAGGCAACATCCCGCTCGCGCGCGACCAACTGGCAGCCGCCTCCAATTTCCCGTGGCTCGAGGAGTTCGCCAAAAACTTCCACGCCGCGCTCTGCCCCATCCTCCGCAATTGCCCAAGCGCAGAGCGCGCGACGACGCAACCCCCTCCGCGACCCGCGTTGCTAACGCAGCAACCTCTCCCGCAAACCCCGCGCGCAACAACAACCGCAGCAACTTCCCTTCATTCGCCGGCACAACCGATCCAACAAACAGTTATCAACAACCCCATCATCGAGCGTGTTGTGGAGCGCGTCGTTCTGCGGGCTGCGCCCGCCGACCTGTCCGCCATAGCTTTAGCGACGGAGGGAGCCTTGGCGAAGGCGGGCGGCATCACGGAAGAAATCCTGAACACTCGTCTCGGCGAACTCGACAACAAGCTGATGTCGAAGCTCTACGGCATCTCATCAGCGCCTGGCCCTATCACCTACGGCTCCACTCCCCCATCATCCGGCGGCATCCTGAATCAGATCGCGCTCTCGCAGCGCATCGATTCACTCACCGAAGCAACCATCACGGATTCGACGTTCTCTGGCGGCACAATCTCCGGCGCTGCGATTTCCGGCGGGTCGGTCTCCGGCGCGAGCATCACGGGGACAATCGCCGCACTCATCGACACTGCGGTCGCGACGATCGACGACCTGACATCAAATACCATCACCGCGACCAACGTCAGCTTCACGAATGCCACAACAACAAACTTCCGCGCATCCGCTACGTCAACCCTGACCGGCGTGAAGCTCACGAATCTCGACTGCTCCTCGCTCGGGAACGGCGGCACGCTCACAACCGACGCGAGCGGCAACGTGGTGTGCGCCGCTGACGATGGTGGGAGCGCCTCGGTGGGCGGCAGCGACACGCACGTGCAGTTCAACAGCAACGGGAGTTTTACAGGGAGCGCCGCCTTCACCTTCAGCTCTTCCACGAACCTTCTCAAAGTCCCGAGCGCTTCTTCGACGCTGCTTTCCATTTTCGACCGGCTCTACATCGGCGGCTCGGGAACGACAACCATCCGCGCAGACGGTGTAGCCAGCACTATCCCCTTCGCCTCTTCCACCGCTCTCACCGTCTCCGGCACCGCCTACTTCAGTTCAGCAAGCACGACGAACCTCACCGTCTCGGCCTCTCCCTCCGGATTGCTGACCACGAACGCGACCGGCGTCGTCTCGGCTTCGACCACTCTCGGTCTCAACTTCGGCGGAACTGGTGCGACGACCGCAACTGGGGCACGTACCAACCTCGCCGCCGCAGCATCCGGCGCAAACAGCGACATCACCTCGCTTTCTGGTCTCACGACTGCGCTCTCGATCGGGCAAGGTGGCACCGGCACCACAACCGGCGGCGTCACGAACGGCGTTTCCTTCTACGATGGTTCCACCATCACGAATTCCTCTGCGCTCACGTGGAACGGTTCGCTCCTCGCGGTTATCAACACGGCGACTTCGACCTTCGCAGCCGGTCTCTCCTCGACCGCCCTCAACATCACCGGCACCGCAGCAACCTCCACCTTCGCGAGGGGCATCGCGATCTCGGCCGGTTGCGTCTCCGTCAACGGGACCTGTCTCGGCACGTCGAACGTTACGAATCTCGACTCACTCTCCGATACGACCATCACCAGTGCCGCATACGGCGATCTCGTGATGTACAACGGCTCTGCGTGGGTCGACACCGCCACCTCCACGCTCTTCTCCACCTCGCAACAACTCGCCGGATGGCTCTCGGATGAGAGTGGCACTGGGAATGTCGCCTTCACGACCTCGCCTTCCTTCACGACGCCGACACTGGGGGCAGCTTCGGCAACATCTCTTTCTCTCACCAATGCCCTCACGGCCGTGAACGGCGGCACCGGCACGACCACATGGCAGGCCAACTCCATTCCCTACTTCGACGGCACGACTTTGACGGAAAGGAACTCGTCGCTGAATTTCAACGGCACCAAGCTCACCGCCAGCTTCGCGTCGTCCACCGCATTGAGTGTCAGCGGCACGGGCTACTTCGCCACTGCCTCGACAACGAACGTAACCGTCTCGGCAATCCCATCCTCTGTGCCCTACACCTCTGCGACGGGCGCAGTCTCCGGAGCAGCTCTCGCAGCTTCATCGATATTCGTCACCAACGGCTCCAGCGTTCCGAGTTGGGCGACCACGCTTCCCGCCTTCACGCTGGGGGGCGCAGTAACCGGCGGCTCTCAGAACGTCACCGGCCTTGGCTCGCTCACCGCCTACGCGTCTTCCACGATCGGCGGAGGCGGAGCCGGAACAGGTCTCACTATCTTTGGCGTCGGCACCACCACGAGCTACCTCGTGGTGCAGGGCAGCAGCACCTCTACCTTCACCGGCGCCATCGAAAGTAGCGGCTACCTCAACATCACCGGTACGTCCGCGACCAGCACATTCGCCCGCGGGATCAATCTCGCGGGAGGGTGCTTCTCGATAAACGGCACGTGTGTGGGTGGGAGCGGCGCATCAGGCGCAAACCCGACCGCGAGTGTCGGCCTCGCTGCGGTGAATGGTGTCGCGACCACTTTCATGAGGAGCGACGCTGCTCCCGCGCTCTCGCAGGCAATCGCACCGACGTGGACGGCGCTCCACCAGTTCACCGGTGGAGCTTCTTCGACACTCCTCTCCGTCTACAACACCGCGTACTTCGGCGCGACGGCAACGAGTTCATTCTCTTCAACAGGCGCGCTCACTCTTGCTGGCATTACGAATTCTCTTCTTGCCGCAAACGCAAGCGGTGTCGTCGGCCCAACGACTACACCAACCGCCCAATACTTCATCGCAACCTCCACAACACGTGCCTCGACTTTCCCGTTCGCTTCGACAACCGCTCTCACGGCTAGCGGCACCGGCTACCTCGGCCTTCTTGCCGCGACGCAAACGTCGGGGACTTCCACCATCGCCTCCGGCCAAGGCTTCACGATCGGCGGCTCGCAGTTCGTGCTGCAGCAAGGGAGCGGGAACGTCGGCATTGGGGGGACGCCGGCGTATCTCCTCGATGTGAGCGGCACGACGTCGCTCAGAAAATTACGCATCGCGGAGGCGGGAGGGTCATGGTTCTGGCTGGACAATCCAAACGCGACAACACTGCGCTTCAGCAGCGGTGCCACCCCAGGTACAAATCCGTTTGTTCTCAATGACACCGGCAACGTCGGCATCGGGACGACGAGTCCGGGATCCGCGTTGAGCATCGTCGGCAGCATCTTCGCCTCATCCACCGCGACGACCACGTTCTACGGCGGCGGCATCAATCTGGTGACCTCGTCGGGTAACACCGGCTGCTTTGCGATCAACAGCACGTGCATCGGAGGCGCGAACGTCGCCGACTTTCAGGAATTCACCGGAGATGGAACGTGGACCAAACCTTCAAACTTCGACGCCGATTCGCTCGTCTATATCGAAGCGTGGGGCGGTGGCGGCTCGGGCGGCCGCGCCGGATCGGGTGATGGGGGCGGAGGCGGAGGCGGAGGTGCATACGTCTTGAAAGTAATGCGCCTCTCCGAGCTTGGAGCTACTGAAACCGTTGACGTCGGTGCAGGCGCCGCCGCTCAAACATCCGACAACACCGACGGCAATGTCGGTAGTAACACGACATTTGGCGCGCATGTCACGGCGTATGGCGGTGCTGGGGGTGATGGTAGCTCCGCGATTGGCAATGGCGGTGGCGGTGGCGGTGGACAACTGGGCGTCGGACAGGTGGGACAGGACTTTGTCGGAGGCAACGGAGGCAACCCGCGAGGAGGAGGAGCGGGGGTCGGTGCCACGTTACTGGGTACAGGCGGAACTACGATAAACATCCATGGTTACTTCAACCTTGCCGGTGGAGGAGGTGGGGGTGGGGGTGATAATAACAGCGCAGCTGCTGGAAACGGAGGCGCCAGCTTCCAAGGCGGTGGTGGTGGCGGAGGAGGTGCTGATACGGCAAATGCTGGAGGTGCTGGAGGTCCGTCTACATATGGCGGCGGAGGAGGAGGCGGTGCGTCTGACACCGGAACACAGGGCGCGGGCGGCACGAGTACGTTCGGCGGAAATGGTGGTGCAGCCAACAACGGCACCAACGCGGCAACCGCAGGAACGCAGCCGGGCGGCGGTGGTGGTGGTTCCGAACAAGCCAACTCCGGCGCGGGTGCCGCGGGCCTTGTACGTGTTCGCACGATAGGCGGGGCCGATATCGCAGAAAATTATCCAGTCTCCGATCCGCTGGTCGCCCCGGGAGACATCGTCGCATTCGATGCCTCGGTAGGTGGGTTCTTGAAGCGCGCCACGTTGGGCGATGCAACGAGTACGCTCGCCGGCGTCATCTCGACAGATCCCGAAATAGTGCTCGGCGCGAAGGGAGCGGCCGGGCAATTGCCGCTCGCACTCTCCGGCCGCGTGCCGGTCAAAGTGAATCTCGAAGGCGGCGAGATCGCGATCGGCGACCGCATCACGATTTCCTCGACGCCGGGCGTCGGCACGAAGGCGAGCATCTTTGACGCAAGCGTCGGCATCGTGATCGCGCCCGTTGAGCACGGCGAGAACGGCGACACGGTAATGGTCTTCCTCGACCTCCAGCCGGGTTTCGATGTCGCGGCGCTTACCGACAAATTGCTAGACGATTCCGGATTTGTTGGGTTCAACTCAAAGACGGCCGCTACTAGCACGAACGCAACGTCAACAGCGACAACTACACCAACGGCCGACACATCGTTCCTTGGCCGATTGTTCTCTTCCCTTCTTTCCCGCATCACCGCGTGGCTCGCCGACGCCGCGAACGGGATAGCGAACATCATTTCGGACACGCTCACCGCGCGCGAAAAATTGTGCGTGGACGACGTGTGCGTCACGCGCGACCAATTCGCAAAAGTGTTCGGAAATCAAAATGCGGCCGCCGGCGCTCCGAATAAACTGGGGGACAGAGATGGAACGCCGGCAAGCACACCCGCGCGGGAAGCCACTCCTAACGCGGATGCGGCTGCAACTAACACGTCATCCTACCCCACACCAACAACATCCGGCTCGTTATCAACACCGCAAACAGCCGCCGGCACCGCCGATACGCAGACACATGCGGCGACCGGCGGCTCATCCGCACGTGGTGCGGGTGCCGTGGCGGACACGGCTACAACTACCACACCATCCGTTATCGAACCAATAACATCCACCGCGTCCTCAACTCCCGATATGGCAGAACCGGAACCGCAACCCCCAAGCGCAGCGGCAAACGACAATCAACTGGTTGCCGCCGACGCACAGTCGGCGCAGGAGACCGCCGCGGTGGAAGAAATCGCCGCCGCCCAGCCACCCGCGGAACC
>Ga0247727_10005097_pt1 | contig 27048 bp, 29 predicted proteins | sample WisWelCaveWW1625_FD_202498 | JGI IMG/M metagenome (GOLD analysis project Ga0247727, IMG submission 202498) | Biofilm microbial communities from Wishing Well Cave, Virginia, United States - WW16-25 | ecosystem: Environmental > Aquatic > Deep subsurface > Groundwater > Cave microbial mat | place...
ACAGCATTACTGATATTGCAGTTCAGGCGTCAGCAGATGCCATAGAAAGTGCTGGTGTTGAACCAAAAGAGATTCAAGCAGGCTACATATCAAACGTGTTTGGCATAGCAGACAAGCAGGTACATCTAGGACCTGTTATAATGAGTAATCTGGGCATTCCAGAAGTACCATCACTGTCTATCGAATCTGCTTGTGGAAGTGGTTCTGTCTCCTTTAGAGAAGCATATGCAAATGTAGCAGCTGGATTTTATGACGCAGTTTTAGCAACTGGTGTTGAAAAAGTAACTCATACCGGAACAGAATGGACTACAACATACTTTTCTTATTGCTCAGATTTTTTCTATGAAGGAGGAGCTGGTGCATCATTTCCTGGATTATTTGCATCAATGGCTCGAGCTTATTTGGCGGAATTCAAAGCAACTGAAGAAGATCTTGCACTAGTTGCAGTAAAAAATCATGATAATGGTTTACTAAACCCAAAAGCACATCTAAGAAAAAAAATTACAGTTGATGATGTAATGAAATCTGCAGTTGTTGCTAGCCCACTTAAATTGTATGATTGTTGTCCATTTTCTGATGGTGCAAGTGCAGTAATTATCTGTAACGAAAAATTTGCTAAAGCTCACACAAAAAACTACATTCAAGTTATAGGATCAGGTAGAGGCGGATCACCAGCTGCATTACAAGGTAGAGAGTATCTTACAACAATACCTAGTACAAAAATTGCAGCTCAAGCTGCATATAAGATGGCTGGACTTTCACCAAAAGATATTGATTTTGCAGAAGTTCATGATTGCTTTACAATTGCAGAGCTAGTTGACACAGAAGACTTGGGATTTTTTGAAAAAGGAAAAGCAGCTGACGCAGTGCGACAAGGGTTGACAAAACTAAATGGTGCCATACCGATAAACCCATCAGGCGGATTGAAATCAAAGGGACATCCTATCGGCGCAACGGGAATTGGTCAGGTAGTGGAAGTCTTTGATCAGCTTACTGGAAAGGCTGGTGAAAGGATGGTAAAAGATGCTAAAATTGGTCTAACGCACAACTTTGGTGCAACAGGTGCAAGCTGCGCAGTTCACATATTCAAAAGTGTATAATTTGGCAGCAAAAGAGGAATTCATCAGTACCGTCAAATCAGGCAAGATTCTTGCCCGTAAATGCACAAAATGTGGCTATTTGCACCTTGCTACCACCTATTTCTGCCAAAATTGTGGAAATAGAGGGTTTGAAAACGTCTCAATTGAAGGAAAAGGCACTGTTGCAACATATACCATAATCACAGTTGCGCCAGCAGGATATGAAAAATACACACCATATGCTTGGGTGGTAATGAAACTAGATGGTGCGAATTTACGAATTTCTGGCTTTATGCAAAATATAAAATCACCTTCCGATCTTCCACTTGGCACAAAAGCAAAAATTGCTGGTTACGATGAACGCGGCATATTGATAGAAAAACTGTAAATCAAATTTATTAAACTGATTAAAAAAAACTCAAAACAGTTCTTTTATAATTTTATCCAAAAATGATCGCATGTCAGTTGATGTTGTGTGTGGTAAATGTGGAGCAAAAATAGCAAACATGCGTATGCTCAAATCTGTCAAAGAAGTTATTAGACCATACAACAACAAATGTCCTTCTTGCGGGCAAAGTCTTTCTACATCAGAATTTACGGTAGATGTACAGAAAAACTGATCAAAAATAGGGGTGTAATGATCTATTTCGTCACAAATCTTATTTACTGATGCTATATAGACATGCCTATGGAAGTTAGCGAGGATCTTGAGGAGCAGAAGCGAGGAGGAATTTTAGCATCAGCATCAAAGCGTGTAAGAATGATCTTTTCTGTAATGGCAAGCCCAAACAGGATAGATATTTTACGTATTTTAAATTCAAAAGGTCCACTTACTTATTCTGAACTCAAGTCGCTTGCTGGTTTCAAATCAAAGAAGGAAAGTGGAAAATTTGCGTACCACCTAAGAAAGTTGTTACGACAGTCACTTGTTGCCTTAAATAAATCTGAAAGACGCTATACTATAACAAATCTTGGAAAACTTGTTCTAAGCCTTGCAAGACAGATTGAAGAACGTTCTATAATAGAAAGTGGCAAGATGTACGTCCGAACCTCTCATGAAGCAATAGAGGAGTTTAACTCTCACAAGATAATCCAATCTCTTGTACGTGAAGGCAGCCTTCCATTAGAATTGGCTCAAAAGATAACAGAAGAGGTAGAAAATCGTATTTACAAGTTCCAAACTGCCTACCTTACCGCTTCTTTGATACGTGAAATGGTTAATTCTGTCTTGCTAGAGCATGGTCACGAAGACTATAGGCATAAACTTGCCAGGTTTGGGCTCCCTGCTTACGATATTCATGAAATGATTACAAACGTAGATGGTATACATAATGGAGTAGAAGGACTGCTTTTTAAGACAGGCCAGACCGTATTTGGAGAACATCTGGTTCTTAACACATTACCAAAGGATGTAGCAGATTCACACCTTTCTGGAGACATACACATAACAAATACTGGAATATGGTCACTCCTCCCAGATACAATATTTGTAAACATCAAAGAACTTATTGAAGATGGAATTGACCTTAGAGGCAAATTCCTTGGCGTAACAAGGCTATCACCAGTTAAGACCTTGGATGATCTTACCACATCACTTTCGTTACTTACTTCGTTATTATTCAAGGAGGCATCACAAGACGTAATTATGGATGGTTTGATAACAGTTTTACAAAAATACTCAAAAAACCTATCAGAAGTTGAAGAAAAAATAGCAAGTACATTTGCAACTACATCGTCCACACCACGATACGGCAAAAATGCAACACTTGTTTCCTTCAGAATATCACTTGGAACTGATTCTAACTCTAAAATCATAGGTGCAGTGCTTGCAGGATACAAAAAATATGTAAAATCAACGCCCATTCCACATATAGGAATAATCATAGACTATGAAAAAGGCAAAGTCAGCGAGTTTTCCACTATTCTTTCTGAGATTATAGCTTTAGGAGGACGTGTGATCTTCACCAAGGGTGCTCTAACATCGAATAAGGGAATATTGCGTGTAGACACAAAAAACACTGGTACAACATCAATTAACCTACAATCACTTTCCATAAACCTGCCTAGGCTCGCATTTGAGTCCAATAAGGATGAAACCTATTTTAGAGCACGACTGGCCCTTTTGATGAAACCTGCACTTGCAGCAATGTCGCTTAGAAAGAAAGAGATCACTGATCTTACTAGACGTGGACTGAATCCAATTCTTGCAAACAACACACAGTATATGCAAAAGAGCTCAATCACACTTGTAGTTAATCTGATAGGCCTAAAAGAAGCGGTCTTTGGAATACTTGGATATCATGACAACAAAGCAGGTCAGGAAATACTCATGAAGGTGCTTGAAACAGCCATAGAAGTTGCAGCTAAGAAGGGAAAAGAGATGGGAGATAATGTTACTATATCCATGACTGAAAGTGATGCTGCAGCTAGGTTTTCTGCATTAGATGGTGAAAAGTATGGCAAGATGTCAGTCCTACAATATGTGGAAGGCGATTCCTATTCAGAAGGAATAGCATTAAATGCTTCGGAAATTGATGGAATGACTCTGAAAGCAGACAAAATTATAGAGTGTAACCACATATCCAAGATGCTAAATGGTGGTTTACTGATCCAGCTAAAGATACCTGATGGTACAGACACAGCAGGAATAAAAAAGGCAATAGAAAAGGCAAGTGAACTTGTAGGATCGTTCAGGCCAATCAGAAAGGTACCTATTTGTGGCAATTGTGGTATAAAGGATGAAAAGCTTGCTGATAAGTGTCCTACCTGCAAGTCCCCATACATACTAACATAAAGTACGCCACAGTTTTGGCTAGGTTTACAGAAGATCCTGAATAAATCTCTTTTCAAAAAAATTAGAAAATACAATCAGATTTTTCTGAAATTTAGCTCTATCTTTTTTTAGTTTTTATTTAGGATTGATCTGATCCATACTACGGTAACTGTAACTGTGTCAACAAAATTGATCCAAAGTTCAACTTTGGAAAATTTTTTTTTGCCTCAATCTTTATTATACTCTATTTTCTTACCTCAGCGGGGAGACGTATGACAGATTTTTCACAAATAGAGAACTCGATCATTGAAGTCAAAAAACGCGATGGACGAGTATTAAATTTCCAGAAAGATAAAATTTCAAACGCCGTATACAAAGCATTAATTGCCCGTAACAGGCCAGATCGTAGCCTATCTGATAAATTGGCTGATGGCGTAATGACGAAGCTTCTAAAACAAGGATTTTCGGCAGCGGATCCACCAAGTGTCGAAGATGTCCAAGATATGGTTGAATCAACCCTAATAGATGAAGGACTAGGCGAAATTGCCAAAGCCTACATACTGTACAGGCACGAACGAAGAAAGGTACGAGAAGAAAAGATGAAAGTTCTTAATGCCAAATCACTTGATAGTGTTGCAAAGAAATTTGATCTTAACTGCCTCAGAGTTTTAGCATCTAGATACTTGATGCGTAACAACAAGGGTATGATAATTGAAAGTCCAGGCGAGATGTTTGAGCGTGTGGCTGTTTTAGTAGGACTAGCCGATATACTAAAGGACAATTCCATCTTTGATGTGACGGGTGGAAGGACCCAAAACATTGATGACGCCAAAAAATATCTTGACAAACTTGATGACTTTAATTACAAATTCAAGATAGGCAAGTATCATCTAAACAAGTGGCACTTTAGAGCATTAATCTCTCACTATATTGACCTAGCAAAACACGGTCAGATGAGGGTAAGTGTAAAAGAGTTTCTCACCATGCTTGCAGCTCAAAAATTTGAGCATTATGCTGAGAGAATTGCAGAATACTATGATTTGATGGTCTCACAAGACTTTCTACCTAACTCTCCGACAATGATGAATGCCGGAGGAAGACTGGGACAGCTGTCAGCATGTTTTGTACTTGCTATGCCTGACGACATGGAGCAAATAATGAAATCCTCCTCTGATGCTGCGCTGATCTTCAAATCAGGTGGAGGGGTTGGAATAAACTATTCTGATCTAAGAGAAGAAGGCGACATGGTTGCATCAACATCAGGTGTTGCATCAGGTCCTGTGTCATTTATGAACATCATAAACACCGTGACTGAAGTTGTCAAACAAGGAGGAAAACGTAGAGGTGCAAACATGGGAATACTTGAAGCTTGGCATCCAGACATTGAGAAATTCATTACAGCAAAAACAAAACCAGGAGTTTTAGAAAACTTTAACGTTAGTGTAGGAGTATGGGAAGATTTCTGGAATGCACTTGTAAATCCAAGTGATGGAAAATACACACTGCGCAGTCCTCGCGATAAATCACCAATACGTGAAGTAAATGCGTACCAGCTTATTGATCTAATTGCACTTTCTGCATGGAAGAGTGCAGAACCTGGATTGATCTTCTTTGATCTTATTAACAAATACAATGTATTTGCAAAGGCGCGTGGTATACCTATACGAGCTACAAATCCTTGCGGAGAACAGAGCTTGTATCCATATGAATCATGCAACCTAGGATCTATTAATGTTGCAAACTATGTCAAAAGAAAAGCAGATGGACAGTATGAGTTTGACTGGCAGAGATACGAGGAGACAATCAGGAAAACCACAAGATTCCTAGATAATGTAATAGATGTAAACAATTATCCAATCCCCGAGATCGATCAGGCCTCAAAGGATTCACGCAGAATAGGACTTGGTGTAATGGGTGTTGCGGATCTACTCTTCAAGCTGCGAATCTCATACAACTCGCAGGAAGGTTATGAATTTCAGGAAAAGCTTGCAGAAGCTCTTTCCTATTACTCCATGGAAGAAAGTGTAGCTCTAGCAAAGACACGGGGGGCATTCTCCCTGTGCTCAAAGACAGAATATTCAGAAGGAAAGATTCCAATCGCTGGATATTATGAAAAACCAAAAAGCACCCATAATTACGATTGGGATGCTATCATTGAGAAGATCCAAAAGCATGGCATTAGAAACGTCCTTACCTCTACTGTGGCTCCTACAGGAACTCTTTCGATGATTGCTGACTGCTCAAATGGCATGGAGCCAATGTTTGCCCTTGTGTTTGAAAAACGTGTGACAGTTGGCAGGTTCTTCTACACAAACAAGATCTTTGAAGCTATACTAAAAGAACATGGATTGTACAACGATCAAATCTTGGAAAAGATTGCAAATAACTATGGTTCAGTAAAAGGAATTTCAGAAATTCCAGAGTGGATGCAGAAAATATTTGTCACAGCAATGGACATACATTGGACTGATCACCTGATGGCACAAGCTGTATGGCAAAAATGGATTGGAAATGCAATAGCAAAGACAATCAACATGCCAAACGATGTTACTGCTGATGATGTGAAAGCATCATATCTTTTAGCACATGAGCTTGGACTAAAAGGAATCACAGTGTTTAGAGATGGCTCAAGGCACGAGCAAGTTTTGCACATGACAGGTAATGATGTACAAAAAACATTCCAAGTTACACCCAGTACATACCTGACAGACTATATCTCAAAAAACATTACAAACGCTTACCTGAAATCACAGATCGAGAAAGCTTTGCAGATCAAGGTTCCTGATCCCGAAGTCGTACCACAGCAGACTCAGCTTACACAAGAACAGATGGAAGAAAGACTCTGTCCCGCATGTAAAAATAATCTAGTATTTGCAGAAGGATGCAATATCTGTATAGAATGCGGATATACAGGCTGTCAATCTGGTTAAAGGATCTCATCACACCTTTTTTACTATCAATCCTTAGTGAAAGCACTGTTGAACAAAAAAATTCTTAGTGGCGCAATAGCATCAGGAGTAATCGTTGTAATTATTATTGCAATGGTCTTACTACAGATACAACCACCCATACCACAAAAAGATGATAAACTCGGTCTATATGTTATGGTTCCAACTGAAACTCCAACTCTTTCAGATCTAAAAGATGCATATGCAGAAGCTGCATCTACGGGAATTGGTAGAAACAACGTCTATCTTTTCTGGTCTACAATTGAACCACAAAAAGGAGAGTATACTTGGAAGATTTCTGACACCATAATGAGTTTAAATAAACAAAATGATCTTAAGGTAACACTTTACTTTTCAATAATAAATAATCGCGTCTTTGGTCCTTTCCCGGAGTGGATGGGCACTCCACAGCTTGATGAAAACCTACAAGATAAAACTGTAAAAATTCTTGATGATATTCTGTCAAGATATAACATAATTGATCATGTGATAATGGGCGGAGAAATTGATGCATATTTTAGAGAACATGAAGGCGACATTTCAAAATATGAAGAGTTTTTCAGCGGTGTATATACAAAACTTAAAGAAAAACACCCCGATGTTAAATTTGGAAATTCATTTTCACTTCATGGAATAATAAGTAATAGCCAAGAAGATCTAGTTGGGAAGCTAAACCAGGGTGATTTTATTGCCTTCTCGTACCTACCTGTAAACAAACTAAATGAAATAGACAAGACTCCCCAAGAGGCTGGAAAAGAGTTGGAAAAAATTCTAGAACTTGCAGGAGACAAAAAGATTGCCTTGATGGAAATTAGTTGGAGTACGGCAGAAACTGTTGGAGGCAGTAGAGATGGCCAAGCAGAATTTGTGAAAATAGTGTATGATTTCTATCAAGAAAATGAATCTCGCTTTGAGTTCCTTACATGGTTTAGACAATACGACAGACCTGTTGAGGTATGTATGAAGGGCTTGAATACAAGTGTTGGTGAAATTAGCTTTGGCAACGAGATCATGCTTCAAAATACTGCAGAGTACTTGTGCGGTACAGGATTAATTGATGTTAACAAACATCCAAAACCAGCCTGGACCGAGTTTACAAAACAAGTACAATTCAATCCTAATTCTTAAATTATTATGTGAGGGATCTTTCTCATAATTGAAACACATAGCATTTTTTATAATGGCATTATTGCTTGCAAATCTCGTTCCTGTATTTGGTGACTATGTTGCACCTACAAAACAAGAACAAGAATTATACAACAAGCTACTTGCAGAGTTTGAAAAGCTCGATGTAGAAAAAGAAGACGTAAGTGATGTGCTAAAGACATTTGAAGAACCACTTATCGTATCTTTTCCTTGTGATAGTACTGACCTAAATGATCTAGTCGTAACTGTAGTTAAAACAAGACTTGCCAAGTTTGATGAAACCCAAGTCCATGAAGGAGGTGTAACTACAGGTGGAACATACACCTGGCAGTGTACTGTTACTACATCGGAAGGCAAGATAACTATGAACTGTGACAACGAGTTAAGACTAAACCCCGTTAGTTTAATTCAAGATGAAGAAAGAGATCCTAGAATAAAAAAAGCTGAAAACTTGGTTATATTGTATCATGAGCTCTTACATGGTCAATTAATGATAGATGCTATCACATCATCTGATAAATGGATGTATGATGTGTGCAACAAACCACCAGAAGGAAAAATTGACTATTCATATTCTGACAAGGATCATAAAATAATCAATCCACTTCAAACGCAATTTGTTCTTCAACTTATTGAAAAAGCTGGCGGAATAATGATTGTAGATGAAATCAAACCAGAAGAGACTCATGATGGAGTGTTTACAAAAAAGATGGGTAGTTTGCACGATTATCCAGAATATATAAAATCTGGTATACATGTAACTTTGAGAGCTTCAAACCTTATTAATACAGAATTTTCGTCTCCAAATTCTGACATCATGCTATCTGGAAATTTGGCAAACAAGACACAATCTGGCATTGCTTGGCTTTACATCTTTGGTAATTCGGAAGAAAAATCAATAACTGAAGAGGAACCAAAAACTGAATCGATAATGATTCCAGATTGGGTTAAAAGAACTGCTGGTTGGTGGGTGGATGACACCATAACCAGCTCTGCTTTTCTCAAAGGAATCGAATATTTGATACAAGAGGGAATAATTGTTGTACCTGAGACTGCAAGGCAACAAAGCGCTGATAAGATTCCATCTTGGTTCAAACAAAATGCAGCTTGGTGGTCTGAGGGAAAGATAGATGACAAGACGTTTGCAAACGGAATTCAATACCTTATTTCAATTGGAATCATTTCAGTCTAGAACTATAAAATGCGGTCGCCGGGATTTGAACCCGGGTAACGGGCTTGGAAGGCCAGTGTACTAACCAAACTATACTACGACCGCTTAACTGTGCCAATCTTTCACCTACATAATAATTCTTTTTTCACATTCATACAATAGTCTAGAAATCACTACATGAGCTTCTAAAGAATTCTTATCAACAGAAACAAGATCATCGATTTTTTTTAATATCTTATCAGAAAAATGTCCTTTTGAAAATCCACCAATTACAATGCATGAGTCTTTGTTAATGTTTTGTGCAAGCTTCTCATAAGAGCTTGCTCTTCCCTTTGTAGAAAGTCCAATTACATTCTTTGCATCAATTTTATCAATCAAATCACTAAATGTCATATCTTTAATTTCTAATAGCTTTTTACCACCTTCTTCTATTTTTCCAGCAGAATATAGCTTCTCAATTAATCCAACAAATCTATGATAGGATTTTGGTAGACGTACATTTTCTCCAATAAAAATAACCTTATCATCTATTGTATGGACATAGACACGAAGTTTTTTTTCAAAATATAACGGAATGGTACAGATCTCAATCAAACAAAGATGAATCAAGTCAGGCCTTCCACGTTTTATTACGTCTTTGATTCCTCTCATTGCTGCAAAGTGCCAAGATATATCCAAAAGGACTTGAGATGGTCTTTTGCCTATTTTCTTGCTGTACGCAAGTACAGAGTTGTGTTTTTGTAGTTCTTTCGGAACTAATTCTAATGCAGATTCGGCAAGAACAAGTGAGAGCAAGATCGTATTTTAAGGGACAGACATTATTTAATTGACATGAAGCCGGCAGTACGACAAATCATACTAGAAAGGATGGAGATTCTAATTCAAAACGCCATATCAAACGCAAGAACAAATCCATCATTAGCACAGAGACAAGCAAGTCTTGTAAAAAAACTAAGTACAAAACACAGGATAAGAATGCCATATGATATACGAATGAACTTTTGTAAAAAATGTAAAAAATTCATAGCTCCTGGCATAAATGCAAGAATCAGACTAGGTAGAACTTCACTAAAATCAATCCGTGTGACTTGTGGGTTTTGCAATCACACATACAGAAAGATCATTGCAAAACAAATACCAAAAGCTCAATGATTTATAAGACGAACTCAAAATTTTCACTTTCATGGCAAAAGCATATGATGTACCAGCTGATATCCTGATTCATAAGTTATCGGAGATTCTAAAAAGTGAACAAATCCCAGTTCCAAGCTGGATCCCATTTGTTAAGACAGGTTCACATGCGGACAAGCCACCACAAAAAAATGATTGGTGGTATACAAGATGCGCATCACTTCTCAGAAAGATATATCTTCATGGTCCGGTTGGCGTAAAAGATCTTAGAGGAATGTATGGCGGTGCAATTGCGGTGGGATATGGTGGAAATCATCATAGAGATGCGGGAGGAGCAATAATAAGAACAGCTATACACAGCTTAGAAAAACTAGGCTACATTGACAAAGTAGAAGGAAAGGGAAGAACAGTTTCTCATGGGGGAATGAAAAAAATCGATAGACTGTCTACAGAAATTTTGAACGAACTGGTTACAAAGAATCCAAGTTTGAAGAAATATTCTTAGTGATCATATGAGTAATTCAAATGTAGATAATGAGAAAGAACCCAGTGAAGCTGAAGTTGCATCGATGAAAGAGCAAGCACTGCGAACTCTGCTTTCATCACAAGCAAGACTGCGACTAAATAACATAAGGATGGTCAAGCCAGAACTTGCTGCTATGGTTGAAAACTATCTAATTGGTATGGCATCACAGGGTAAATTAAATACACAAATAACAGATGATCAGCTAAAACAAATCCTACAATCAATCCAGCAACCAAAACGTGATTTTAAAATAAACCGACGGTAGATCTAGCGAAAATATATTTAGGGCTAGTTAAGCGTCTGTACTTATGAAAGCGGTAGTTTATGAAGAATATGCGCCTGATGATAATTATAAGAAAATTCTAAAAATAAAAGATATTGATGAACCAAAACCAAAACCAGACGAAGTAGTTTTTAAAGTAAAAGCAGCTGCGTTGAATTATAACGATATTTGGGGAATGAGAGGACAACCCGTGGCTGTCCCACTACCTCATGTTTCAGGCTCTGACGCCGCAGGAGAAGTCATAGCAATTGGAGAAGATGTTACTAATTTTAAAGTAGGTGACAGAGTTGTCTCGCATTCTAATATGTCTTGTAGAGTTTGTTCTGCATGCACAGATGGACGTGAATTTGATTGTATTAAAAGAACAATTTGGGGATTTCAAACCGGTCCAACTTGGGGAGCTTATTCTGAGATAACTCATTTACCAGAAGTAAATGTTTCAAAGATTCCAAACAATGTAAGCTTTGATGAAGCAGCCGCTGCCTCTATGACATTGCTTACATCTTGGCACATGCTTGTAGGAAGGGCAAAGATACGACCTGGACAAACTGTCCTAATCATGGGAGGTGGATCTGGTGTTGGAAGTTTTGGAATTCAGATTGCAAAACTTTACAATTGTACAGTAATTTCCACCGCAAGCCCTGACAAGCTAGACAAACTAAAAGAGATAGGTGCTGATTATGCTGTAGACCACCGAAAAGAAGACTGGGGCAAAGAGGTCTATAAAATTACAAAAGATATTAGTGCAAAAACAGGTGTAAGTCCAGGTATTGATGTTTCATTTGACCACATTGGTCAAACACACTGGAATCAACAACTCACTTTGTTAAAGTATGGTGGAACACTTGTTTCATGTGGTGCTACAACTGGTTATGATGCAAAAACTGATTTACGACACATTTTCTTTAAAGGAACTAACATACTTGGTTCCACACAAGGAACAAAAGCTGAATTAGATCAGGGTTTGTATTGGATGGGAAAAGGCAAAATAAAAGCAATAATTGATTCCGTATACAGCTTTGAGAACGCTGCAGAAGCTCATACTAAGATGTTAACCGGAAAAGGTCTATTCGGTAAAATCCTAATGAAGCCTCAAGCCTAGTCTATTTTATGGCTAGACTGCTGCGTAGCCTTATCTTTGTACCGGGAAACAACTCTAGGTTTTTAGAAAAAGCAAAGACTTTACCTGCAGATATAATCTGTTTTGACTTAGAAGACTCCGTACCACTAAATGAAAAAAACTCCGCAAGAAATTTAATAAAAGAAGCCTTGGCAAAACGTGAAGAATACAAAGCGGAAGTCTACGTCAGAACAAATTCTCCAAGATCTGGAATGATTCAAGACGATTTATCTAAGATAGTTCAGAAAGGAATTGATGGAATAGTTATTCCCAAAATAAACAATGTAAAAGAATTAAAGAAAATTGATAAGTTTCTTGCAAGCGTGGAAAAAAATCGTAAACTAAAACCAATTGAGCTAATGCCATCAATAGAATCTGCAGAAGGAGTAGTAAATGCTTACAACATTGCAACATCAAGTAAAAGAATATCTGCTTTAGTGTTTGGTGTTTTTGATTTGTTAAATGACATGGGTATAGAATATGCTAAACATTCAGAAGGAGCAAAATATGCAAGAGCAAAAATTCCAATAGATGCTAAAGCTGCTGGAAAATATGCCATAGATGCAATCTGGCAGGATCTTAATGATGAAGCTGGTCTTGGGCAAGACTGCACCATTGGAAAAAGTCTCGGATACTCGGGAAAGAGTGTTATTCATCCTGACCAGATTCCAGTAGTACATAGGATATTTCATCCGACTCAGTCTGAGATAGATTGGGCAGAAAAGGTATACCAAGCCTATGTAGAATCAACAAAGAAAAACAAAGGAGCTACGGTGGTTGAAGGAAAAATGATTGACGAAGTTCATTTTAAACGGGCAAAAGCTCTTCTAGATTCAATAAGAGATGTTTAGTAACGAAATTTAGGCATAGGAACGCCAAAATTTTAAAAAAAGTAATTTATACACTTTAGGTTCATTTTAGTAAGTGTTTACAGGGATAATAGAAGGTCTTGGGACAATCAAGAAATTCGACAAGAATACCAAAACCAGAAGTGCTGCAAAGATGAAAGTAGATTTGGGCAAACTCTCGAAAGGGCTCAAAGCGGGTCATAGTGTTGCAATAAATGGAGTATGTCTTACTGTTACAAAAATTTCCAAAAATCAAGCAGAATTTGAGATGATTGGAGAAACACTAAAGAAAACTGATCTAGGCGCACTAGAATCAGGAGACAAGGTAAACATTGAGCGCAGCTTGAAAGTTGGAGAGAGAATGGAAGGACACTTTGTTCTTGGACACATCGATGACATAGGGAAAATAATAAAAATAGAAAAAAAGCCAACGGAAATCAAATTCTGGATCGAACTTCCAAATGATCTAGCAAGATATGTAGTTCAGAAAGGTTCAATTGCAATTGATGGAATAAGCTTGACACTTGTTGATGTAATAAAAAACAAAATTTCTGTTTGTATAATACCCCATACAATGAAGATTACAAATCTTGGTTCCAAAAAAATCGGTGACAAAGTTAATATTGAAATCGATATAATTGGAAAATACACAACCAAAGGCTAGCATTTTACTACTTTTGTGGTAGCAACTAATTTTGTAGTAAGCTTTATAATTCCTAAAAGCGCGTTTTTATCATATGTCCTTAGACGAAGCAATATCCACGCTAAAGCGGGGGGAATTTATTCTACTTCATGACGCAGGAAAACGCGAAAATGAGGTAGATATGGTAGTTGCAGCGGAATTTGTAACTCCTGCACACATAGCTAGGATGCGTCAGTATGCTGGTGGATTAGTATGTCTTGCAATAAACAACTCCTTTGCGCAGAGCTTGGGGCTATGTTATATGCATGATATTCTTTCCAATTCACAAGACGTTGACACTGAGTCAAAAAAGATGATCATAGGAAAAGCACCATATGGAGACCAGCCATCATTTTCAATTTCTATAAATCATTCTCAGACATACACTGGCATAACAGACAGGGACAGGGCTCTAACCATCAAGGAAATGGCTAACCTTTTCAAAAATCTAAATGGAAATAAAAAACAAGAATTTGTTTCTTCCTTTAAAACTCCAGGGCATGTACCTGTATTGATAGCACAAAATGGACTATTATCAAATAGGTTAGGTCATACAGAAATGTCTGTATATTTAATGGAGGTTGCAAAACTATCTCCGGCTGCAGCAATTTGTGAAATGTTGGATTCTGAGTCATATACAGCCCTATCAGTTGAAAAGGCCAAAAAATATGCAAAAGAAAATGCTATCCCATTTCTTGAAGGAAAAGAACTTTTAGAATTTTCTAAGGTGCACTAATTTTGAATATTGCAATAGTGGTGTCGGAGTTTAACCAAGAAATAACTTCAAAAATGTTAGATGTTGCACTTCAAAAGGCAAAAAGTCTTAATCTAAATATAAAATACACCTGCAAAGTGCCTGGTGTGTTTGATATGCCACTTGTGATAGATACGTTACTACAAAAGAAAGAAGTCGATGCCGTTGTTACTCTTGGAGCAGTAATAAAGGGACAGACAAAACATGATGAGCTCATTACTAATGTGACTGCTAAGGCCTTAATGGAACTCTCCATAAAGTATCAAAAACCAGTAACGTTAGGTATAACAGGCCCTGGTATGACAGATAGGCAAGCACAAGCACGAATTAGGCCTGTTGCTGAGAGGGCTGTGGATGCCGTGGAAAAGATAGCAGATCAGCTAGGAAAGATAAGATGATCCAGCTTACCATAATCAAGATAACGGGATATGGACCATGGACACTTACTTTAGGAAGTGATAGAGAGCACAAGCTCCAGATGCTTCAATCTTCTCTTTATCAAGAAATACAGAAACTCTTTTCTGCAAAAAACTGTCTCGTCTTTTCTAACAGATTTGATGAGCTTTTCGCAATTACAAATGGTCTTTCTCTAAATGATCATGTGGAAATACAACAGAAGTTATCAAAATTATTCAATCTTGGTCTTTCCATGACAATAGGATCTGGACAGTCTCCATTTGAAGCAAATCTACAAGCAGATGAAGCAAGAAAATCAAGAAAAATTCTAAATAGTGAACATAGCATATTTGGTTTCGTAGATGGAAAGGCTGATCAAAAAGTACAGATAATACATATGGATGTAGATGGCTCCACATCCATATCTACTACAAAATCACCTTACGAAATTTCTTCACTTATGTTCAAACTGTATTCAGAAATGTCAGAATTTTTCTTGAAAAAAAATTCTCTTACCTTCTTTATGGGCGGTGATAATTTTATGATAATCTCTTCTGACAACGGAAAAGAACACGCAACTAAATTCTTGGAGACCGCAGAGCAAAGACATGGTATAACTTTGAACTGTGGAATTGGAACTGCAAAGACTGCACGAGAAGCTGCCAGTCTTGCAACAAAATCTCTTGACACGATCAGAGAGTTAAGGAGTTCTGGCACAAATCAACGAGTACTAGAACTAACATGCTGATAAAAAATATCAGCGTCCTTTACGGCAAAGAATTAGATTATATCCCACATACGAACGTGCGTATTTCTGGCCAGGTCTTTGATGCAATAAACGTAAATTCAAAGCCGAAAGAGGAAAGCTATGACTGCGAAGGGCTTCTCATGGTTCCAGGTTTCATCAATGCCCATACTCATGTTGGAGATTCGATAGCAAAGGACATTGGTATTGAGTATGGGGTAGACAAGAAAATACATCCGATTATGGGTTTTAAGCAAAAGATTCTCAGAAACTCAAAACCCTCACACCTTACAGATTTTGTTAGAAACTCCTGTCTTTCTATGATAAAAAAAGGAATTACAACTTTTGTCGATTTTAGAGAAGGTGGTCTTAATGGCGTTGAGCTTCTACGAAAAGCAGTCCATGGTCTTCCTATCAGATCTATAATACTTGGTAGAATAGACTATTATCAGGATTTACGATCAATTAAAAAAAACACACCCATACCGGCACCAAAAAAAGATGAACTTACAAGACTTTTAAAAAAATGCGATGGACTTGGGATAAGTGGTCCAAACGAAAACAGTGATTCTATGCTCAAATATTACTCCAACATAAAAAAAATACGAGCAATTCATTCAGCAGAAACAACAGAAAGTTGTGAAATCTCAAAAAAGACAACTGGAAAGACGGAAACACAACGTGCTTTACTTTTAAAACCACATTTTTTGATTCACATGACACACGCATCAAAAAAAGATCTTCTGCTTGTTGCAAAGCATAAGACAAGTATCGTTGTTTGTCCTCGAGCAAATGCAGCTCTTGCGGAGGGAATACCTGATGTGAATCTAATGATGAAAACTGGATGTAACATAACAATAGGAACAGATAACGTGATGATAAACTCCCCTGACATGTTTAGAGAAATGGATTATCTGTGGAAGGTTTCTATGGGCATGCAAAAAAAGAGATTACCTCCAAAGTCTATACTGAAGATGGTTACAGTAAACGCTGCAAATATGCTAAAAAACAAAAAGATAGGCACGATCCAACCTCACAACTTAGCAGATTGCATTTTTATCGACAAACATGCGATAGACTTGGAACCAATGCATAACCCACACGCATCTATCGTACATCGTGCTTCTGAAAATGTAGTAAAGGCAGTAATGATTGGAGGTAAAATAGTATATGGAAAAATCTAGGCCGCATGTAATACTTAGTGCAGGTCTGAGTTTGGACGGAAAGATAGCAACAAGAACTGGTGACTCTAAGCTCTCCTCTAAAAAAGATATTGTAAGAGTACACAAACTCAGAGCAAGCGTAGATGCGATACTTGTAGGTAAACGCACAATGATGATCGACGATCCTTCTCTAACAGTAAAGTATGCAAAGGGTAAAAGCCCCATAAGAATAATTTTAGATTCAAAAGGCTCTATAAAACCAGACTCCAAGATAGTTAAAACTTGTAGAAAATTTCCTACAATAATTGTTGTATCAGAAAAAATATCAAAAAAAAATTTTTCCAGATTACAAAGTTACAATCTTGAAGTAGTAAAATGTGGGCAAACCAGAATAGATCTCAAAAAACTGCTGCAAATTCTTCGATCGAAAAACATTAAGAAACTTTTAGTTGAAGGTGGAGGAACAACCAACTGGTCTTTTTTCAAAGAAAAACTTGTTGATGAGGTTATAGTGACACTTACCCCATTCATTCTCGGAGGAAAAGATGCAACTTCTCTAGTACAAGGAGAAGGCTTTGCTAAAATATCACAAGCGTGCTCTTTAACATTAAAAAAAGTTTATCGCATGAAAAATGAATTGATACTTCGTTATACTACTTAGTGTTTTAAATCATCACGTAGTTGATCAACTTTGTATTGTAAAGCTTTTTTCAGCTTATCATTCTTTACCAGGTTTACAAGTTTACCACAAGTAGGACATTTGAAAGACAAATCCAACGCTTTCTCAAATGTTAGTTTTGTGCAATCTTCATTTCCACAGTGATAAAACTCTGCAGAGCTTTCCCAGTCTAGTCGTTGTTGCAACCTCTCAACAATTTTCTTTTTCTGGTTTTCTATAAAATTATCAACCTCATCTTTTCTTGCACGCCATCGGTAGACAAACCAGCCCTTCTTTTCATCTTTAACTCTGATTCCAGTAATTAACGCCTTTCCAAAAAGGTCGTAGAGCACCTTTCTTACTATATTAATTCTAAGACCTGTAGAACTTGCGATTTCCTCATCAGTAGCATCTTCCGTATTTAAGAGTGAGCGAGCAACTTTGAGGTATTCGTCACCACCAATCAGAGCTGCAATTTTTACAAAAGGATCCTCATGACTACTAGTCATCGATATTTCTGATTTAGATTCTATATTTAATCAATTGTTTTGTCTATTACTTTTTTTCCTCTTTTTACAGGAACAATTTCCCGTTGGGCATTTTTGTGTTTTTTTAAAAATTGTTTTCCCTGCAAAACCCTATCAAGCAAAACCGCTAATGCACTTATTTCAGAATGAGGCTGGTTACCAACTGCTACATTGTAGTCAGCAAGGTCGTAAACGTCACGAGGAACCTTTTCTGCTCCAACCACAACAAGAATTTGTTCTTCTTGCCCTATCTGGTCTTGTACGGAATCGATACTTTCACCGTACATTGTTAGGTGAACAATCTTGAAAGAATCTTTCTTTTTTGACCTGAGAGTTTTTTTCCAATTATCTATAATTTCTACTTCGAAAATACCCCCCCAAACTTTATTTACTTCAGATAGGGTCTTCTTGATTTCAGGATTAACTTCTTGCATAAGGATTTTTGAAACACCAAAAGCTCTTGAAACAAGTGCAACATGCGTTGTTACTCTATCATCACGTACAAGTCTCTGTCCTATTCTTAGAACCTCAATCTTCATAATTTATTTCGGATTCTAACTGGCGCGATTTCTTTGTTTCTGTCATCATTGGTTTACTTTCTAGAAGTACATGTAAAAGCTCCTTTAGCTGTGTAATATTTTGCCCTCTGGTTGCAGATACGGGGAGCCATTTCTTGTTTTCTTTTAACCCAATCTCGTGCGCTTTTTCCATAATATCATCTGGTAATACAAGATCTGATTTGTTTAATGCAAAAATTATCTTATCATAATCTACACCAAGCTCCTCTAGTGCCCTCATACAGCTTTTGAATTTCTTTATTAATTCTAGTCCAGAATCGCTTATATCAATTACAAGTATTACTGCATCAGTGTAGATCAATTCTTCAAGTGTAGACTTGAATGCCTCTATCATATATGCAGGAAGATTGCTGATGAATCCTACAGTATCTGATATCAGTATATCAGTTTCTGTCAACCTAATCTTTCTTGTTGTTGTGGAAAGAGTTGTGAACAGAGTTGTATTTTCTTCATGTGTCTCACCGGTTAGAGTATTAAAGAGAGTTGTTTTTCCTGCTGATGTATATCCTGCTAAAGAAACAGTCTTGAAACCTATTCTATCTCTGCCTTGTCTATGAAGTGCACGTTGTTTTCCAGCTTTTACAAGCTTAGATTTGATGCTATTCATTCTATTTTTGATGTCATTGTAGTACACATCTACCTCAAACTTGCCAATACCCATGAATCCAGGCTGCTCGCCTTTCTTTGCAAGTCTAACTTTTTCTTTAGCATGTGACATTTCATATCTTAACTGTGCCATCTTTACCTGTAACTTGGATTCAGCACTTGTTGCGTTGTGTTCAAATATTCTGAGAATCAAAGACTCCCTGTCCATAATGTTTGTCTTTAACGTAGAAGCAAGGTTGTAGTTCTGACTTGGTTTTAGGAACTCGTCAAAGATTATAAAATCTGGTTTTGTTGATTTTACAATTTCTTTTAATTCTTCAACCTTTCCTTCCCCAAGGCCATACTTTGCTTTGTTTAGAAATTTTTGTTTGATTATCTTGAAAACTTGGAATCCGGCTGTTTCACAAAGAGCAACAGCTTCCTTTATGATATCTTCTCTATCATATGTGATCAGAATAGATAAATCCTTCATGGATTAAATGCGATATATTAGTGTCTTATTGCTTTCGTAATGTCTTCTCTATGGTCATATTCATAACAATTTCCGCAATATCACTTGCGTACTCTGAAATTCTGCGTATATTTTCAGCCATCCTTCTTACACGGTAAATTTCCTCATCATCTCTTAGTGATTTTATGCTCTCAAACACCTTTTTTTCATGCTTTGTAATCTCAGATGTCCTCTGTATGGCAAGCTCAGCTTGAGCAAAGTCTTTCTTAAATAGGGCTAAACATGTCTCATCAAGCACAGATAAGGCAAAGTTGTTCATTTCACGAATTGCATCAAGCACTGTCTTTTTGATTGGTTTTTTGAATTCTAATAGATCTTTTGCTATGACTACTGCATGGTCCCCTACTCTCTCTATGTTTTTTACAATTAATCTATATCCAAGACAGCTTCTAGCATTTTCAAAACCCATATCTTTTAACATATGATCATTTTGAATTGCAATTTTTAGCTGTCTTATTATGTAAAAGCTGAATCTATCCACCTCGTCATCACTGTCTATAACCTCTTTTGCCAGATCAAGATTTGATTCTTCAAGGGCAAGAAGTGCATCATTTTGCATGGATTTTGCAATAAGAAGCATCCTTTTGAAAGCGCCATCTACGGAAAGCTCAAACAGATTTATCAGTACTTGTATAGTTATGCCATCAGTAGAATCAGCTATAATTTCAGTTCCCATCAGAACTTTTTTTACTGCGTCTTTCACAGCAATTCTTTGTGATGGCTTTAATCTGCCTGATTTAGGTTTTACATTGATAGTACTAAAACCAAGAAAGTAAAGTGAAACAAGTTTTCTTACAATGGATGCACTTTCATCATCTGGTCCTATCTCAAACGTTGCATCCTCAGTGTCAATTGTTTTTGTATGACGTTTTGACGGAATAATTTGTAATGTTGACGTTCCTTGTCTTACAATTACAACTTGATCGCCTTGTTTTAAACCCATATCCATTATCCATCCCTTTGGTAATGAAACAATGTAAGAAGATTTTCCAGTAAACTGGATCTTTCGCATTTCTTCATTGATTGCCATAGCTTACCTCCGGTATGCCATTCTATATAGTTATTCTAAAGTACTATATAGTAACATGTTAGCTTCAAAAGACAATTAGAACCGAATAACTGCCATATACTAACTTGGACTCGATTCTCAAATTAAAGTACACCTTAGATGCTCTTTTTGGCATCGGTGTCTCTAGACATTTACCAAAAGAAATCAGAATCACATACTCCAAAAGAACCGGGCGCATCCAACATGTATTTCAAAATGATAAACTTCTTTGTACATTACGAATAGATGGAGGCCTTGCAATCACGTCATATTTTGCTCAGATTTTACTAAAAAGCAAAAAATTTAGAGAAAACTGTCTTGAAGTTGACGAGGATTCGAAACCTTTTGTAGAAAATGGGAGCTCTGTTTTTTGTAAACATGTTGTGTGGTGTGGAAAAAATATTCTAATCGGCGCAGATGTACCGGTTCTTTACAAAGACACTGTAATTGCTGTTGGTAGGGCTGTACTTTCTTCACGAATGATTAAATCTCTAAAACGTGGTGTGGCTGTCAAAATCAGGGATAGTTTAAAAAGTCCAGGTTGATCAAGTGGATCATATATGATGCGTGGCGGAAACCGTGAAATGCGGAGAATGCTTGACAAGATGGGTTTGGAGATGAAGGAAGTCCCCAATGTACAGGAAGTAATAATCAAAACCGACAAGAAGGAAATTATAATTCCAAAGCCGGCAGTTTCTGAAATGAAAGCTAAAGACAATTCTATTTTTCAAGTAATTGCAGAAAGCTATGAAGAAAGAGAGCTTGAGGTACCGGTGTTTAGCCAGGAAGATATAATGCTTGTAGCACAGCAAGCCGGCGTTTCCCAAGAAGCGGCAAACAACGCCCTAATAGAAGCCAAGGGAGATTTGGCAAGAGCAATTTTATTGCTTACAACTAAATGAAGGATTTAATAACAGGATTTTAAGGTTCTAGCACCACAGAATCTGAATCTATAATATAACAAACACGTGAAGTTGCAAATCAAGAAGCAAAAAAGATCTTAACTGGGGCGAAAAAAACCTACTGAAACCAAAAAGAAGATAGACGCAAAATTTGACGAAGCCGTGGAATATGTCGTTTCTTCTGTACTAAAATAGACTTAAAACCTTTAAATTTTACTTAAGCCAACTTATGATATAGCATACCATAATCAAAACAACATTGCGGTAGCAACAGTATATGGAAAACCATATTTCAAATTTATAAAGATGCTTCAATTCTTACAAATGAATTACGATTCTATTTTACCTGAGGAAGTAAATCATTCTGACAAACGAGTTATTCTTACTACTGTACGGGAAGCACCCAAAATTGCAAGCAACTTAGTACTATATGATGAAGAATTTGATGCAGATCCTACAATGATAAAAGGACTGATAACACAAAAGCTTGAATCAGGAATGCATGAAAGCTCCTTAATAATAGGAATAGATCCAGGTAATAGAGTAGGACTGTCTATCTTTTATTTCCAAAAAGAAATAGAAAGTTCTACTTATACATCACTTGATGAACTGATATCACATGTAGTAAAAATTCTAGCTGCATTAAAGGCAGAAAGAAAAATTGTAAAAATAGGAAACGGTAACATGAAAATTGCTCGTCAGATAATTAACCTTTTGAATCTAAGTTTTTGTTCACACTTTGAGTTGGAATTTGTAGACGAACACAAGACTTCACTAAGGATAAAAAACTACAACAAAAGAGGCGAACGTGATAAGATGTCTGCAAAATACATATCACAAAGGGAAGGATATAGGCGCCTTGTTTTGCCACTATCTAGAACAGGCTAAAAGTTGTTTTTAAGTGAAAAATAACAAGATTTCAAAAAACCCGCGTATAGGTTTAGGTATAAGGATGACCATAGAATGGTTGAAAACTCGCGAAATTCAAAAAACATACATTTTTATATAGCTTTTTTTGTTTTTTCTGAAAACTCTGGAATGGTTCAGGAGTACACTATATAATTTTTCTAAAAAAACCTCTATAGAAATATAGAAAATTGTGATCTATCCTTAAATATATAGTAATACTATAATAAATTACACAAGGAAAGTAACTGAAATGACATGTAAAGGAATATGCACAAGATACAAGGCACAGAAGCCGGTCGGTACGGGTCGTTATGCATCAGGACAGAAGAGATGCCAAATTTGTGAAATTTTCATAAAATGGGAGGGACTTTGGTGTCCATGTTGCGGATACAGACTGCGAACAAAACCAAGAAACCTCAAATACAAGGCAAAGCTGCGTGCTAGAGTAGAAGCTGATTCTCAGTTAGAAGCTGTTGCTGTAAAGGCTGCAAAAGTAGAAGAGATAGAGGTAGAGCCAATAGTAGTAAAAAAGACTACAAAAAAGGCTAAGACGGCAAAGGCTACTGTAAAGAAGGTAGCAATGGAGCCGGTAGCAATAAAGGCGTAGTTGACATAGATTATTGATGTCCCAAGTCGGTTATAAGAAAAAAACCGTCAAAGTGGATAATAGAGAATTCTTGGTTCAACTAGTTCCATTTGATAATGGAAATTTTATTTCAATAACTGAAGGAAAAGAAAAGATTGGTGCCATGGTTGTGTCAATAGGAACTGGCACTAGAACCAACACAGCAACTGTAATACCATCAAAATCAGAATCACTTTTTATAAAAATGGTTTCTGAGCGCATAGCTTCAATTTCAAACGGCATTTGCATAGTTTCTCTCAATACTCAAAAAGAGCTTGGACTTGAAACTATGAAAACCCTAATGAATGAAATAATGGAGATTGTAAAATAATGCAATCTGATCTGCGAGGGTATATTGCCCAAATTGCAAGATCTAATGATTTAGCTGTTGTTAAAAAAAAAGTATCAACAAAATATGAAATAGCGGCTATAACTGCAAATCTTGATGGCTCAAAAGCTATCTTATTCGAAAACATCAAGGAAAGTAAATTTAAAGTGATTACAAATCTTGTCGGAACAAGAAAAAGATTTGCACAAGCTGTCAGAGCTAAAGAATCACAAATTCACGAAAAAGTGATCTGGGCCATTAAGCATGCCAGAAAACCAAAGCTAGTACCCAAAGGCAGGTTCATGGAAAATCGATCAAGAGACATTTCAATTTTACCTATAGTGAAACATTTTGCAAAAGAACCAGGACCATTTATTACCTCATCTATAGTATATACAAAAAATCAAGAGACAGGAACCCAAAATTCTTCTTTTCATAGACTACTACCACTTGATAAAACCCACTTTTCGATTCGAATGGTAGAAGGCAGACACCTTCACAGATGCTTTATGTACGCCAAAGAACACGGTGAAGATCTAAAAGTAGCAATTACAGTCGGAGTCCATCCGGCAATATCTATAGGAGGAGCTTATCAGGCCGAGTGGGGAAAAGACGAGCTTGAAATTGCAAATGCCTTACTAGGTCACAAACTTACATTAACTAAGTGCCCCTATTCTGGGCTGAGTGTTCCATCAGACACTGAAATTGTAATGGAAGGTCGTATTCTCAAAGATAAAACTCACGAGGAATGGATGGTAGAGATGTTACGTACATATGATTTCAAACGCATGCAACCAGTCTTTAAGCTTGATAGCATATACTTTAGAAACAATCCGATATTTCATGACATACTTTCTGGTTATGCAGAACATAGATTACTTATGGGAATGCCAATTGAGGCTAAGCTTAACAGAAACGTCAAGCAAACCGTACCACAAACAAGGCAAGTTGCATTGACAGAGGGCGGATGTAATTGGCTACATGCCGTAATACAGATTTCAAAAAAAAATCAGACTGATCCAAAGAAAGTAATTGATGCTGCTTTTGCTGCTCACCGCTCTCTAAAAACTGTAATTGTGGTAGATGATGACATAGATCCACGTGACCCCAATGCAGTAGAATATGCAATAGCCACAAGATTCCAAGCAGACAAGGATCTGATCATAATGCCAAAACTACGTGGTTCAAGCTTGGATCCATCAAGTGATCAAAAAAATTTGCTGACAACAAAGATGGGAATTGATGCAACCAAATCATTTTTAAAACATGCAGCAGGTTTCGAGATTGCAAAGATTCCAAATAAAGATAAAATTTCTCTAAAATACTATCTGAATTGATTTGGCAGTGTTCAATGATTCAAGTTACAGTGCAGAATCCACCATTAACCCAATAAACAGTATGGCAAGGTATGGGCTAGAAAACTTAAACACTATCCATGACGCCTTTTCTGTTGGCTTGACCAAAAGCCAGATGCTAAGGGCAAACATGATTGCACCAGAAGCTATTGCAGTGTAAAGATATACTTCATGAAAAACATTCATGAAAAATGGAACTATGCTAAATAGAACCATCATCAATGTAGTGCCAGCTATAACTCGAACCGAGGTTTTCTCAGAATTTACAACTGGTAACATTGGAATTTTCGCTTTGGCATAGTCCTCTTTGATATGTAATGCAAGACTCCAGATATGCAAAGGAATCCATAAAAACACCAATCCAGCCATGACAAGTCCTAATTCCCAATTTGTTGAGGTTACAGCAACATAGCCAATCAATGCAGGTGCACCACCTGAAAATCCTCCTAGCACAATGTTACTTTGACTTCTTCGTTTGAGTAATTTGCTATACACTAAGATGTTATCAGCTAAACCAAAAGCCATGAAAAGTCCTGCCCAGATATTAATTGCAAACGAAGCAACCAGTGATATGGCAGCAAGAATTAAACCAAAGTATAACGCCTTTTCAGCTGGATAGATCCTCTTGCTTGGAATGGGCCTGTCTCTGGTTCTATCCATTATTGCATCTATGTCACGATCATTATAGTTTGTCAGGGTGTTTGCTGCTGCAGAACCTGCAGTAACAGAACCAATTAGTAAAATCCAAGTTAGCGGAGAAACCTCAACATCATAGAGATTCTGTGCAGTAAATGCAGCGGCAAACGCAGTAAAAACTAGAAGATACCATATCTTTGGTTTGGTTACTTCGTAATACACTTTGATCTTAGAGCTAGCTTTACTTGTTAACACACAAACTCCTCTTTTTTGATCTTTCCAAGATATTTATAGGTTGAATAAATCACGATTACTTCATTGGCCTGTATGGCATGGGCTTGGTTGTTCTCTTCATCTCAATAAAACTTTCAGAACGTTGTACACCCTGAATACGACCTAAATTTTCTGATATCAATCTGTGCATCTCATCTAGATTCCTCGCATACATAGTAACCAAAATATCAAATCTACCCGTGACCTCAGAAATTTCCCTTACTTCAGGAATCTTAAACAATTCTTCTATCACATTATCACGAAGCTTTGAATCCATGTTTATTCCTGTCAAAGCCTTTACTGTATAGCCAAGTTCTCTGTCGTTTACAACTATTGTAAAACGTTCAATAAGCTTTCTTTTTATGAGTCTCTTGATTCTGCTGTATACCACTGATGAGTTGACGTTAATCTTTTTAGATATGCGCGGAACGGAAACACTTGCATCCGCAGCAAGTTCGGAAAGGATGGTCATATCTAATTCGTCTACTTTTGCCGTTTAAAACACCAATTATTGGGAATTAAGGGGGGTTAATAAAGGTATTATTACAATTTTTCTGCAAATTCCATATAGATCATATAAGACCTTTTTTGTAAAGCATCTCAGCCAAAAGCACAGCTCCTTTTGCAGAACCCATCTTTTCGTTATGGGAAAATAGTACATATTTTATACCATTTTCAAAGACAGTGTCCTCACGTAGTCTTCCTACTACTGTAGACATACCACCATTCATCTCCCTATCTAGTCTTGGTTGTGGTCTTGTTGGATCATCATGTACAACAAGGTAGCTTTTTGGTGCAGATGGAAGACCTATAACGCTAACTTTATTTGAAAATTCTACCATTGCCTTTTTTACTGATTCCGGATCTGCATGTTTTGCGGTCTCAACAAATACAGATTCTGTATGGCCATCAATTACTGGGACTCTAGTACAGGTACAGCTTACTTTCAAATTAGCAGGATCAATTTTTCCATTAATTAATTTGCCAAGTATTTTTGCAGTTTCTATTCTAACTTTATCCTCTTCTTTCGGAATGTACGGAATTATATTATCAGTTATATCTAGAGCAGACACGCCGGGAGATCTACCGGCACCAGACATTGATTGCATTGATGTCATGATTATCCTTTGAGCTCCAAAGCTATCAAGCAAAGGTTTCATGGTTATAGCAAGCCCAGTTGTGGTGCAATTTGGAAGCGGTGCTACAAAACCTTTCCAGCCACGATTCTTTCTTTGTATGTCTAGTAATCCTACATGATCATCATTTATTCCTGGAATCAGAATTGGTACATCAGGTTCATATCTATAGGCTGATGATGTACTAATTA
>Ga0247727_10005098_pt1 | contig 27048 bp, 19 predicted proteins | sample WisWelCaveWW1625_FD_202498 | JGI IMG/M metagenome (GOLD analysis project Ga0247727, IMG submission 202498) | Biofilm microbial communities from Wishing Well Cave, Virginia, United States - WW16-25 | ecosystem: Environmental > Aquatic > Deep subsurface > Groundwater > Cave microbial mat | place...
TTTGGAGTGCGGCGCGGGAGCGCCGCTTTGGTTCGTGCACGAAGCGGAGGGCAGACTGTTCAAAGGGGAAGGCGATTCGCGGGGCGAACCAAAGCGGTGCTTCGCACCGCACTCCAAGACTTCGAGCCAAGCACGGACCCATCGCTCACGCCGCGCAGTTCTTGGAGTGCGGCGCGCCAGCGCCGCTTTCGTTCGCGCCCGAAGCAGCGGGCGGGATGCTCAATGGGGCACGCGTTCGCGGGGTACGTTCGCGAACCAAAGCGGTGCTTCGCACCGCACTCCAAAAACTCGGCGACGCACGCTTTGACCGACGCACCGCAGTCCCGCGGCCGCGCTTAGCTCGGCTTTGGAGTGCGGCGCGCCGGCGCCGCTTTCAGCTCAGTGACCGCTACGGCTGCAGCCACGGAGGAGTGGTGGCGTCGCCGTCGAGGACGTAGGCCTCCATGTCGATGATGCGAAGGGGGCCGGGGATGCCGACGGAGTCACGGTGGCGCGGAGTCTGGACGAGAAGCGGATAGGCGCCAGTGAGGTTTCGAATGGCCTCGCTGAGCGAAGCACACCAGCGCAGGTCGCGCGGGGCGACGAGCGCCACCCTCTTGCCTCGGAAGCGCTCGAGTCCAAGACGCAGGAGATGGGGAAGGACCACGTTGGGCTCGGCCTTGGGATGGGGATTCGAGCCGACGGCCACCGGAATCAGCCACGGAATGCGGCGCGGATCGATCCCCTCCCCGATGCCGATCTCGACCTCGGTCCACTGGTCGCTGTCGAGCGAGTCATCCAGGTACAACGCGATCACGCGGGTCCTTCGCGGGCGCCTGCCCAAAGCTCAATTCTCGGAATGGAAGCCGGCCTCGGATCGGGTCAGGCCGGAGAGCGAGAAGTCGCGGCTGGATTATGCATGAAGGACGCACACCCGGCGCACGCACTGTGTCGCCCGGTGCATGCGCGCCGCTTCGACCGGGTTCCCGCGTCAGAGTCAACCTGGGCCTTTGAGGTGCATAATCCGGGTCTGATTCACCGTCTCTCAACCTGCCCGCGCGAAGGGAAGGCGGCTTGGAATTCGAACCTCCTGAGTTCTATGTGGCTCCGCTCGATGGGCAGCGATGCGTGCGCATGCCGGGTCGTTTTCGCCGGCAGCGGCTGCCGCTCCCCCGGTTCCTCCCCGACGACGAGGGCACAGAGCGGTGCTTTCTCTGTCATCCCGAACGAGATCCCTTCGACCGCGGCGGGTTCCCCGACGACCAGAGCCCGATCCGAGTGCTCGGGAATGCCTACTCCTTCGCCGACCGCACTCTCATCCTGGCACCATGGGGCGAGAGCTTTCACTCGCGGACGCCCGCCGACCTGCCGGTCGAAGTACTCAAGGAATGGATCCGCGCCACGATCTCTGCGGAGCTCGAGTCACGATTCGATCTCAAGGGCTTCCAGCCGCTGATCTTCCTGAACGTAGGCCGGCTCGCGGCCCAGTCCCGCCTTCATCCTCATCTGCAGGTGGTCGCCTTTCGCCAGTGGAATCCGAAGCTCGTGCCGTGGGACCGCGATTCCGTGGAAAAAGACCTCGTCCATGCCGACCAGGAGGGACGCGTGCTGCGGCCCGCGACCCGCGATGTCCGCTGGCGCGCCGTGGTGCCTGCGCGCCCGTCGGCGACTGCGGAGATCTGGATCGAAGGCTTGAAGAGTGACCCGGATGGCGACGCGCTCCTTTTGGTCGCGCACGCGCTGCGCGCCCTGTGCAGCGCCTGCGAACGCGGCATCGGTGGCAGCTACAACGTGGTCTGGGTGAAGGAACCCCCGCTCCTGCGGCTCATTCCGCGCGGCCTTTCGGAGCGAGCGGGCCTGGAGCTAATCTCGCCCGCGCAGCTCGGCTCGATGGTGGCCGCCAGCGCGGAGGAAACGCTGGATCTGTGGCGCACGGCGCTGGCCGCCGGGCCGAATCCCGATCCATGACCACGTCACTCAGCACCCCGGAAACCGCCGTCGTCACGACGCCGGAGAAACCGCCGGATCCCAAGAGCCGGCTTGCGCCGCTCTTTGCCACGCAGTTCCTGTGGGCGTTCAACGACAACGCCTGGAAGTGGCTGGTCGCGCTGCTGCTGGTGGACCATGCGACCGCCGGCCTCTTGCCTGCCGAGGTCGAGAGGGAGTCGCTCCGCCAGCTCACGATCGCGTTCGTGGTGTTCACGCTGCCGCTGATGCTGTTCTCGATCCCCGCGGTCTCGGTTGCCGATCGATTCCGCAAGCGCGACATCGTCCTATGGATGAAATGGCTCGAAGTCGTGCTGATGCTGATCGGGACGCTCGGCCTGTTCCTGGTCCCTCACGGAGGGGTCCTCGCGTTGATGGTGCTTGGCGCGATGGGGCTGCACAGCGCCTTCTTCAGCCCGGCGATCTGCGGAATCCTCCCCGAGCTCCTGCCCCACGATCGCCTGTCGGAAGGCAATGCCTCGCTGTCGATGTGGACGTTCCTGGCGATGGTCACCGGAACGGCGACGGGCGGCCTCCTCAAGCAGTATTGCAGCGGGCAGCCCGGCTACGCGGGGCTCTTTCTCCTGTTCCTCGCGGTGTGCGGACGGGTGATTGCGCAGTACGTTCCGCAGACTGCGCTGCTGCGCTCGGCCGGCCGCCTGCGCGAGGCGCTGCGCGAGTCGTACGAGTGCATGCGCGAGGATCGCGTGCTGCGCCTCGCCGTGATCGGCTCGATCTTCTTCTGGGGGTTGACGAGCCTTCTCGGTCAGGTCGTCGTCACCTACTCCCGGACTCTGACGGAGAGTGATCTGCTCGCGGTGCTGCCGGCCGCGGTCTTCGGCATCGGCGTCGGCGTCGGCAGCGTCCTGGCGGGCAAGTGGTCGGCCTCCAAGGTGGAGTACGGCCTGATCCCTCTCGGTGCGCTGGGCCTGGCGGTGTTCGTTCTGTGGATGGGCATCGGCGCGCCGCAGCTCTCGGGCACGGTCGCGCTGGCGTCCCTGGTCGGCATCTCGTCGGGCCTTCTGCTGGTTCCGGTCAATGCGCTGCTGCAGTGGCGGCCGCCTCCTTTCCGCCGTGGCGGAGTGATCGCCCTGTCGAACGTGTTCGTATTCGCCGGCGTGCTCGCGGGCTCTCTGATCGCTGATCTCCTGGGACAGATGGGGCTCAGCTCGCCCTCGATCCTGATCGCGTCCTCGGTGGCGACGCTGTGCGGAACGGCGTGGGCGATGCGGCTCCTGCCCGAGGCCTTCCTGCGCCTCGTCCTGGTCCTGATGACCCACACCTTCTATCGACTGCGAGTGCTGGGACGGGAGAACATCCCGCAGGAGGGCGGCGCCCTGCTGGTGCCCAATCACGTGTCGTTCGTCGACGGGCTGTTCCTGATCGCCAGCACCGATCGCAACATCCGCTTCCTGGTCGCCGCCGAGTACTTCCACCGCTGGTGGACGCGACCCGTCATGAAAGCCCTGGGCGTCATTCCGGTGTCGACGACCGGAGGGCCACGCCTCATCCTGCGGGCGATGCGCGACGCCGGCAACCTGCTCGACCAGGGCGAGATCGTGTGCATCTTCGCGGAGGGCCAGATCACCCGCACCGGCATGATGCAGGACTTCCGCCGCGGCATGGAGCGCATCATCAAGGGGCGCAGCGCCTCGATCATCCCGGTGCACCTCGACGGAGTGTGGGGGAGCATCTTCAGCCGTGCGGACGGACGCTTCCTCAGCAAGTGGCCGCGGCACGTTCCGTATCCCGTGACCGTTTCGTACGGAAAGCGCCTGCCGCCGACGACGCTGATCCACGAAGTTCGGGCGCAGGTGATGGAGCTGGGCGCCCAGGCGCGCCTCAACTTCAACCCGCGGATGAAGACTCTGCCGGCGCTGTTCGTGCGCTCGGCGCGCCTGCGGCCGCTGTCGTTCGCCTTCGCGGACATGAACCGGTCGCGGTTGTCCCGGTTCCACGTCCTGGTGGCTTGCGTGGCTCTTGCCCGCGAGCTTCGCGGTCGGTGGAAGGACCAGGCGCACGTTGGATTCCTGCTGCCGCCGAGCATCGGCGGAGCTCTCGTCAACCTCTCCGCCGCGCTCGCCGGAAAGGTCGCCGTCAATTTGAACTTCACGGCGGGCAGGAGCGGGATCGAGTCGGCCATCCGCCAGGCCGGGCTGCGCTCCGTCGTCACCAGTCGCCAGTTCCTGGAAAAAGTTGCGATCGAGCTGCCGGGCGACGTCGAGCGGGTGTACCTGGAAGACCTGTTCCGCGGGCTGACGCGCGGGCGGCGGATGTGGGCGGCGCTCGGCGCCGCGCTGCTGCCGACGGGCCTGTTGCAGCGCTTCTGCGGGGCGACCCGGCCGACCCGGCCGGACGACCTCCTGACGATCGTGTTCAGCAGCGGCAGCACCGGCGAGCCCAAGGGCGTGATGCTGAGCGTCCACAACGTACAGTCGAACGTGGAAGCGGTAGAGCAGGCGTTCCCGTTCAATCACACCGATCGCCTGCTCGGCATCCTGCCGTTGTTCCATTCCTTCGGGTTCATCTCGCTGTGGCTCGGGGCCAAGACGGGGCTGGGCATCGTGTTCCATCCCAATCCCCTGGACGCAGCGGCGGTCGGCGAGCTGGTGATGAAGTACCGGGTGACCGTCCTGCTCGCGACGCCGACGTTCCTGCAGCTCTACATGAAACGCTGCACGCCCGGCGAGTTCGGGTCGCTCCGGTTCGTCGTCGCCGGCGCCGAGAAGCTGTCACCAATGCTGGCGGATGCGTTCGAGGACCAGTTCGGCATCCGGCCGCTCGAAGGCTACGGGACGACCGAGTGCTCTCCGGTCGTCGCGGTCAGCACTCTCGACTTTCGCGCGCCCGGGTTCTTCCAGCCGGGCTCGAGGCGCGGATTCCTGGGTCATCCGCTGCCGGGAGTGGCGGTCAAGATCGTCGACCCGGACACCGGCGAGACGCTGCCGCCGATGATTCCCGGGATGCTGATGGTCAAGGGACCCAACGTGATGCAGGGGTACCTCGGGAGGGAGGATCTCACCTCCAAGGTCTTGAAGGACGGCTGGTACGAGACCGGCGACATCTCCGTCCTCGACGAGAACGGTTTCATCAAGATCACCGACCGGTTGTCGCGGTTCTCGAAGATTGGCGGCGAGATGGTGCCTCACGGAAGCATCGAGGAGGCCCTGCACAGGGTTGCGGAGGTCAGCACTCAGGTGTTCGCCGTGACGGCGATCGCCGACTCGAGGAAGGGCGAGCGCCTCGTCGTCTTGCACACGCTGGAGCAGACGGCGATCGGGTCGATCGTCGAGCGGCTGTCCGCGAGCGGCCTGCCCAATCTGTTCATTCCCCGCCGCGAGGCGTTCTTTCGCGTCGACGCCCTGCCGATCCTGGGCACGGGCAAGCTCGACCTCAAGACGATCAAGAAGATCGCGGTCGAACGTTGCGGAAACATCCCATTCGGCGACTGAGACTCGCGCAGAGGAGCCAAGATGAACTTAAGCAGGGCGGACGGGGACGTCCGGACCTCGAACCTCCATCACTTTCCGTGGAAGAGATCCTCCACGGTTTCGGCCTCGAGGGCCCTTCCGAACCATGGGTCGAGCTCGGCGCGGGAGGCCGAGAAGATGCGTAGTTCGAAGGCCGCAGGCACGTCGCCGAATCGCAGTCGGGGCTTCAGTGTTCGAACGACGCCAGCAGGCTGATGGCCGCGAGGGCGATGGGAGTCCACGGTGGCGACTCGGTACGGGTCGATCCTGGCGGGTGCTTTTTCATGTGCTCTCTCTCTGTCCTCCGCGTCCCCACGCTTGATTCTTGATCGATGGAGTCGAGTGCACCGATCGTGATCAGGTCCTGGTGCTCGTCGGCGGACGATGCGGAGTTCGCCCGCTCGCGGAGGGAACGTTCATCGAGCAGCGTGTGCACCGAGAACAGCAGCTCCGGCTGGAGAAGAGTCCGGTCCTCGGCGAGGCCAAGGCAGGTGATCCGGCTCTGGGCGGCAGGGTCGAGGGCGAGCTCTTCCTCGAGCTCGCGGCGCAGCGCGTCGAACAGGGTTTTTCCGCCTTGAACGTCCCCGGGCTCGATCGCACCGCCGAACGTGTGCACGTAGGCGGGATAGAACGCGACCTTGTCGCTGCGCAGTCCCAAAACGATTTTTTCATCCGCGGTCACGACGATCCCCGAAACGGCGAGGGGATTGGCGAGGTGCGACTTGGGCCAGCGAGCGCGTGCCTCGTCGCCAAACAGATTGGTGCCGGCGAACTCGCGGTAGGAGGTGCTCGAGAGATAGAGCGTCAGGCCGTTCTGCGGGCCGCACCAGTGCTCGACGAACGACACCAGGCGCAGCATCGGCCCGTCGAAGAGGATCCGGGAGCTGTTCCTGGCCCACAACTGGCGCTCCTGCCAGATCTCGTCGATGCGGCGCTCGAGCTCGGCGTCCGTCGGCCGCGACGTCGATTCGACCTGCGCCGTCACGGCGCTCTGGTCGAACGGCCCGCGCGCGAGAATCCGAAACATGGTGAGTCCTCTCAGCCCGCGCGCAGCTTCTCGAGGTTTTCGCGACCCAGGCTGAGGCGCATCATGGGACCTGAGATCAGCGATGTTGCAAGACCCAGGAACGCCAGAGCCACGAACATCCTGCGGTCGATGATCTGGTACTCGAGCGCCACGAGTCCCAGGACGATTCCCATGATGCCGCGCGAGTTGAGCCCGAAGGCGACCGCCGACGAGCTGCGCCAGTCGAGGCCGCCCAGCCAGCCTGCGATCATCGTTCCGACGAGCTTGCCGGTGCAGCCCAGCACGAACACGGTCGTGACGAGGCGAAGGTCGAAAAATGTGGCAAAGTTCATCCTCAGGCCGATCGAAGCGAAGAAGATCGGCGCGAACACCGCCATGATGAACTTGCGCAAGACGTCCTTGCTGTCCTGGCGCAGGGACGGAGCGCTGCCGATCGCCACTCCCGCGAGCAGCGAGCCGAACACCGGGTGGATGCCGATCCACATCGCGATCGAGGCCATCGCCAGGCCCGCCGCGACCGTGAACGCGACCAGCCCTCCGTGCCAGGGGAATCGAGTCTGCAGCCTGGGAACGACACGATTGGCGAGCCAGCGGCCGAGCGTCAAGGAGGCGACCAGGAGGGCGATCGTCAACAAAAGGGTCATCCCCACGGAGGAGCCGTGGGAAACCGTCCCGCCGCACAAGCTGATGGCGACTGAGAACAGCATCCACACCGAGACGTCGTCGAGCATCGCCGCCGACAACACCACGGCCCCGATCCGCGACCGATAGAGCCCCAGGTCCATCAGCGTGCGGGCGATCACCGGAAGGGCCGACATGGCGAGGTTGATGCCGAGCACCAGGGCGAACACGAATGGGGAGACGTGCGCCGGAAGACTCGTTTCGTCGGCGAGTAGATAGCCGGCTCCCATTCCCAGGAGCAACGGCACCAGCGAGGCGAACAGCGCGCACAGCAGAGTGAGCCGGCGCTCTTGCATCAAGAGCTTGAGGTCGACCTCGAGCCCCGCGGCCAGCATCAACAGCGTCACCCCCACGACCGTGAAGGACTCAAGGGGGAGCGGCAGGAGCTTGCCCTGCGGAACGGGGAACAGGAACTCGAAGAGCTCCGGAGACAGGCTTCCAAGGACGGTCGGGCCGATCACGATCCCCGCGAGGAGCTCGCCGATGACCGGCGGCTGGCGCAGCCGGCGGAACACCTCGCCGAGGCTGCGGCTTGCAACCAGAAGGATCACCAGCTCCAGAAGAAAGGTGACCTGGTCCTTTGAGCTCATCGCGCCCGCATCATGACGGCTGGCGCGACGAACTTCCATCCAGCTTTCGGAGCGCGCTCGACTTCAGCATTGGGTCTGACCTCGAGCTGTCTACTCCTCCGTCTCCGCATGCTCGAAGCTTCCGTGCTGCAGGAAATAGACCACCTGGCGCTGGCAGCTCGTCGAGACCATCAACAGGCTGTGCAGGGACGGCAGGACCACGTGGTCCTTCTCCCCTTGGAGGTGGCTGTTCTCCTCCGAGACGGCATGGTCGTAGCGCGCGGCGATGACGCCGAATTCGACGCTGTCGGGAACCGGCAGTCGATGGACGCGGCCATCGGGATCATCGGTGAGCTCCTCGAGCGTCGAGATGACTCCGCCCAGCATCGGGCGCAGGAAGGTCGCGAGCTTTGAGCCCTGGTTGGGGGGCGCGAGCATCACGCAGCGACGAACCTTGGTCGGCGGCTCTTCCCCCAGCGCGGCGCGCGCGACCAGTCCTCCGAGGCTGTGCGTGACCAGGTGGATTTCGGCGATGGTGGGATCCCGGTTCCAGTCGTCGAGCCGTTCGCGCAGCAGTGAAGCCTGCGGGTCGATCGGTCCTTGCAGGCTCTGGTAATCGAAGCCGACGACGGTGTAGCCGGCTTCCTCGATGGTGTCCTTCAGAGGTCGCATCGACGCGCTGGTGCGAAGGAGACCGTGAACGAGAACGACCAGACGACGGCGCGCGGGCGTGCTCGGGACGTCCTGCGGGCTCGAGGGAAGCTCGGCGCAGGCGTTCAGAGCCAGCCCCAGAAGAAGGGACCGATGGCAGATGCGGCGAATGTCTCTGCGGTGAATAGAGGTTCCTGTTCACTGCCTCTGCGGTGGATGGTCTGCTTCGTGCCGGGTCTTCTACCAGGAGCCGGAGGGCTTCGTTTCCACAGGGCCCTGACCCCTAGCCCGGATTCGATCGTTGGGAACCTTGAGAACCGACCGCAAGCTCAATCAACTCAACGAGTTTCAGCCACAGGTCAATCTTCCTCATGAATTATTCGGGCTAGAGGTCGGCGGCCTGTCCTCGGGGGAAGGTGACGGGGCAGGGTGCATTCGATCGAGAAAGGAGAGCCCGCCTTCGAGGTCGCTGAACACTCCGTCGAGCTGCGCCTCGAAGCAGCGATCGAGAATCGATTTGAACTCCGGGCCCGGGGTGAGGCCACGCTCGATCAGATGCCTGCCCATGACGATCGGCCGCGGCGCCTGATCGGCGATCTCCAGCGCCCGGGCGCGCTGCATCAGCCACTCGCCCGCCGGAAAGCCGTCGAAAGGAAGCGGCGGCCGGCCGGCGGAATCGTGGCGTGCGACGCGCACCAGCACTCGCAGATTGACCTGGGTCGCAAGGCGCCGGATGGCGCTATCGCCCACGTTGTCGCGGTACATCTCGTACGGCCGCAGGTGGTGGAGCACGAGCTTCACGACGGTCTCGATCAGGTCGGGCTCGCGACTCAGACGCGCGAGGAAGGATCGAGTGGGCGCCTCCCCGGCTTCGCTGTGACCGGGCGAGCGGAACGCCCCGCGCTCCAGCCGTGTGGTCGAGGGCTTGCCGAAGTCGTGGCACAAGAGCGCCAGTCCGACGATCCAGTCTTCCGTTGGAGACGATCGCTCGAGGGCGAAGTGATCGAGGCAGTGACCGGTGTGGACGAAGACGTCTCCCTCGGGGTGCCACTGTGGATTCTGGGGCACGCCGTCGAGCGCCTGGATCTCCGGGAAGAACCGCAGCGCGCCGCACTCCTTGAGGAACTGAAGGCCCCGCGAAGGCCTCTGTCCCTCAAGCAGGAGCTTGCGGAATTCTCCTTCGACGCGCTCGGCCGGCAGCTCCTCGAGGTCGAGGCGGCGACACTGCTCGAGGGTGGAGGGCGCGACCATGAGGTTGAAGCGCGCGGCGAGCTGCATCGCTCGAAGCACCCGCAGAGGATCCTCGCCGAAATGAGCGGAGCAATGGCGGAGGGTGCGCTTCTCCAGGTCGGCGCGGCCATTCAAGGGGTCGATGACCTCGCCCGTCAGCGGATCCTCGTAGATTGCGTTGATCGTGAAGTCCCGTCGCAGCGCCGCGCTCTCGAGGTCGAGGTGAGGGTCGGTGTCGACCGCGAACCCGCGGTGGCCGGCGGCGATCTTGGTCTCGCGCCGCGGCAGGGCGAGGTCGATGTCGTGACCCTGGATCTTGAGGATCCCGAACGCCCTGCCGACTTCGTGCAGTGGATACCGCTCGCGCAGCAGCGCTTCCAGCACACTCGCCTCGACGCCGAACACCTCGAGGTCGAAGTCCTTGCGCTCGAGCCCGAGCATCACGTCGCGCACACAGCCGCCGACCAGCAAAGCCCGTCCGCCGCGAGCCTGCACCGCGCGCGCGATCGAGGCGACGACTTCGCCGCTGTCCGTAGTCGAGGTCATCGGGGAGGTCCTGCAAAGCGCCCAATGGTACTGAGATCGAGCATTGGAGCCGAGTCGGAGGCTCGATCGGGTCATCCGAGCGCAGCGCTCGTAGGAACTTGGCGCGCAGCGTCAAGGCGCTGACTGGCAAGAAACGGCCTTGGACGGGACGGTGTCCGTGACGACTATTCGATGGTGAGCTGGATGCAATTCGTCCACTCAGCGACCTTGTTTCCGCTCCGGCACTGTCCGACCAGCGCCTGGAGAAGAACCTCCACTCCCCGCAGAGACTGGTCGTCGGGAATCGTGAAATCGAAGGCGAACGAGTCGCTGGGGGAAGGCCCCAGGATCAGCAGCGGCTGGAACGGCAGGATGCAGAGGCTGCCGATGAAGGGAGGCGTAGGGACCGATACGGGCGGCGGCCAGCCGAGGATCAGGTACAGAAAATCGCCCGGGTCGAGCAGCAAGGTCAGCGTGACCTGACCCCCGACGGAAAGGTCTCCCGAGAGGTCGAGGGAGGGAGTGAACGCGAAGGCCTCCTCGATCTTGGATTGACCGATCGGCGACTCGATGCGCACGTCGACGACTCCAGGCGGGGACGCAGCCAGGGTGCAGCGCAGAGTCTTTGGATCGATCACCTCGAGGTCCTCGACCGGCACCTCGCCGAAGTACGCCTCCACGTCGGGATGACTGCCGATGAACTCCCCGGTGAGCAGGACGGGCCCCGGTGCCCGGGACGGCGCGCGAGCCGGATCGACTTTGCGCAGCACGGGGGCGTGCAGACCGTTGTACACATAGACGCGACCCACCGTGTGCACCTGCTTGGACAGGTCGTACCCCACGGCCGCGACCACGAGGTCTTCCAGACCGTCGCCGTTGAGGTCGCCCAGGTCGTCAAGATGGCTGCCGAAGAAGTCGCCCTCACGCTCACCCTGAAAGGTGAACATCGTCTCCCCACTCCTACCGGAGAAGACGTAGGCTCGGCCGGTGCTGTACTTGAACGATCCATCGCCTACCCAGAGGTCGCGAACGCCGTCGCCGTTCATATCGGAGCAACCGGACACTGAAACGCCTAGCGCGCAGCATTCGGTGGCGCGAAGCTCATGGATCAGGCCAAAGGTCGCACCCGAATACACGAAGGCCCGGCCGCCGCCGCTGTAGTACAGCTCGCCGATGATCAGATCGACGACTCCGTCCCCGTCGACGTCCCCCGTGCTGTCGATCGCATGGCCGAAAAGGCTTCGCCACTCGGTCGAGGTGAAACGATGCAGGCTGGTGCCGGTCCTGCCCGAGTACACGAAGACGTCGCCGTAGGGTCCGGCGTCGAGAACTCCCGGGGCGCCGACCAGGAAGTCCGCGTGCCCGTCCTGATCGACGTCGCCGAGCTCCGACACCACGGTGCCGAACGCCCGTCCGTTGCTCTCTCCTTCGATTCGATGGATCAACTGTGCGGTCTTGCCCGAATAGACGTACACCACTCCTTTCTCGTATTCGGCGCCGTTGCCGACCAGGAAGTCCGGAGATCCGTCGGAGTCGACGTCCTCGGCACCGGAGACCGTGTGGCCGAAGAAGGGTCCCCCGGATCCGATGTCCTCGCCGAGCAGGACGTGAAGCAGCGCCCCGGTCTTGCCGCTGTAGACGTACGCCTTGCCGATCAGGTTGTCGGCGTACGATGCGCCGATGATGTGGTCCGCGCACTCGTCGCCGTCCACGTCCTCGATCGAGGCCGCGGACGCCCCGAAGAAATCCTCGATCCGCTCGGCAACATACTCCCGGATCAAGAGTCCCGTCCGTCCGGAGTACAGGTAAACCCGGTACCCGAGAGTTCCGACGATCACGTCTTCGACGCCATCTGCGTCGATGTCGCCGCCCCGGGAGAGGACGCCTCCGAGCGCTGCGCCCCTCTCCTCGCCGGTCCAGGTCCACAACAATTCTTGAGCCCTCAGCGGCCCCGTGGGAAGACAGGCGAGAACGAGTGCGACGGTTCGCAGCATGGTTTCCATCCTCCGGCCCTTACTTCTTGTAGATGATGACCCTGCCGCCTGGCCGCAATCCTTGCGGCGTCTGGAACAAGTAGCCCGGCGCTCCCACCGCGAGGTCCTCATTGAGCGGAGAACCTCCTCTTTCACCCTTCGCGAGCGCCGCTCCCATGTGTTCGGCTGCCTTCGGTGACGGGTCTTGAAGAGTATCGATCACTGTGTAGGCGATGAACGGCGATTCGAACACGTCCAGGATCTCCACGAGTCCCTGGTCGCTGAAGGCTCCATCCCTGAAGAAATCCCCGATCGCAAGCTCGTCTGTTCCGGATCGTCTCGGTGCCGGGGGGTGTGACAAGACCCTCCAAGTGGCGAGAGCACACTCCCGTGAGGACGGAGAACCAAAGGACACGGGTCCGCATTGCTCGTCTCCTTGGTCTGACTTCGACCAGAGTCGCTTGCGTCCGAGCGCGTCGAAGCCATCTGAGCCGGCCTGGGAGACATGACCAATCCAGGCATCATGTGTCAAGACCTGCGACGAGATTCTGGACTCCACGCAGGCACGCCCTGCAAGGCATTCCGCCGATCTCCAAGGCATTCCCGGGTCGACGACTGACTCGCGTCATTGGCCGAGCGCGCGCGGGGCCCGAAGGAGCCTTCGCGAGCTGAAGCCGAGAATCAGGACCGGCAGCGCGTAGGGCAGCGATCGCAGCAAGAGAACCAGCGCCTCCGTCAGGGGCGTTTCGCGCGAGGCGGCGACGATGCTCGAGATCTGGATCTCGATCGTGAAGCACAGTCCGAGGAACAGTGCTGCGAGGCTGGCTCCGAGCGCGCTCCAGCGACCCAGGATGACGAGGCTCAAGGCCAGGAATCCGCGCCCGCCGCTCATCCCCTCGACGAACTCTCCGGTGAGCACGGTGGTCAGCGTCGCGCCTGCGAGTGCGCTCAAGGCGCCGGCGATCAACAGGGCGACGGTTCGCCACAACCCGGGATTTCCTCCCACCGCACGAAGTGCCACGGGGTCTTCGCCGCTTGCCCGGATGAGGAGGCCCGCTCGCGTGAACCGGAAAAGACAGGTGACGGCGAGGACGATGGCCGCGGTCGCCAGGAACGGAAACCAGCTCAACGCACCAGGACGGTCGAGGAACGTGATCACTCTTTCCGGGCGCGGTGCTCGCGAGAACCAGAACCCGGTGGCTCCGAAGCTCAGCAGGTGGATTCCGGTCCCGGCGACGATGGCATCGCCGGTCAGCCTGACCGTGAACAGCGCCAGCAGCGCGCCGAGCGCGGCACCGCATGCGGACGCGACCGCCCACGACGCGAACAGGCTCGAAGTGTCGGCGCCGGCCGCCACGAGGTGGGCGACGAACGCGCCGACGATCATCATTCCCTCGATCCCGAGATTGACGACCCCGCCGCGCTCCGCGACCGTCTCGGCCACGGCGGCGAGGACCAGCGGCAGGGCCATCCGGAGGGCCTGCGCCAGGAGGGTGTCGAGATCGACGGCCATTGCGGTTCTCAATGCACGGCCGGACGCCGGCGAGCGGCGAGCGCGGCGAGAATGGCGAGCACCAGGAGACCCTGAACGAGCAACGCGAACCGGTCCATCGCCGGAAGATCCCTGGCCCATTGCAACGACGCGCTCGCGGTGTACAGAACCGCGAACAGGAACGCGGAGGGAATGCACCAGAGCGGCTGCTTTCCCGCGAGCAGCGCGGCGGCGATCGCGGTGTAGCCGAGCCCGGATGCGATCGAGCGATCGACCAGGAGGGTGTCGCCGCACACCTGGATCGAGCCGGCGAGGCCGCAGAGGCCGCCGCTCAGGAGCAACGCGATGAAGCGGGCCTTTTCGGGTGAGAAGCCGCCGGTCGTCACGGCTCGCGGCGCGGATTGGGTGGCGCGGATCAGGAGTCCCTGGCGCGTCCGGAACAGAAACAGTTGCACCAGGACGGCGCAGAGCACCGCAATCAGGAGACTCAAGGGAGCGCCTCGGGCGGCGGTGAAGTGCCACAGGGGAAGGTGTGCGCCCGGTGGAATCGGCGCCGTCTGCGGAAACTGCCCAGTGGGTTCCTGCAAGGGGCCCGCGATCGAGTAGCGCAACACCTCCAGCATCAGGAAATTGAACATCAGAGTCGTCAGCACTTCGGAGACGTTCCTCCGGACGGCAAGCAGCGTCGGGATCGCGACGACCAGTCCTCCTCCCAGTCCGCCGGCGAGCAGGGCGAGTGACCAGTGTCCGCAGGCGCTCGCCGCGAGCCAGCCTGCCAGCGCACCCGCGATCCACTGCCCTTCCGCGCCGATGTTCCACAGTCCTCCGCGGGCGGCGAGGGAGATGCCGGTGGCAAGGAGGCAGATCGGAACGAAGTGGCGCAGCGTCGCGACCCACGCACCGGTGCTTCCCATCGAGCCGAGGAAAAGCTGGGCCGCAGCCTCGGACGGCGAGACACCCAGCATCCACAACATCAGGAGCACGAGAAACATGACCACACTGGTCAGAGCCGCTGCGACGCCGATGTTGCGCCCGTGTCCCGAGAGGCCGTTCACGATCCTGCTCCTGAAGCGAGGTCGAGTCCGGTCATCCGCCGCGAGATCTCACCGAGGTCTCGACTCGTCGGATGGAGGCGGCCGCGCTCGGCGACCAGGATCCGGTCGGCGAGCTCCGCCACCTCGTCGAGGTCCGTGGAGCAGAGCAGAACGGCCGCACCGCGACGAGCAGCGGCGCGCAGCTCCTCGCGGATCTGTGCGGTCGCGGAGAGGTCGAGCCCGCGCGTCGGATTCTCAGCGATCACGACGGGTGGCCTGAAGGAGAGCTCGCGTGCGGCAATCACCTTCTGCTGGTTTCCGCCCGACAGCTCGCCCATGGGTTGCGCCGGACTTCGCGCGAGCACCCGGAATCGCTCGAGCAGCGGTCGCGACAAGGATTCCACTCTGCGCGGCGGCCACCAGATCCCCTCGAGGAGAGGCCGCTTGAGCAGCACGTTTTCGCCGACGGAGAGGTTCAGGGCGAGTGCCGTGCCGTGCCGGTCGCCGCTCAAGAAACCGATCTCGTCCGCGTCGATCACCATGTCGCCCGAGCTCCTGCGCCGCAGCCCGACCAGGGTCTCCACGAGCTCGGTCTGTCCGTTGCCCGCCACTCCCGCGATCGCCGTGATCGTTCCGTCGGGCAGATCGAGGTCGATCGGACCGAAGCGCTCGCCCGCGAGGGCGCGCACCCGCACGCGCGACGCGGACAACGGCAAAACCGCGCCGGGCAGGACCGCGCCGCTTTCCGGAAAGACCCGGGAAACGCCGGTCAGCGATGTTGCGAGGACCGAATCATCGACCAGAGGAGCGGGTCTCGACAGCACGATCCGGCCGGCGCGGAGCACGGTCACGTGATCGGCCACGGCGCGCACCTCGGGGAGTCGATGGGTGATCAGAACGATCGCAAGACCGAGGCTCCGCAATCGCTCGAGATGGCTGAACAGCGCCTCGACCTCGGTCGGCGCCAGCACCGCGGTCGGCTCGTCGAGGATCAGCACCGAAGTGGCGCGTTCCAGAGCTCTGACGACCTCGATCCGCTGGCGCTCACCGACCGACAGGTCATCGACTCTCGTCGCCGGGTCGAGGTCGATGCCATGTCGAGACAGGATCTGGTGAGCTTTCGATTGCAGCTTGCGGGCGGTGAACCACGAGGGGCCGCGGGGAAGAAAGAGATTGTCGGCCACCGTCAGGGCTCCGACCAGCGTGAAATGCTGGTGCACCATGCCGATGCCGATCCTCTCGGCGTCCCGCACACTGCGAAGAACGACCGCTCGCCCGTCGAGCAGAATCCGGCCGCCGTCGGGTCGAATCAAACCAGTCGCGATCCGGACGAGCGTGGTCTTCCCGGCGCCGTTCTCTCCCAGGAGGGCGTGGATCTTCCCGCGCTCGAAGCCGATGCTGACCCGGTCGAGGACGCGCTCTCCGGAGAACGTCTTCTGGATCTCGAAAAGCTCGAGCGCGCTCATCGATCGCACACGCGCAGCGAGCCGTCCGCAATCGAAGCCGCCGCGGCGTTCATCACGGCGACCGCCGCCTCCGGGACGCGGGCGCGCAGCGCCTCGTTCAGGACGACGCGCACCTTGCCGTCGTTCATGCCGATCGACCGGCGGCCCCCGCGAAAACGGCCCTGCATCACCTCTTGTGCAAGCGCGACGAAGGTCTCGGGAATGTCGGCGACTGCGCTGGCGAGGATCAGGTCGGGCGCCTTGCTCTTCTGGTCGCGGTTGCAGCCGAAGGCGAGCAGGCCGCGGATCCGGCAGGCCTCGAAAACTCCAGCCCCCGCCGCGTCGGCGTTCTGGAAGAAAACGTCGGCCCCGGCATCCGCATGGGCGAAGGCCTTCTCCTTGGCGAGCGCCACGTCCGACCAGCTCCCGACGTAGTCCTCGAGCACCTCGATGCCGGGCTGAACCGATCTTGCGCCGCGCCGGAATCCCTCGACCACGCGCTTGACGGGCTCGTACGGCTCGCCCGACAGCGCGGAGAGCCTGCCGCTCTTCGAGAGATGCCCCGCCAGGATTCCGAGGCAGTAGGAGGCTTCCTCGACCCGAAGCTCCACGCTCAAGAGATTGTCCGTGACTTCCTCGCCGCCGGTCGTGACGAAAGCGACGTCGGGATGAGCGCCGGCGATCGAGGCGGCCGGCGCGTTGAACTCGACGCCGTGACCGATCACCAGGTCGAAACCCTCGTCGGCGGCTCGGACGAAGGCTTGCTCGATCTCGCTTCGCGTTCCGCGGACGGCGATCTTCCGGGTCGTCGCCGAGAGCCGTTGGCGAATGGCCTCCAGGCCTTCGTACGCCGATTGATTCCAGCCCTCGTCGTTCTCCGGTCCGGCGAGCAGCAACGCGACCCTGAGAGAGTCGACCTCCGAGGGCTCCGGTTGCCTGGCGCACCCGGTCGACAACGCGATCCAGCCGGCGCAAAGGCACAGGACGAGAGCCGGGAGAACCGCCGCAGGAACCGGTACTCGAGAGGCGCGAGAACACAAGCCTCTGGCGTTCGGATCGCTGCTCATGCGATGAGCATGAGGAGGCTGCCCGATCGGGTCAAGGAGCCGGGCGCTGCCGGCCTCAGCTCACCAGACTCTCTTCACGGACCCGCGCACCCTCGAGAGAGAGAAGGCCTCGGTCGACCATCCGGCACGCTCGATCGCGGACTCCCGCGTGGCGAGGCTCGAGACGCTCGACGATCCGGTCGATGGTCGCGCCGCCCTGCTCCACACAGCGCAGGATCTCCTCTTCGACGGGCTCGAGAGGAAAGTGCATCCCGGTCTTGGAGTAGTAGGCGACGCGCGCCGGAGACTGCGCGGAGGCGAGGTCGGGCGCGAATGGATTGAATCGATAGGTCATGATCCGCACGCCGTCCGACAGACGCGGGACCTGGGAGCCAAGGTTGGTGATCCTCGTGGCGATCGATCCGCGGCGGCCCTGACCGGTGATCGCGCGCAGACGCTCCGGGCAGTTGGCGGCATACAAGAGGTAGCCGCCATGGTTCAAGAGCGGAAGGTCGCCGCGCGCCTTGAACGCGTTGTCGAGCTCGGTGCGGTCGTAGTGTCTTGCCCCGTCCTGCATCTCGAAGTCGATTCCGCCGTCCTCCTGCTCGAGGATGCGGATGCCGAAGCGGTCCGGATGGGCGTAGACAAGCGTGTCGCGCCCGAGGATGAAGGTCCCGGCGTATACGGACAGCGCGACCCGGTCCTGCCTCTGGTGCACGAAATCGTAGGTCGAGAGCGCCTCCTCCGGGGTCTCGGTCGGAAAGCCGATGAACCAGGACACGCCGGCGCGGATGCCGGCGGTCTTCATCAGCGCGAGGATCGTGTCGACCCGCACGAGGTCGTTGCCCTTGTCGATCAGGTCGAGGACCCGCTCGGAGCCGGACTCGAAGCCGAACTGGAGGAAACGGCAGCCGCCGTCGGCGAGCTCCCGGATCAGCTCGGGGTTGGTGTAGGGCTTTTCGAACTTGGTCTCCGCGAACCACTGGATGGAATCGCCGTGGTCGCGGATGCTCCGGGCGATGTGACGCAGCGTCTTGGGCGGCGCCAGCGAGTCCCAGAACAGGAAGAAATCGATGTTGCTGTCCTGGTGGATCTTCTTGATGTCGTCGTAGATGAGCTGCGGCGCGCGCAGACGGAAGTTGCGCCGGAAACCGTCGCCGCAGAACGTGCATTTGCCGTAGTAGCAACCGCGCGAGGTCTGCAGGTTCGCGATCCGCTCGGGGCTCAAGTACAGGTCGAACTGGATGCCGGTGAAGTCCGGAGACGGAAACAGATTGAGATCGGGGACGTCGGGCGGGAGAGCGCTCTTCCCCACCGACAGCTCCTCCCAGACCTTGAAACCTTCGCCCCACGGGTGGATCTTCTTTGACGACTCCTTGGTGGCGCAGAAGTACAGGTTGGGAACCTGGTCGAACGGAGTGCCGTTCTGAAGTGCCGCGACCAGGCCGGTGATCGCGCGCTCTCCCTCCCCGGCGACGGCGAAGTCGATCAGCTCGAACAGCTCCGGTGTCTCGAACAGGCGATAGGCGTAGTCGTTGACGGTCGGCCCGCCGATCACGATCTTGACCGACGGGGCACGCTGCTTGATCAGCCGGACGATCTTCAACATCTCGTAGAACTGATTGGAGAACGGCAGAGTGAATCCGATCAGATCGGGCTTCTCGGCGAGCAGAGACTCGAGTGCACCGTGGCGGCAGGCCTCGACCAGCGGGTCTCCCAGCTCGCCGCGCACGGCCGCCATCACCTGTCCGACGAAGAAGCGATTCTCGGGGTCGAACACCGGGTTGGCCGCGTACAGGAAGCGCAGCAGGTTCTGCAGGTCGTCGAAGGCCTGATTGAAGATGTCGGGGTCGTAGAACCGCAGCGGATCGCGCATGATCTCGGCGGCGTCCGGCCCGCGCAGGATGGAATCGCGCGGCGCGGCCATCAACGGCGCGATGAACCGGTAGTAGGCAAGGGACGGTTCATCCAGGCACTCGCGCTGCTCGATCGTCGAGAGCCTGCGCGTCCCCTCGTCGTACCATTCCTCCAGTCGTTCTCTGCGGTTGAGCCAGTGGAAGACCTCGGCATTCAAGTCATGCACGCTGACTTCGTGGCCGTCGGTGCGCAGGCAGGCCTTGAGACACGCGAGGCTCGAATAGGGAATGGTCGGCAGACAGCGATCCGGCGGGTAGACGAGTGCGACCTTCATCGGTGTCGAGTCCGCGTTGGCAAGGGAGGCCGCGAGCGGCCGGAACGAAGCCGGCGCGAGGCACCCTTTGATAGCTCACCCTGGTCCTTTGGGGAGGCCCATCCTTCGAGAGGGGCTCCGGCAGGCATCGAGGCGCACATTTTTATCGACCCGCCATCGCAGAGGTGGGGCCTTTTCCTGAAATTCCGTTCATTCCAGGAATCATGTTCCCGGCCTGATCGCTGAGTGAAGATGTCCCCGTGCCCATGGGTGGCAAGGGGGCTCTCCATGGCCAGCGAGGCCCGTGGAAGGCGCGTCGGATCCAGAAACCTCTGGTCGAGGGAGCGCTCCCGGGCGAAACTCCCGGACAGCCCAGGGGTTAGGCGGGGACGGTCGTGCCGCCATGGTCACCCGGTCCCCTGGGTCTTTTTGCAAAAGGAGAAAGTGATGGTGCGTGGTCTCAAGGTCCTGTTGATGAGCTCCGCGATCCTGGCCATGCCCTGGAGCCATTCCAAGGCGAGCGTCGGCAGAGGTCATCTGGAAGCGGAAGGTCGCGGCTCGGTGAAGATGCACGCGACGGGACACGTGGAGTTCGAGCTGTTCGGAGAGGGAGTGCTGGTCGTCCAGCACCAGAGCCATCTGCGCATCGAGATCCACGGCCGCGGCGATGTGACCGTGACCCGGGATGACGCACTGGTGGTCTCCTCGTTCACTGGAACCGTCAACATCGCGGGCGAGCGGATCAATGCCAGCTTCCGCCGCGGTCCGGTGAGGGTGTCCGCGGTCGGCCACGGACAGGCCGTGCTGCGCGGTCGAGGACATTTCGTCGCCAACGACCGCCGCGGCAACTGGTCGGAACGCGGCACCGAGGTTCGCTGGTAACTGCAGGAACGAACGGAAAACCCTTCGCGGTTGGAGACGGGCGAGGAGCCTTCCTCGCCCGTTCGTTTTTTTGAGGCTCTCCTGACATTCTTGTGGGTCGTTTCTTGACGAAATTCAATGAACCCCGGTTGATAGAGAATTCGTGACCATGGTGCGGAGGACCATCGTCGCATGGTCCATTCTGAGTGCTTCGTTCATGAGATCGGCACGGTAGAGCCGCCGATCGGCAACGTCGCAAGGGCAGCCGGTCGTAGCCCGAGCTCTACCTTCCGCAAGGCGAGCAGCGCGAACGACCACGAACGAAGATCGAGACCACGATCGTCCAGCTCTCCTCCAGCACACCTTCGACCGAGACTCGCGGAAACTTCAGAAGACGACGGAGTAGACCTGTGGCGCGCACCGGAAGCTCCCTGGGCAAACGTTTGACTTGGTCGTTGACGTCGACCATGGTGCCAGAACCGGCGCGCAACTTCTTCATTTCAGAGGGAGTGCGAAGCTCCATCAGCGCTTCACCGTTGGGTGCAGATTTCCCATTCCGCTCGCCCACAAGAATGTCAGGAGAGCCTTTTTTGATTCCCGCCCCGCTCGGGAACAGGACCCTCCCGCGCACCATCGAAGCGGCGCATCACCCGTCGCGCGGCAAGCTCTTGATGCATTTTGATGCACGCATTTCCCAAGCATCCTTCTCCCGCGCTCAATCGAAGCCGCGCATCACCTGCGGGCGACCCAAAAGGCAAATCTCTCTCACTGAAGTCGTCAATGGAGCACGTCCGGTGCATGCGCACCTTTCCCACCTTTGACAATTTGGACCCCTCATGTACCTTCCGCTCCGGAGGAATGCTCCCGCAGGGGGTCAAGAAATGGGAAAGAACAGACAGCGAGCCGGACCGAGGTGCTCCGGATTCACGTTCGTCGAGATGATCGTCGCGATGGCGGTCCTGGCGACTGGCGCCCTGATCGCATTTCCGACGATGCTGTCGTTCTTCGATCTCTCGAGAACCGCGCGCGACGAGAACATCGCGACTCATGACCTGTCTTCGGCGGCCGAGGACCTGATCGCGACGCCGTTCTCGCAGATCGTCGTCTCGTATCCGGACGGCCAGCCGATTCCCAAGTTCACCGACCTCCACCTCAACGAGCAACGGGTCTTGGTCAGCTACGACGACGTGGCTGCGGACCCCTTGGTGATCACGCTGTCGGCGACCTGGAGCGACCACCGCGGCCGGGACCGTCGGGAAGTGTTCCGCTGCCTGAGGACAAAGTGATGAGCCGGCCGAAGCGACCGACGTTGAGAGAGAAGGGCTTCAGTCTGGTCGAGATGACCCTGGTCAGCATCGGGATCTCGTTCGTGATGGGCACGGTGATGCTGTTCATGAAGAGCTCGCAGGCCGCCTGGGAGCTCAGCGGCAATCAATCGGGCCTGCAGGAGCGCGCCCGCCGCCTGCTGCACGTCATGGTCGACGACCTGCGCCGTTCCTCGTTGACCAGCGTCGCCGGCCAGAACCTTCCCGCCATCTGGGAACGGCCGGCGGGGACCGAGGACACGCCGCGCGGCGCCCTGATCGCGACGATGAACTACGAGGACGTCGACCAGGTCGATGAGATCCTCGCGGTCAACGGCGACGGGCAGACGCGAATCGAGCGCAACCGCGCTCGCGAGAGCAACGAGATCGTCTTCCAGATCCCGACCGACGTCGACGGCAACGGGATTCCTCTGGACGCGGACGGCAACGTCGAGTTCACCGAGGATCTGGTCACCTACCGGGTCGTCGATCAGGCGGGCACACCGACTCTGATGCGTTACGTGGAGCGTGCCGGAGAGATCGTCGATCGACGCGCCATCGGACCGTGGGTGCAGAAGATCACCTTCGACGTCGTGCTCAACGACCGGACCGTGCGCTTCAACGAAATCGCCGTCTGCGTCTACCTCGAACGGATCGACGATCGCGGCCAGGTTCTGCGCGCCGCCGTCGAGGGCGCGGTCGGGTTGCGCAACACGCGGGAGCTATGAACCATGACTCACCACCCTTCGCTTCACCGGAAACTACGCCCGACTCAGAGACGCGGCATCGCCTTGTTCGCGGCGATGATCGCGGTCATCGTCGTCGCAGGCCTCGCCTCGGTGATGTTCACGACCGCGCAGTCGGAGATGACCCATGCGCAGGTGACGCGTTCGACCGCGGAGCTGATCCACCTGGCCGAGGCCGGCACGGTCGCGGCCGAGAGCGTGGTCCTCGACCGGGTGGCCAACAGCCTGCCGGTCCCGGACGGCGGTTCGGTGCAGGTCGGGCCGCAGGTCGCGACCTATACGATCCGGCAGTTCGGCGACCAGGATCGGGAGACCGATGACGTCGGATTCCAGACCACCCACGTGCACTACTGGATCCAGTCCCAGGCGGAGCTGGGCCAGTACCGCAAGCAGATCAACCGGATGATCGATGTCGGGATGATCCCGATCTTCCAGTTCGCGATCTTCTACGACAAGGACCTCGAGATGCAGCCGGGTCCGTCGTTGACGCTGACCGGACGGGTGCACAGCAACGCCGACGTCTACGCCGGCTGCGGCGGGAGCAGCACCGTGACGATCTCGTCGAAGTACTTCCGGTGCGTCGGGGACATGTACCGCCGCCGCAAGGAAAGCGGGATCGCGACCGCCGGCATCTTCAACGTTCAGAAATACGGCTTGTCCGACTACCCCACGATGTACAACAGGAACGAGATGACTGCCCTGGGAATCCCCAGCGACAGCGGTTACGACAGCTCGTTCCTGGGCTACGACGCCGACCAGGACGGTTATCTCGACGGCGACAAGGACTGGGCCGACTTCACCGTCGGCAGCCTGGAACGCTGGGGTGGAACCCTCCAGACCGGCAGTCACGGAATGAAACGCATCGAGCCGCCCAGGATCGGGTCGATCAAGCGCTTCGAAGAGGTCGGCGACGGCCTGGGTGACTACACCTACGACCCGGCGACGGGCAAGTACTCGTACGTTGGCTCGGGTGGAGGCGACTTCCGAAAGAGTCGGTTCTACGCGGAAGCGGGCCTCTCGATCGTCGACGGGGCCGCGTACGACGCGAGCGGCAAGCGGCTCCTCCTGCCGCCGGGAACGATCACCGACTCGTCGATGTACGACGCGCGCGAGAAGCTGACCGTCACTCTGACCGAGATCGACATGAACAAGCTGCGCACCAGCGGCTACATGCCGGCCAACGGGCTGATCTACGCGTCGCGCACCGAGTCGAGCTCCACCCAGCCCAACGGCATCCGTCTCAGGAACGGCGGCAACCTCGGCCAGCCGCTGACGGTCGTGTCGGAGAATCCGGTCTACGTCTGGGGCGATTACAACACGATGCTCAAGCAGCCCGCGGCGATCATCAGCGACGCGGTCAACCTGCTGTCCAAGGCCTGGAACAACAGCAAGGTCAGGGGCTCGCTGCCGAAGGCGACCGAGACCACCTACAACTTCGCGATGATCACCGGCGGCGACGAGACGACGCCGGGCACCTACAACGGCGGGTTCGAGAATCTGCCGAGGTTTCACGAGGACTGGACCAAGGTGAAGTGCCGGATCGCCGGCTCCTTCGTCAAGATCTTCGCCTCCGACCTCGCCCGGGCGATGTGGCGGATCGGCGGCGACGTGTACTGGCCGCCCGAGCGCCTGTGGGACTACGACTCGCAGTTCAACGACCCGACCAAGCTGCCGCCGTACACGCCGATCGTGGCGCAGGTGAAGGCCTCCGGCTGGTGGGAGTGACTCCCGAATCGAAACATGCAGCGGTCCCGCACTCCGCTGCTTGCCGCCGGCACCCTTGCCCTCGGGCAGGGGTGCCGGTCTTTCGTGCATGAAGAACGCACTGTCGACCGGTCGGAGTCTCAGCAATCGCCGGCAGACTTGCGGCAACGAGTGCGACCCCGCCTTCGCGGGATGACGGCGAAAGACGGGTCATCCACCCTTGTTCCGGATCTCGCCCAGGCGCTTTCGGCATTGCTCGAGCCGGTGGACGATCCTTGAGTGGTAGACGTGTGTCGGCGCGACGCTGGATACGTAGCGCTGGTACAGGTCGATGATCTCCTGGTAGTGGGTTCCTGCTTCCTGCCAGCGCTGCGCACGGAACTCCTCGTCGGCGAGCGGCTCGAGCAGCGAGGCGAGATTGGCCAGGGCCATCGCGTGGCTCGAGGACAGCTCGAGGCACTCGCGGTAGTAGTCGATCGCCCGGTCCCGGTGCATGGCCGGGTCGGCCGCGCCCTGCATCCTGCGCATCGAGATCAGGCCGAGGTTGAAGACGTCCTCGGCCCTGGGTGATTGCAGGCCCACCACTTCGAGCAGCAGGCGCTCGGCGTCGTCGATCCGGGAAGGCTGATGCTCGAGAAGCAGCGCCGCGAGCTGCGATCGATAGTGAGCGCTTCGAGGCGCCTGGTCACACAGCCACTGAAGGTGCCCGATGGCGTCCGCGTGGCGTTTCTCGACCGTCGCGAGCATGACCTCCTCGTCCCGGCGAAGCAGCTCCTGATTGGCGAGCGCGGACGGCAGGTTCGAGCAGTCCGGCCGGTCCGCGTAGGATCGCTTCATCCCGTGATCGACGTATCCCAGGTCTTCGAGAAGGCCTGCCTGTGCGTCCACGTTCTTCCTGGGGTCGAGCTTCTGGGCGCGTTCCTCGAAGGCGTGTTCCAGCGCGGCTCTCATCCGGCTTGCGACCAGCGGTTCCTCGCCGATGAGGTTCGCCGTCTCGGGTGGCTGGCAGAGCCGGTCGTACAGCTCGTCCTCGCGCGAATGGATCAGCTTTCGCGACCGGTCGGCGACGCCCTCCATCGGTGCCCAGCCATGCTGGAAGTAGACGTTGTAGGCCTCCATCGCCACGGTCCTCTCGATCGCCGGGGAACTGTGGAGGAACGAGCGGAGCGAGATGCCGTCCATCGGCGGCGCAGCTTCCTTCATGTCGAGCAGGTCAAGAACGGTGGGCACGACGTCGATCAGCGACACCGGGCCTTTCATCCTCCCTGCGGCGAGTCGGGGGTCGCGGATCAAGAGGGGAATCCGCATGGTCTGGTCGTACAGGAAACTGCCGTGCGTCGTCTCCTTGCCGTCGTCGAGGCCCTCGCCGTGATCCGCGGCGAATGCGATCAGGGTCCTCGACCCGAGGGGTCCTGCCTCCAGGTCGTCGAGCAACCGGCCGAGTTGCTGGTCCGCGAAACGGATCTCGTTCTCGTAGGCGCGCCTGCGGTTGGCGTTCTGCTCCACCTTGCTCATCTGCCGGTGCGGCGGCTGGCCGGAGGCTTCGTCCTGGTAGGGGAAGTGCGGGTCGAACAGGTGGACCCACAGGAGAAACGGCTCGCTCGGCTCCTCGAGCGAACGCAGTGCGACGTCGACGACCGAGTCCGCGCGCCGCTCGGGAATGTAGTCGGCGCGCAGGGCGGGCTCGACCACGGGCCCGGTGTAGACATCGAAACCCTGGTCCAGCCCGTAGCTCTTGTCGAGCACGTAGGCCGCGACGTGCGCGGTCGTCGAATACCCGCGGGCCTGCAGGATCTCCGCGAGAGTTGTCGCTTCCTCCGGCAGGCGGAGCACCGAATTCTCGCGAATGCCGTGGGAGTACGGATAAAGACCCGTCATCAGAGACGTGTGCGCCGGGAGGGTGAGCGGAGTCACCGTGTAGGCGTCCTCGAACACGATCGCCTTGGAGGCAAGCCGGTCGAGGTTCGGCGTCGGGGAGGGATCCCGGCCGAGGAAGCCCATGAAGTCGCGGCGGGTCGTGTCCAGCGTGAGGATCACGACGTTGAAGCCGTTGCCGGTCGAGGAGACGTTGCTCTCGTCACGGTGGCAAGCGGACGAAAGCGCGGCCAGGAGCAGAGAGAAGGCCCGGTTCATGGCAGGCGGCCGTCGGGAGCAAGGCAGCGCCTCTTGAGATCACGGGCGGAGCTCGTCGAGCTGTTCTCGAGGTCGCCGCACCGCGCGAGGTATCGGTTGATCAGCTCGACCGCTTCCTCCTTTCTTCCCCGGTGCTCGTAGATCACGGCGAGCTGGAACAATGCCGGCTCGAGATCGGGATCGAGCGCGACGGCTTGTTCGAGGTGCTCGAGCACGTCCCTCTCGTCGCCGGCGCTCCAGCGACCGATCGCGAGGTTGTAGTGGTAGAGAGCGTTGCCGGGGGCAAGGTGGACGACCTCTTCCCAGCGCTCGGCGGCAAGCTTGCGGTCGGCAGTCGCCGGGATCGTTCCCTGAGCCTCCTGGGCAGCGGCGCGCCGGTCGAGACAAGTGGCGAGGAGCACGGTGCCGATCAGCGGATCCTGGTTCTCCGTCCGAAGTCGTTCGAACTTCGCCAGCGCCGCGTCGAACGAGCCGCGAATCATGTCCGCGAGCCCGTCGTCGCGCAGCTTGAGCAGGTGGATCATGTCCTTGGGGTCGGGAAGAGAATCCTTCTGCGCAGGCAGCGCGTTGCGCGTGCTGGTGTAGCCGAGCTCGGACAGCAGCGCGACGGAGGAGGTTTCGGCGTCGCCGTGCAGGGTCGTGTAACTCTCCCTTGCCGCGGTGAGCGTCTGTCTGAGCGCGGTCGCGAGCTCGCGATCGACGTCGCACCGATTGAGCTTCTCCAAGGGATCCTCGATCAAGTGGTACAGCTCCGGCCGGGGCAGGTCGACGTATTTGAACGGACCCGACCGAACTCCTTCGGCCCAGGACCACCCGAACTCGTAGAAGGCGACCCTGGCCTCGAAGAACACCGCCCGATCTGCCGCCGGATACCCGAAAGCCGGGTCGCACAGCAACTTCAAGAGGGAGACCCCGTGGAGCCCGGTCTGCGGCGGGAGCTGCAGGAAGTCGATGACCGTCGGCAGGACGTCGACCACGCTCACCACCCGGTCGCGCGGGCCCGGGGCCAGGCTCGGGTGGCG
>Ga0247727_10005099_pt1 | contig 27044 bp, 27 predicted proteins | sample WisWelCaveWW1625_FD_202498 | JGI IMG/M metagenome (GOLD analysis project Ga0247727, IMG submission 202498) | Biofilm microbial communities from Wishing Well Cave, Virginia, United States - WW16-25 | ecosystem: Environmental > Aquatic > Deep subsurface > Groundwater > Cave microbial mat | place...
CTCTCGTCCGAAGATCCGCGGGTGCATTTCGGGCTTGGCAGCGCAACCGAAGTGACCGAGGTGCTGGTGCGCTATCCGGACGGGTCGCGCGTGCGTCTGACGGACGTCTCCGCCAACCAAATCGTTCACGCCCGATAGCGTCGCGAGATCCCTTCCGCGCCGGAACCGACCGGGATCCGAGAGGCCGGTCGAGGGGCCGCCACTGGGACAGCCCCTCGACCGCTGGCGTCAGTGCCCGTGACGCTCCTGCGCCGAGGTCTTCCGGTCGAAGACTCCGCGCGAGGCGATGACGAAGAGCACGACCACCCCGATCGCGGCGTAGATGGCCATCAGCCACCACACCTTGTTGAGCGCGTAGACCGGAGGTGCCTTGTAGACCGTGCCCCAGATCGCGGCGAGGGTCGCGAGCGACCCGACCACGGCCGCCACCGTAAGCCACATCCGGTTCTCCTCCGCCATCCCACGGAAGCCGGAGAGGGAGATGAGGAGGTACACGATGACCAGGCCGAACGCACCGAACGTCGCCCCGAACAGGAAGAATCGGAACCAGACGCCCGGGTCGTCTGGCGTACCAGACACGATCCCGTCGGTGAGCTCCGTGACGATCACGACCGCCGCCGAGCCGAGCCCGAGGACGATTGCGGCCACCCACGGAGTTCTTGTGCGTGGATGCACGCTGGCGAGCACACGCGGCAGCCGTCCGTCGCGGGCGAGGGCGAAGTAGCCGCGACTACACGCGTTTGCAACGCCCAGGGCCACCGCGAAGATGTCGATCAGCACGATCCACTGGACGAGCTCGCCGAAGTTGTCGCCGCCGAACTCGGGGTTCGCCGCCGCCGAGTAGAGGGGTGGGAAGTTATCGGGACTGAGGAGCGCAGCCACGTCCAGACCGAACGCGAGCTCGAGCGCGTACATCACCACCACGTAGAACGCACCGATGGCCACGACGCTCCACATCACGGCACGCGGGATCGACCGCTTCGGCTCCGCAGTCTCCTCGGCGAGGTTCGCCGCTGTCTCGAAGCCTGTGAACACGAGGCACGCGTACAGGAGGCCGTAGAACACGTTGTCGAACGACAGCTCGCCCGGGTTGAAGGGCGTGAACGAGTTGCCGCCGGTCCCGCCCTTGAGGATCACGTAGACCGCCCAGGCGAAGATGACCGCGACCGAGACTCCCGCAAGCACGAGCTGCGCGCGCGTCGAGATGCGCACGCCGAGGATCGTCATCCCGAAGACGGCGACGATCGCGAGGAGCGCGAGCACCCACCAGGCGATGTCGACGTCGTGGTTCCCGAGCAGCGTGATGCTCATGAAACCGCCGAACGCCGGGAAGATCGCGATCGCCAGCAGCGTCATGCCGCCGTAGTAGATCCAGCCCGCCAGGAATCCGACACGCTGACCGAAGCCGTCGGTGACGTAGTCGTAGAGCGCACCGGCTGCATGGATGCGCCTGGCGTAGCAGGAGATGATCCACGCAATGCCGCAGATCCCGATCGTGGCGAGGATCATGACGAGCGGCGAGCTGACGCCTGCGCCTTTCCCGCTGAAGCCGAGTCCGGTCACGGACGGGAGCAGGAACGCCGCCGAGAACACGGGCCCGATGAACCCGATCGACTGTGCGACGACGTCAAGCAGGCTCAGGCGCGCATGGCCGAGCTCGCCTCCCGTCGACTCCGCAGGGCTTGCCTCCATTGGTGCTCCTCCTCCCTCGGTCGTTTCGGTCACGTCGACATCGTCCTCCCCGGCCCGGACGACAGTTGCTCCGGCGTCAACTCCTCAGTCTGTCGACTCCCAGAGCCGGCGGGCGGCAGCCCAGCTCTCCTCACGGTTACCGTCCGTCGGAGGGACGTACCGAGCTCCGGGGGCGGGATGGGCGGGCGGCGTGAACGTTCCTCGCTCGACGAGCCGTGCGATGTTCGCCCGGTAGATCTCATCCGCCTCGGCGTGTCCGACGGGGTCGCGCTCGAGCCAGAGGTTTGCGGGATGAATCGGCTCGTCGTACATCCGCCGGAACAGCTCGGTGCGGAGATCCTTGATCCAGTTCGAGTTGAGGTTCATCACGCGGAAGTGCCGCAGCGCCTCGATGTCGACGATCGCAGCCACGAACGTGTTCTGACCCGACGTGCTGTGCGCGAGCACGTGCCCGTGGTAGTCGACGATGTGGGAGTTGCCGCCCGCGATGTCGTACGGATGCTCCGACCGCGGGCTGACGTAGACCGGGCCGACGTTCGGGCAGACCATGTAGAGGCTGTTGAAATGGGCATGGGCGCGGTTCTGGAGCAGCCAGGTGCCACCGGGCTCGGGGCCTGCCTGGGTCATCGGGACAGCCTCGCTCGGGCGGTAGACGACCTCGGCCCCGTTGAACGCGAGGGCGCGGACGGCCTCCGGATACTCCCCGTCCGAGCAGCAGATCAGCCCGAGGTTCCCGAGGTCATGCGTCCGCAGAACTGGATAGAAGGCTTCGATCCCGTCACCGAAGAGCTCCACCCAGCGGTCGTAGATGTCGTGAGGCGTGCACGAGCGCTCGCGGCACCAGAGGTGGTTCTTCGCCGCACGGTGCACGATCTCGCCGTTCGGTGCGATCACGAACAGCGTGTTGAAGAAACGGTTCTCCATCACCTCCGGCCAGCGCGCCTTGCACTGCACGGCCAGATAGGTCGAGTAATGGCGCGCCAGACCGGCCAGCCGCTCGGTCTCGGCGCCTGGGATGTCGATGAAGAGGTCAGAGGCCGCGGTCGTGTGCGGGACGTCGAAGATCTCGTCCGTGAAGCCGGTGAGCGCGCCCTCGGCCAGCGCGATCAGCCTGACCGGCATGTTGATGCCGATGATCGAGACCGCCGCGTGGATCGCCTCCTCGACAATGTCGAGGTTCCGCCCGATGTCCCGCCGCGAGCCGACACCGTGGACGACCGTGGAGAGACCGACGGCCATGTATGGCGCGACCGGTATCGGCCCGCTCGTCACGTCGCGCTCCACGGCGGCCATCGTATGCGAGCGCAAAGTCCCGTACCGCGTCAGAGGCCGAGCTCGCCGAGCCGCTGAAGGCACACCTCGGCGCTCCAGGGAAGCATGAGCGCTCCACAGCGGGCGTCGCGGTAGTGCTGCTCGAGGCGGAAGCTCTTCAGGACGGTCGTGCCGCCGCAGACGCGGATCGCCTTCGCGGCCACCTCCTGCGCCGTCTCCATCGCGGTATAGGTGGCGGCGAGGGCGCGGCGCACCATGTCGGGGGTCGGGTCGATCGCCGCCTCGTCCACTGCCCGCTCCCAGAGCGCGCGGCTGCGCTCGGCCACGATCTGGATCTCCGCCCAGCCCCACTGCTTCTGCGGGATCTCCCGGCGCGGCGTCACACCCGGCGGGGCGTCGCCGGAGAGATACGCGCGCACGAACTCGACCACCGCCTGCGTGAGCCCGACGTAGGTCGGCGTCAGCGTCATCCAGACGTGCGGCCAGCGTGCCGCGAGCTGGTCGAACACGCCCGGCGGGAGCAACTCTCGGTCGGCGGGCACGAAGGCGTCCTCGAACACGAGCGTCCGCGAGTCCGTCCCGCGCATGCCGAGTGCGTCCCACTCACCCTCGATCGTCACGCCGTCGCTCGCGGCGGGGACACCGATGAAGCGGATCGTCTCCTCGCCCGGGACGACACACGTGATGTTGTACGACGCCGCCGCACCCGAAAGCGAGGCGAAGATCTTGCGGCCGCTGACCCGGAACCCGCCGTCGACCGGCGCGGCCGTCACGGTCACCCCGGCCGTGGCGCCCTTCGCTTTGCCCTCGGAGAGGGGCTGGCTCTGGATCGCGCCGTCCTCGAGAATCGCCCGGTAGAGGCGGGCACGCCGCTCCTCGTGCGCGGCCCGCTCGACAGCGGTCAGGTCGAGCTGGTCGGCGAGGACACCCGTCCACAGGACGGTCTGCGTGTGCATGTTGAAGGTGAGTGCCGTCATCGGGCACCAGCGAGCCAGCTCCGCGGCGACGTGCATGTAGTCGACGAAGCCGGCGCCCATCCCGCCGTAGCGCTCCGGAATGCAAAGGCCGAGCATGCCGGCCTCGCGGATCTCGGCGTAGTTCTCGTACGGAAACACCGCTTCGCGGTCGTACACCGGAGCACGCTCGTGGAACGACGGGCCGAGCTCGGCGACGAGCGACAGCGCACGCTCCCGGACGTTCGTGGTCACGGTCATCGTCGTCGTATCATCGCCCTTCGTGCGCGACGTCGACGGAGGACCCATCGCCTGGCGGGAGAGCGGCGTCGGCGAGGCCGTGGTGTTCCTCCACGGCCTGGGCGGGTCGCGCACGGCATGGGACGCCCAGCTTGAAGGTCTCTCGCCGGAGTACCGCTGTGTCGCCTGGGACGCGCCCGGGTACGGTGCCTCCCCTCCGCTTCCCGGCGCGTGGGCCTTCCCGCGCCTCGTCGAGGCCGTCGAGGGTCTCCTCGACACGCTGGGAGAGCCCGCTGCGCATGTCGTCGGGCTCTCGCTCGGAGGGATGGTCGCGCAGCACGTCGCGGTCGCTGCGCCCGACCGCGTCCGCTCGCTCACGCTCATCTCGTCGAGTCCCGCGTTCGGCCTCGACGGCACCACGACGGCGGAAGCCTGGCGGCGAGCACGGCTCGAGCCGCTCGATGCCGGTCGCGAGCCGGCGGACTTCGCGGAGCAGGTGATCGGCGCGATCGCAGGCCCCGGGATCGAGCCCCGGGCCTTCGCGGGACAGTGCGCGGCGATGACCCGGATTCCCGGGGCCGCGCTGCGACAGGCGATCGACTGTCTCGTCAGCCACGATGCGCGTGCGATGCTCCCGCGTGTGACCGCCCGGACGCTCGTGCTCGTCGGCGCGCTCGACGAGGAGACCCCGCCCTCGTACGCGCGGACGATCGCGGAGCTGGTGCCCGGTGCCCGGCTCGTGGTGGTTCCGGGGGCCGGCCACCTCCTGCCAGCGGAGGCTCCCGCGACGGTGAACGCTCACCTGCGGGCCCACTTCCAGGAGGCACGATGACCGAGGTCCGGTGGGTGCGACTCTTCGTCGACCACTTCCGCCGCTGCGCCCTCGCCGAGGGGGAGGTGGTCGCGGTGCTGAGCGAGACCGCCAGCCGCCGCGAGCTCGTCGCGACCGCGCGTTTCGCAGCCGAGCTCGCCGGTGGACGGGTCGTCGACGTCGTCGTTCCCACCCCGGCGAACGTCGAGCGCGTTCCGATCAGGTCGACCGGAGCCTCGCAGGCGCTTCAGGGCAACCCCGCAGCCATCGCGGCACTCGCCGCCTCCGACCTCGTGGTCGACTGCACGGTGGAAGGCATCCTCCACGCTCCCGAACTCGGCGCGATTCTCTCGGGATCAGCGCGTGTGCTGATGCTCTCGAACGAGCACCCGGAGAACTTCGAGCGGTTCGCCTGGGACGACGACCTCCCGCGACGCGTCGAGCTGGCACGAAGCGCCGTCGAGAACGCCGCGACGATGCGGGTGACCAGTGCCGCGGGGACGGAGCTCGAGGTCTCTCTGGCAGGCGCGGTCGTCGCCGGCTCGACCGGGCTGACGTCCGGGCCTGGGTCGATCGCCCACTGGCCGGGTGGCCTCGTCGCAGCGTTTCCCGCGGCCCACAGCGTCGAAGGCGTCGTCGTGCTCGCCCCTGCCGACCTCAACCTCACGTTCAAGCGGTACGTCGAGACGCCGGTGCGGCTCGTGATCGAGGACGACCACGTGACCTCGGTCGAAGGCGACGGGGTCGACGCCAGGCTCCTCCGCTCGTACCTGTCAGCGTTCGACGACGCGGCGAGGGCCACGAGCCACCTCGGCTTCGGGATGAACACGCGCGCCCGTTGGGACTACGTGGAGCTCTACGACAAGGGTGAGATCAACGGCACGGAGGCTCGCGCGGTAGCGGGCAACTTCCTCTACTCGACGGGCGCGAACGAGCATGCGGGAAGGTTCACGGCCGGCCACTTCGACCTGCCTCTGCTGGGGCACACGATCGCGCTCGACGGCCGGGTGATCGTGGAGGATGGCGTCCTCGCCCCGGAGCTCGCGGCGCCGTCCGACGACGAGCGCTAGAGGCTTGGTGTGAAACGGAAGCGCCGCGGCCGCGAAGCGGACGCCTTCAGGGATCTGCGCGGACGGAAACTGCGGGAGCAGTTTCCGTCCTGCGCCGGTTAGGGGGTAGGGTCGTCGCGTGAGAGACCGGTTCGCACGTGTCTACACGGCGGCTCTCGCCGACGTCCTCGACGGACGAGGCTACCGGCACCAGACGCTGCCGCCCGAGCTCCGGCCGATCTCGCCCGGAATGCGCCTCGCCGGGCAGGCCTTCACGGTCGAGGGGCGCCCGACACGCACGAAGGATTGGGACGCCGCCGTCCGCAAGACGCTTGCGATGCTCGGGAGCGTCCCCTCCGACCACGTCGCCGTCTACCAGTGCCATCAGGACGTTTCGGCCCATTTCGGCGAGCTGTCCGCCACCTCTCTTCTGACGAGGCATGTTGCGGGCTGCGTGATCGACGGTGGCTGTCGCGACGTTCGGTTCATCGTCGACGAGGGCTTCCCTGTCTTCGCTCGGTTCGTGACGCCGGAGGACTCCACGTGGCGGTGGCAGGTGACGGCAACGCAGATTCCGATCACGATCGGGGAGGTGCGAATCGAGCCCGGCGACTGGGTCGTCGGGGACGAGGACGGCGTCGTCGTCGTCCCACAGGCGGTGGCGGCCGCTGTCCTCGTCGAGGCCGAAGCGAAGGCGCAGACCGAGAGCACGATTCGCGCAGCGGTGCGGGAAGGGATGCTGCCGCTCGAGGCATACGAGCGCTTCGGAACGTTCTAGAAACCGGTGATCGTCACCAGGTGGGCTCGCGCCCACCCGCACCGACTGTTTCCAGCACCGCCTCGATCAGGCGACCCGACGAGAGAACGTGCTCGCGCGCGAGCAGACGCGCCGCGGAGGCCGACCCGGCCGCGATCGCCTCGCGAATCGCCTTGTGTTGCAGGTCGTTCTTGGCGTACAGCTCGTCGAGCTCGACGCGCGCGCTCCAGACACGATTGCCGATGAAGGTACGTCGCGCGCCCTTCGCGAGCCGCTCCACGAGCGGCATCGCCGCGACCCGGTAGATGACGTCGTGGAAGGAGTAGTTCGCCTGCATCCAGTCGACGAAGAGCGTCGAGTCGCGCACCTCTCCCCCGCGGGCCTGCTCGCGGAGCTCGAGCGTCAGCGTCGAGAACGCCTGTTCCGCCGCGTCGAGCGCCGCCAGGTCGGACGGCGTCATGCGAGGGGTGGCAACCTCGGTCGCCAGCGCCTCGAGCTCCGCCCGCACGAGGAACGCCTCGTGGAGCTCGCTGGACGAGATCGACCGCACCCGCACACCGCGGTTGGGCTCGAAGGACACGAGGCCGAGCGCTGCGAGCCGGCGCAGCGCCTCCCGCACGGGCGTCCGGCTGACCTCGAAGCGCTCGGAGAGCTGCTCCTGGCGCAGCACCGTGCCCGGCGCGATCGCGCCGCCGACGATCTCGTCCTCGAGCACGCGGGCGATGTCGTCCGCCTTGGTCGACAGGAGCTGCATCGCATCCGAGTCTAGACCCTCGACCGGCATCCCATCCAACATGTTTTGGATCCGAAAAGAGATAGATATGCCCTTGCGCTCGGTAGATGCCATCATCTAGGATCCGAAATAACAATATTTGGATCCCAACCAGAGCCAGAGAGGACCCCGATACCCGTGAGTCAGATCGCACCCGAGCGGCCGTACGCCTCCGAAGACGTCCAGCGCCTCCGCGGCAGCGTGGCCATCGAACACACGCTCGGGCGGCTCGGCGCGGAGCGCCTCCGCCGGCTCCTGGCAGAGGAGGAATGGGTCGCCGCGCTCGGCGCGATGACGGGTGGTCAGGCGGTGCAGATGGTAAAGGCGGGGCTCAAGGCGATCTACCTCTCGGGTTGGCAGGTCGCCGCGGACGCGAACCTCTCGGGTCACACCTACCCCGACCAGAGCCTCTACCCCGCGAACTCGGGCCCCGCCCTGGCGCGGCGTATCTCGAGCGCGCTGCTGCGGGCAGACCAGATCGCCCATGCCGAGGGCGACGACTCCACCTACTGGCTGGCGCCCATCGTGGCCGACGCGGAGGCAGGCTTCGGCGGGCCGCTGAACGCCTTCGAGATCATGAAGTCGTACATCGAGGCGGGCGCGGCGGCCGTCCATTTCGAGGATCAGCTCTCCTCCGAGAAGAAGTGCGGCCACCTCGGCGGCAAGGTGCTGATCCCGACCTCGCAGTTCGTCCGCACGCTCGTCGCGGCGCGGCTCGCGGCCGACGTCGCGGATGTGCCGACGCTGATCGTCGCCCGCACCGATGCCCTCTCGGCGACACTGCTGACGAGCGACGTCGACGAGGCCGACAGCGCGTTCTGCACGGGTGACCGCACGCCGGAGGGCTTCTTCCACGTCCAGGACGGAATCGAGCCGGCGATCGCGCGCGGGCTCGCCTACGCGCCGTACGCCGACCTCGTCTGGTTCGAGACGTCGACGCCGGACGTGGACGAGGCGGAGCGCTTCGCCGCCGCCATCCACGAGCGCTTCCCGGGCAAGTGGCTTGCGTACAACTGCTCGCCGTCGTTCAACTGGCGGCGCCACCTGTCCGACACCGAGATCGCCGACTTCCAGCGGCGCCTCGCGAGCATGGGCTACCGGTTTCAGTTCATCACGCTCGCCGGTTTCCACGCCGCGAACCTCTCCATGTTCGAGCTCGCCCGCGGCTACCGCGACGAGGCGATGCCCGCCTACGTCCGCCTGCAGGAGCGCGAGTTCGCACTCGAGGACGAGGGGTATACGGCGACCCGGCACCAGCGCGAAGTGGGCGCCGGCTACTTCGACAAGGTCATGGAGACGATCTCGGGCGGAGCCGCCTCGACCCTGGCGCTGCGCGGCTCGACCGAGGAGGAGCAGTTCGAGGAGGAAGGGAGCATCGCATGAGCGCGACCGTCTGGTCATACGAGAAGCAGATCGGCTTCGGCGTCCCGCGCCCCGTGCTGCGCGAGGCCCCGCCGGAGCCGCGCCGGCCGATCGTCACGCGTGCCGAGGCGGCAGAGTGCACTTGCCCGGACGCGTGCGAGCGCGACCACGAGCTGGACTGAGCCCCGGCACCGCGCGGCGCCGGTAGCGTGGCGCCTCGATGAAGCGTGACGCGTTCGAGACATCGCCGCCCGACGTGTCCCCCTCCCACGCCGAGGCAATCGTGCGTGCCGTGTTCGGGATCGACGGGGACGCTACCCCGCTCGACGGCGAGCGTGACCGCAACTTCCGGATCGCCGCCTCTGACGCCACCTTCGCCCTCAAGATCGGCAACCATGAGGACAGCGTGCCTGCCGTCGAGGCGCAAGCGCTGGCGCTCGAGCACGCCTGCAAGGTCGACGACGGGTTACCCGCTCCCCGTGTGCGCCGGACGCTGGCCGGGGAGCCGGTCGGGGTCGTCGAGATCGAGGGTCTCCCGCACGCCGTGCAGCTCGTCACCTTCGTTGACGGGACGCTGGCGACAGACGGCACCGACACGCCTGCCTCCCGGCGGGCGGTGGGTGTCGCCGTGGCGCGACTCGACCGCGCGCTCGCCGGCTTCGAGCACCCCGCGCTGCGACGCTCCCTCGTCTGGGACGTCACGCATCTCCCGGAGCTCCGGCCGCTTCTCGACCACGTCAGCCCTGACCGACGCCGCCTCCTCGACCGACGCCTGACACGCTTCGAGAACGACATCGCGCCGGCGTTGCGCCGGCTGCCGACGCAGCCGATTCACGGCGACGCGAGCCCCGCCAACATCCTCCTCGCACCTGACGACCCGGAGCACGTCGCCGCGATCATCGACTTCGGCGACCTCGTCCACGCCGCGAGAGTGCTCGACCCCGCAATCGCTGCCGCCTACCAGGCTTTCGGCCTCGACGACCCCGGGGAGGGCATGGCCGACGTCGTCGCCGCGTACCACGCCGTCTTCCCGCTCGACCGCATCGAGATCGAGTTGATCGCCGACCTGGCCGCGGCGAGGCTCGTGCAGTCACTCCTCGTTTCCGCCTGGCGCGCCGAGCTCCACCCGGACAACGCGCGCTACATCCTGTCCGACTCGGAGAGCTCGTTCATGACGCTCGCACTGCTCGACGAGCGAGATCCTGCCGAGCTGACGGCCGGGTTGCTGCGGGCCTGTGGCATGGCGTCCCCGCAGCGCCGTCCTCTCGCCGCAAGCCTCGAGCTACGCCGAGGGCGGCTCGGGCCGGCGCTCTCGCTCACGTACGACGAGCCGGTGCGGCTCGGCTCCGCCGACGGGGTGTGGCTGACGGATGTCGACGGCACCGTACTGCTCGACGCCTACAACAACGTGCCGCAGGTGGGCCACTGCCACCCCCGTGTGACGGCGGCGCTGTCGGCTCAGGCCCGGCGACTGACGACGAACACGCGCTACCTCGTGGACGAGGTGAGCGAATACGCCGACCGTCTCGGCCGGCTCCTGCCCGGCGAGCTGTCGGTGGTCATGTTCGTCAACTCCGGCAGCGAGGCGAATGACCTCGCCTACCAGATCGCCCGGGTTGCGACGGGCAACAGCGGCGTTGTCATCACCGACCACGCCTATCACGGCACCACCGCCGCAACGGCCGCGATGTCGCCGGAGGAGCTCGGTCACGAGCGGATCGAGCCCTGGGTGGCGTCGATCGGAGGCGCCGCCACGCTCGGCGCGGCCGATGCAGCCGAGCGCGTAGCCGGGGAGCTCCACGAGGCATTCGCGACGCTCGACGCCAGAGGCCACCGTCCCGCGATGCTGATCTGCGACGCGGTGTTCTCGAGCGACGGCATCTTCGCGGTACCGAAGAGCTACCTACAAGCGGCGTACGCGGCGACGCGAGCGGCGGGGGCGCTCTGCGTCGCCGACGAGGTGCAGGCCGGGTTCGGCCGGGTCGGCGAGGCGTTCTGGGGGTTTGCGCTAGACGGCGTCGTGCCGGACATCGTCACTCTCGGCAAGCCGATGGGCAACGGCCACCCGATGGGCGCGGTCGTGACGACACCCGCTATCGCGCAGGCGTTCGCCGAGGGCTGGCATTTCTTCTCCACGTTGGCGGGCTCGCCCGTGGCGGCGGCCGTCGGCTCGGCCGTGCTCGACGTGCTCGCCGGGGAGCGGCTGCCTGCGCGCGCGGACGAGGTCGGTGCCTACCTGCGCGCCCGGCTCCACGAGCTCGCTGCGGCGTACCCGGTGATCGCGGACGTACGCGGCCCGGGGCTCTTTATCGGTGTCGAGCTGCGCGACGAGGCAGGCGGCGCGGCAGGGGAGATCGCCCGTCGCGTAACGAACGGGATGCGCCGCCGCGGTGTCCTCGTCGGCCGCACCGGCCCGGCGCTGAACGTGCTCAAGATCCGCCCACCGCTCGTGTTCGCCGAGCACCACGCCGACCGTCTGGTCGCGGCCCTCGACCAGACGCTGTGCGCGGAGTCCCGGCCGCGACGTGAGATGATCGCGCCGTGACCGACGCGCACGACGTCCTCACGCCGGACGCGATCGCGTTCCTCACCGACCTGCAGCGCGAGTTCGGCGAGCGCCGCCGCGAGCTGCTTGCACGCCGGGCGGAGCGCGTGACGCGACTGACGGCAGGCGAGCTGCCGGACTTCCTCCCGGAGACGGCGTCCGTACGAGAGGCCGACTGGCGCGTCGCGCCGTGCCTGGACGAGATCGCCGACCGGCGCGTCGAGATCACCGGTCCGGTCGACCGGAAGATGGTGATCAACGCGCTCAACTCGGGCGCACGCGTCTTCATGGCCGACTTCGAGGACGCGAACTCGCCGACCTGGGCCAACTGCATCCAGGGACAGCGGAACCTGACCGACGCGCTCGACCGCACGATCGAGCTGATCACGCCCGACAAGGAGTACCGTCTGGTCGACGACCCGGCGGTGCTGTTCGTGCGACCGCGCGGCTGGCATCTCGACGAGCGGCATTTCGAGGTCGACGGCGCCCCGACCAGCGGCAGCCTGTTCGACTTCGGCCTCTACGTCCTGCGCAACCACGGACGGAACGGGCGCTACTTCTATCTCCCCAAGCTGGAGTCGCACCTCGAAGCACGCCTGTGGAACGACGTCTTCTGCTTTGCCCAGGATGCGCTTGGCGTCCCTCGCGGCACGATCAAGGCGACCGTCCTCGTGGAGACGATCCTGGCCGCGTTCGAGATGGACGAGATCCTCTACGAGCTGCGCGAGCACTCGGCGGGGCTCAACGCGGGCCGCTGGGACTACATCTTCAGCGTGATCAAGAAGCTCGGTCACCGCCCCGAGTTCGTGCTGCCCGACCGGGGCGCCGTGACCATGGCCGTGCCGTTCATGCGGTCGTACTGCGAGCTGCTCGTGAAGACCTGCCATCGGCGGCGCGCCTTCGCGATGGGCGGGATGGCGGCGTTCATCCCCTCCCGTCGCGACCCGGAGGTGAACCGCGTGGCGCTGGAGAAGGTGCGCGAGGACAAGGAGCGCGAGGCGTCGCAGGGATTCGACGGCACGTGGGTCGCGCACCCCGACCTCGTTCCGGTCGCGCAGGAGGCATTCGACGCGGTGCTGGGCGAGCAGCCGAATCAGATCGACCGACTCCGCGACGACGTCTCCGTGACGGCGTCCGACCTGCTCAACGTCGCCGCCACACCCGGCAAGGTCACGGACGAAGGGCTGCGCGGCAACGTTTCCGTCGGCATCCAGTACCTCGCCTCCTGGCTCAACGGCAACGGCGCCGCCGCGATCAACAACCTGATGGAGGACGCGGCCACCGCCGAGATCAGCCGCTCCCAGATCTGGCAGTGGCTACGGCACGGCCGGGTGGCGCTGGCGGACGTCCAGCGGGTGATCGCCGAGGAGGCCGACCACCTCGGCCCCGGCTACGACGAAGCCCGCGCGCTGTTCGACCAGATCGCGACTCGTGAGGAATACGTCGAGTTCCTCACGCTCCCCGCCTACGAGCAGCTGCTCGCGACCGAGAGCGGTGTCTGACACCGCGTGTCTGACACCGCGTGTCTGACACCGCGTGCCTGACACCGCGGCGTCAGACCCGGCAATGGCCCGAGCCGACGTAGTTCTGCAATCCTCCCGGAGTTCCCGGAAGGAGGAGACATGAAGGAGTCCGACGCCGTCCGCGCGGCCTGGCTCGAGTTCTGCGACCGGCTCTCGGCCGGCGACGTCGACAGCTTCGACCGCGTCGTCTCCAGTGACGCCGCGACGCTCGTAATCGGCACGGCCCCCGGCGAATGGGTGCGGGAGCGCCACCAGCTGCGCTTCGGCTTCGAGGCCGAGGGCGTCGGGCTGCGATCGCGCAACCCGACCGCTCATGAAGCGGGCGAGCTCAGCTGGCTGACCGATGAAGTCGACTTCATGTTCCCGGACGGCTCCGTGATGGACTGCCGGATGACGGTGGTGTTCCACCACGAGGACGGGCGCTGGAAGCTCCTGCACATGCACGCCTCCGTCGGCGTCCCCGACGAGGAGGTGGTCGAGCTCCAGCGCCGCTGGGGCGGCGGCGCGTGACCGCGGGCTACTCGGGCACCCCGCTCGCAAGGAAGCTCGGCCTGCGCGAGGGAGACCGGGTGGCGCTGATCGGCGCTCCGGACGGCTTCGAGGCGTTGCTCAAGCCGTTGCCAGAGGGCGTGACGCTGCTCTCGCGCGCGACGGCCTCGCTCGACGCGATCCTCTTCGTCGTCACCCGCCGCGCCGACGTGGAGCGCCGGCACGCTTCGCTCGCCTCGCGGTTGACACCGGCCGGGATGCTGTGGCTGGCGTGGCCGAAGCGCGCCTCCGGCGTCCTCACCGACGTGACCGAGAACGTGCTGCGCGAGGTGATCCTGCCGGGCGGGATGGTCGACACCAAGGTCTGCGCGATCGACGAGACGTGGTCGGGACTCCGCTTCGTGCGCCGCAAGGAGCTCCGCTGATCGAGCTGCGTCGCTGCGCGACCGCCGACGAGCTTTTGGCGCTCGCCGGGGAGTTCCTCGCCGCCCGCGAGGCAGAACACAACCTCGTCTTCGGCATCCTCGGCACGATCCGGCGCGACCCCGACGCGTACGGAGGCGGCACGCCGTACCTCGCCGTTGCGTTGCGCGGCGGCTACGTCGCGGGCGTCGCCGTGAGGACGCCCCCGTGGGGCCCCGTGCTGTCGGAGCTCGACGAGCCGGCGCTCGCGGATGCCTTTGCTGACGACTTCGCCATGCTCACGGACGACCTCGCCGGCGTGCTCGGACGGAAAGACGCCGCCGCGCGGTTCGCCGCCCGGTGGTCGCGGCTGACGGGCGCGAGCGGACGGGTCGTCATGGAGCAGCGCGTCCACGCAACGGCGTCGGCCGCCATGCCCGATGGCGCCTCTGGCTCGGGTCGACGCTACGCGGAGACCGACCGCGAGGTCGTGCTCGAGGGGCTCGACGCGTTCGCCGCGGAGGCACTACCGGACGCGCCGCACGACACCTCGGAACCCTGGCTGGAGCGGCGCCTCTCCGACCCGGACGGCGAGATCCTCCTCTGGGAGGACGAGGGCCGGCCGGTGTCGCTGGCCGCCTCCGGCACGCCGACCCCGACCGGCATCCGCGTAGGCCCCGTCTACACGCCGCTCGATTGCCGCCGCCGCGGCTACGCAGAAGCGGTCACGGCAGAGGTCACGTCCCGTGCGCTCGCCCGCGGCCGCCGCTTCAGCTTCCTCTTTACCGACCTCGCCAACCCGACCTCGAACGCGATCTACCAGCGGATCGGCTACCGGCCCGTGTGCGACGTCGACCAGTGGGCGTTCACACGCTGAGCGCCGGCATCGAGGATCGCGGCGCTCCTGCCGATATCTGGTTGATGGTGACGTTGAACCGCGCAATCGCGCTCGCGCTCGTCGTCGCCGCAGCCCTCGCGGTCTGGCGAGTTGCCCTTCCGGCCGAGCGACACGCGGCGAACGACGCCGGCGACGCTGCCGTGGCGCTGCTCGACAACCGCACCGACGCGCGCTTCGCGGTCGCGCAGGTCAACCTCCAGACGCAACTCCAGGCGACGGGCTCGTATGCGGGCACCGCGATGCCCGACGGCGCGGTGCTCGTGCGAGCAGACTCGAGCACCTACTGCGTCCAGGTTGGTCCACCCGGAACCGTGTCCCACCTCGCGGGCCCAGGCGGCGGCACCGCCTCAACCGGCCCCTGTTAGTCGCTTGACCGCGAAGCGGTCAACGCGATCACTTGCGCGGGACACCGCGCCGGACACCGGCGTGCGATGCTGCTTTCTGTGAGCAGGGTCTTCCTCGGTGAGCCCATCGAGCACGAGAGCGGATCGGAGCTTGCGCTCGCCCTGCATGGGATCGCCGCCGGGGACTCGATCACGGTCTCGTCGCAGAGCGCCGACTCGCTCCTCTTCGTTGCCACCGGCTCGGGGGAGCTCGCTCTCAGCGGCCAGGGACATGCGCTCGCCGAAGGCAGTGCGGCGCTCGTCCTCGCCGCGGAGATCGCGACCGTCACGGCCGCGGCCGGCGGCCTCGAGCTGGCGCGGATGATGGTCGGCCCCTACGTCGACCGGCACGCTCCGATCGGCGCCCGCGACGTCGTTGTCCCGCTCGACCGGGTCGCCGAGGACACCGCCACCGGCAAGCGCTCGTTTCAGATCATCTTCGGCCCTCACAACGGCTCGACGCGCGCCACCTTCTTCGCAGGCTCGATCCCGCCGGGGCAGGCTCCGTGGCACTACCACCTCTACGACGAGATCGTCTGGGTGCCAGCCGGCCCGGGGCGCCTGCACACAGAAGGCGGGGTCGAGGAGCTCGGGCCTGGAGCGGCGTTCCGCCTCCACCCGCGCGAGGTGCACATCGTCGAGAACGCGGGCGACGTGGACATGCTCGTGCTCGGCGTCTTCACTCCCGCCGGTAGCCCGTCCGCTGCCTACTTGCCTGCCGGTAGCGAAGCCGCATACTCGTTCGTGAGGCGCTGACTACCCACGCTCGAGGGCGAGACCGGTGGCCAGCACCGTCTCGTCTCTCGGCGCCACGAGTTGCATGTTGCCGACGGCGATCCCGGCCCAGCCGATCAGGTTCACCCAGCGCAGAAACGACGACAGCGGCAGCCGGACGAGCTCGTCGGCGTCCTCGGGTGGGAGGTCGATCGCCACGCAGGGACTGAGGTAGAGGTCGACCTCGGGCGTGTAGCGGCGCCATTCCTCGACTGCCCGGCGCCCCGCGGCGATCGCCTCGTCGGTCGCTCGATGCGCCGCCTCGAGCTTGATCCGCATCGTGTCGCCGTATTCGCCGGCGCGCGCCGGGAACGTCGCTCGGTGCGACTCGCGCGCCTCGTATTGGAAGAACGGCCACGTGTCCGCGGTCGCATCGGGCACGCGCGCCTCGACGACGCGCGCGCCGCCACGTTCGAGAGCTGCGACCCACGCCTCTCCGGCGTCGCTCGTCTCCGTGGGCCGGCCGTCGCCGATCTCCGGCGGTTGCCGCAACAGCCCGACGGTGAGCCCCTCCAGCCGCGGCTCGGGCACGGGACGCTCGGCGAGCACCGACCACAGCAGCGCCACGTCCGTGACCGTGCGCGCCATCGGACCGACGGTGTCGAGCGTCGGACAGAGCGGGAAGACCCCATCCAGAGGGATGCGGCCCCACTGTGGCTTCAGCCCCACGACGTCGCAGCAGGCGGCGGGCAGCCGGATCGAGCAGCCCGTGTCGGTGCCGATACCGAAATCGACGAGGCCGGCGGCCAGCGCGGCCGCGTTGCCGCTGGAGGAGCCGCCGGTCGTCCTCCCCGGCCGGGCCGGGTTGTGCACGGTGCCGTACCACTCGTTCTGCCCGAGCACGCTCCACGCGAACTCGGGCAGATTCGCCTTGCCGACGATGATCGCCCCAGCGTCCAGCACGCGCTCGACGACGCCGGCGTTCTGCTGGGGAACGTGGCCTGCGTAGAGCCCCGAGCCGTAGGTCGTGCGGATCCCCGCCGTGTCGATCAGATCCTTGACCAGCAACGTGCGGCCGGCGAGCCGGCCGGCGTCGCAGCGTCGCAGCGGCTCGTCGAGTGAGGTGATGAAGGCGTTGTGCGGATCCCGTGGAGCGGCGGCGGTGTGGCGCGGGTCCGTCACAGCCCGAGGAGCGTATGCGAGGAATCATTACTTGTGTAGGTAAAGCGATATTGCTATCTTTTTTGAAGCGTAGATCATCCCGGGTGCGGTCGAGCTGTGTTCGTGCGCACCCGACGACGAAGGAGCCGCCCCGTGTCAGGCCCACGATTCACGTCCATCGTCGGCACCGGCCGCGACAGCGGCCGCTTCAGGGATCGTCGCGATCCCGGATCTGCGCAAGCAGATTCGGGATCTGCGGAGTTGGTATGAGCCGCCCCGCCCTGGCCGATCCCCCGTCGCTCGAGCTCGTTCTCAAGCGCAACTCCGTCGAGCGCCTCAAGCGGGAGAAGAGCCCGCTGGGGATGGTCGAGGAGCTGCCCGCGCTGATCGCCGCCGGCTACGCCGACGTCGCGGAGGAGGACATCGTTCGCCTCAAGTGGTGGGGCCTCTACCACGACAAGCCGAAGATCGGCACCTTCATGCTGCGCATCAAGCTTGCGGCAGGCCGTCTCACCGCCGCGCAGGTGCAGGCCATCGGCCAGCTCTCGCTCGACCACGGCAAGGGCGAGGCAGAGCTCACGACTCGCCAGAACATCCAGCTCCACTACCTGCGGCTGGCCGTGCTTCCGGAGATCCTCGCTCGGCTAGAGGCGGCCGGCCTGACATCTCTCGGCGGCTGCGGCGACGCCGTCCGCGCGATCACGGGTTGTCCCGTCGGCGGCGTTGCGCGCGATGAGCTGTTCGACGTGACGCCGATCCTGGAGGAGGCGCACGCGTTCTTCACCGGCCACCCGGACTACGTCGACCTGCCACGCAAGCACAAGATCGCGATCGGCGCCTGCGCCGACCGCTGCTTCGCGCCGGAGATCAACTGCATCGCGCTCGTGGGCGTCCTGCGCGACGGCGAGCCGGGCTTCGCCGTGCAGGTCGGCGGCGGGCTCTCCTCGGTGCCGCGCATCGGGCGCGACCTCGGCGTGTTCGTGCGGCGGGACGAGGCGATGCCAGTCCTTCGCGCGCTCCTGGACGCGTGGCGGGAAGACCTCCGCTACCGCGTCTCCCGTGTCAAGTCGCGCATGAAGTTCATGGTCGACGACTACGGCCCCGAGGGGATGCGCGCCGAACTCGAGCGGCGCCTCGGCTACGCCCTCCCCGACTACACGCTCGAGCCCCTGGAACGCGGGTTTGCCGACCACGTCGGCGTGCACCCGCAGCGCCAGGACTGGCTCGTGTCGATCGGCATCCCCGTCCATCTCGGGCTCGTGTCGGGAGCGCAGCTCCAGGCGATCGGCGGGCTGCTCGAGCGCCTGGGTGCGGACGCGCGCGTGACGCGCCAGCAGAACCTCGTGCTGGCGAACATGCCTCAGGCGGCGGTAGGGGAGACGGTGGCCGCACTCGCCGAGCTCGGCCTGCCGCTCGACCTGAACCCGGTGCGCGGCGGCTCCATCGCGTGCACCGGCGAGCCGCACTGCAACTTCTCCGTGACCGAGACCAAGACGCGTCTCGGCTCGCTCATCGACGGCCTCGAGGAGCGGTTCGGCGACGAGATCGCGTCGCTCAGGCTTCATCTCGACGGCTGCCCGCACGCGTGTGCGCAGCACTGGGTCGGCGATCTCGGCTTCCAGGGGACGACGGCGCGTGACGAGGCCGGCGTCCGTCACCAGGCCTTCGACGTCTACCTGCGCGGCGCGCTTGGCCCGAGGCCCGCGATCGGGCGGCCTGTGTTCCGGCGGGTGCTGAGCGGCGAGCTCGACGCCCTCGTGCACGGGCTGGTGGCGGGGTGGCTCGAGCGCCGCAGGGACGGCGAGGACTTCCGGTCGTTCTGCGACCGGGTCGACGACGACCAGCTGGGGGCCCTCGCGGGCCGCGAGCCGGCGCGTTCGCGCCGCGAAGAGGCTGCAGCCGCATGAGGCACCCCGTGTCAGCCAGGACATCCACGCACGGTCAGCCGGTTCCGGTCGCTGCAGGGGCCGCGACCCTTCGAGCGATCGAGGCTGGTGTGTTCCACCCGCCGCTCTGCGGCGGTCTCCCATCGTCACCGGCACAGGAACCCGAGGAGAAGGCATGAGCATCATCGACCTGCTCGACGACCTCGAGGCAGGCGAGCTCTCGGTCGAGTTCGAGGGGCGCGAGCCCTGGGAGCTGCTCGAGTGGGCACTCGATCGCTTCGGCGGCTCGCTGGCGTTGTCCACCGCCTTCCAGGACGGCGACGTGGCTCTGATCGACATGGCGTACCGGATCGACCCGGCCGTACGGGTCTTCTCGATCGACACCGGACGGCTGCCGCAGGAGACGCACGACCTCGTCGAGGACCTGCGCGAGCGCTACCCCGGGTTACGTCTCGAGCTGCTGGCGCCCGACGCGATCCAGTTGCAGCGGCTCGTCGACCGCAACGGCCCCAACCTGTTCCGGCGCTCGGTCGAGGGCCGGCTGCTCTGCTGCAACGTCCGCAAGGTGCAGCCGCTGAACCGCGTCCTCGCCGGGCTCGACGCCTGGGTGACCGGCCTGCGGCGCGACCAGTGGGCCTCGCGCGCCGAAATACGCAAGGTGGAGATCGACCACGACCACGACGCGATCGTGAAGCTGAACCCGCTGGCGGAGTGGACGGAGGAGGAGGTCTGGGACTACCTGCGCGAGCAGGACGTGCCGGTTCATCCGCTCTACGCGAAGGGGTACACGTCCATCGGCTGCGCGCCGTGCACACGCCCCATCGCGGAGGGCGAGCCCACCCGTGCCGGCCGTTGGTGGTGGGAGACAGACGCGCCGAAGGAGTGCGGCATGCACTGCGCCATCGAGACGGGCGGCTTCGAGCACGAGCTGCACGCGATCCTCGGTGACAAGGCTCACGCGTGAGCTCTCCCGTGTTGCTGAAGGGCGAGGAGCGTGAGGTGGCGCTGGCAGAGGTGGCGGCTGTGCGGGACGCCGTGCCGAAGGGCTCCTCCTATCGCGAGGCGCTGGAGGATCTGATCGCGACGCTGGAGGAGGGTGCAGGGGTCGACGGCGAGCAGGCCGCCGAGCTCGACCGGCTGCTCGTCCTCGCGCTCCAGTCGGGGCGGGTGCGCGCGCTGTACGGGCCGGGCGGAGAGCAGGCTGCGTTGCGCGCGTACCGGCGGCTCCCGTCGGGGGCCGAGGTCGCAGAGAGCGCCGCCGAAGTCAACGAGGCACTGAGCGCCCTGGCCGGCAGGCGGCTGGACGCACTGTCCCTGTCCGCGGTAGGCCCAGGCGCGTTCAGCCTCTCCCTCACTCTCGACGGCGCCGAGCTGACGGTGAAGCTCGACCGCCAGGGTGCACGCCTGGGCAGCGTAGGCATCTGAATGGCCGTTCCGGTCGAGAAGCGTTACTACATGGCGTGCCTCGACCTCGCCGGACGCAGCGTGCTCGTCGTGGGCGCGGGCCGCGTTGCTCTCGAGAAGGTCGAGGGGCTGATCGATTGCGGCGCGGCAGTGACTGTCGTCGCACCGCAGATCCTGCCCCAGATCGAGCGCCTCGGCATCCGGGTCGTCCCTCGGGAGTACCGGCCAGAGGATCTCGAGGATCGGTTCCTCGTCGTCGCGGCGACCTCGACCGCGGCCGTGAACCGCGCTGTGTTCCGCGACGCGGAGGCACGACGATTGCTCTGCAACGTCGTGGACGTGCCAGAGCTGTGCAGCTTCATCCTCCCCGCCGTCCACCGCGAGGATCCGATCGCCGTCGCCATCTCGACGGGCGGCGCCTCCCCCGCGCTCGCGCAGCGGATCCGCGACGACGTGGCGCGGATCGTCGGGCCTCGTCACGCGACGCTCGCTCGCGAGCTGCGCGACCTGCGCCCGTGGGCGAAGAGCAACCTTCCGACCTACGAGGCGCGGAGGGACTACTTCGCCTCGCTCGTCGAGGAGCGGTTGTCATGACCGTCGCGCTCGTCGGGGCGGGGCCAGGCGACCCTGGGCTGATCACCGTGCGCGGGCTCGAGCGGATCCGCTCGTGCGAGGTACTCGTGGTCGACCGGCTCGTCGCGCCCGAGCTCGTCGAGGAGGCGCCCGACGATGCGCTCGTGATCCACCGTGACGAGCTCGGGCAGGAGGCCGTGAACACCCTGCTCGTCGAGCTCGGCCGCGACTACGAGGTGGTGCGGCTGAAGGGAGGTGACCCGTTCGTGTTCGGGCGGGGCGGCGAGGAGGCGCTTGCGCTCGCCGAGGCGGAGATCCAGTTCGAGGTCGTCCCCGGGGTGTCTTCGATCGCCGCGGTACCCGCCGCCGCGCTGGTGCCCGTCACGCATCGTGGCGTCTCCGATCAGGTGACGATCGCGAGCGGGCACGCTGCAGACGACTCGGAGCCCGACTACGAGGCGCTCGCCCGGCCGGGCGGCACGCTGGTGCTGTTCATGGCGCTGCAACGTCTCGACCGCGTCGCGCGCGGGCTGATCGAGGCGGGACTCGACCCCTCCATGCCGGCCGCCGTCGTCTCCCGAGGGACGATGCCCGACCAGGAGGTGGTGACAGCGCCGCTCGACGCTGTGGCCGAGGCAGCCCACGGCCTCCCCGGCCCGGCCCTCGTCATCGTCGGCCAGGTGGTCTCGGTCCGAGCCCGCCTTGCTGCAGTGGCTGCGATCGCGGCCAACGCCTAGCCGCCGTCTCACGACACTCGCAGGTCGCTACGATACTTTGAGAGTGGAGCTTGCGTTCGTCCGGTTCGACGTTGCGTGCCCCCCCGCGCTCGCCGACGAGGTCAGCGAGTCGGGCAGGCTGCACTTTGGCGCGGCGCCGGCCCGGTGACGAACGTGGACGGCACGGGCGTACCGGAAGGGTTCAACTTCGCGCGGGACGTCGTCGAGCCGCTCGCGTCCGACCCCAACCGCCGGGCGCTGACCCACGTCGACCGCGACGGGGTGATCCAGCGCTTCACGTTTGCGCAGATCTCGATCGAAGCGGCGCGCTGGGCGTGGCTGCTGCGCTCGCAGGCATACATGCCCGGCGACAGAGTGCTCGTGCTCCTCGGCAAGGTGCCCGCGTGGCTCGGGCTGATGCTCGGGGCCATCAAGGGTGGGCTCGTTACCGTGCCATGTTCGGACCAGCTCCGGGCGCGGGACCTCGCGTTTCGGGCGCGACACGCAGACGCGTCTCTGATCGTGGCCGACCGTTCGGCGCAGGCTGAGATCGACGCGATGCGCGGCATGCTCGACCGGCCGATCGACGTGCTGTACACGGACGACGCATCGCTCCTCCTGGAGCGGCAGCCGACGACGGCGCCCACCGAGGAGACGAGCGCGACTGACTACGCATTCCTCCTCTATACGTCCGGGACGACGCACGAGCCGAAGGGCGTCGCCCACACGCACTCGTACACATGGGCGAAGCAGATGCAGGCGGAGCACTGGCTCGGGGCTCGGCCCGGAGACCTCGTCTGGTGTACCGCCGGAACCGGCTGGGCGAAGTCGATCTGGAACGTCCTCCTCGGGCCGTGGTGGCGCGGAGCCGAGATCGTGATGCACGAGAGGGGGTTCGACCCCGATGAACGGTTCGAGCTGATCGATCGCCTCGGCGTCACAGTCCTCTGCCAGGCACCGACCGAGTATCGGCTGATGGCGAAGAGCGACGCGCTGGAAGGCAGACTTCTGTCGCGTCTCCGACATGCCGTCTCAGCAGGAGAGCCGCTCAACCCCGAGGTGATCGACCGCTTCCGCGACGCGCTCGGAGTCACGATCTACGACGGGTACGGCCAGACCGAGAACACGTTGCTCATCGCGAACACGCGCGACCACGATCTCCGGCCCGGCTCGATGGGGCTCCCGACGCCCGGCCATCACGTGGCCGTGATCGACGAGGCCGGAGCCGAGGTCGAGGCAGGTGTGGAAGGCGATATCGCGCTCGCCGGACGGCCGCCGTCCCTCTTTGCCCGGTACTGGGGTGCACCCGACGAGACGGCCGAGGCCTTCCGTGGGGACTGGTATGTGACCGGGGATCGGGCACGACGCGACGACGACGGCTACTTCTGGTTTGCCGGCCGGGCCGACGATGTGATCATCAGCGCCGGCTACCGGATCGGGCCGTTCGAGGTCGAGAGCGCGTTGCTGGAGCACCCTGCGGTAGCGGAGAGCGCCGCGGTCGCCAAGCCGGACCCCGATCGGGGCCAGATCGTGAAGGCGTTCGTCGTGCTGCGTCCAGGCCTCGAGCCGAGCGAGACGCTGGTCGGCGAGTTGCAAGAGCACGCGAAGCAGGTCACGGCTCCGTACAAGTATCCGCGCGAGATCGAGTTCGTTGCCGAGCTGCCGAAGACGCGTAGTGGCAAGATCCGGCGCTCGGAGCTGCGGGCGCTCGAAGTGGAGCGCGCAGGCGCGGGTGCGGCTGATGCTGCACCGTCGGCCCGGCCACGTGCGGACGCGACGCGCATCGCGCACGTCGAGATGGAGCAGGCTGAGCGGCTCGCCGCGGACGTGAGAGGGGCGGCTGCGCAAGACGCAGCCGATCGCGAAGCGCGCGAGACGGAGGCCGCAGCCAGACAGTGGGCGGAGGACGAGGCGGCGCGACAGCGCGCCGAAGAAGAGGCGGACGCACAGCGCGAGACCGAGCAGGAGGCCCGCGCCGCGCAGGCACTGGAAGAGGCCGAGATTCGTCGGCGCGCCGACGAGCAGCAGACCGCCGAGGTAGAGCAGCGCAAGGCCGAAGAGGAGCGCCGCAAGCGCGACGCCGACGAGCAGCGGGCCGCGGAGAGACAGCGCCGGACAGAAGAGGAAGAGCGCCTTGGCGTTGCCGAGGGCGAACGCCGCGAGCAGGAGGCCGAGGCACGTCGCCTGGCGGAAGCGGATCGAGCCGCAGCCAAAGTCGAGCTCAAGGATCAACAGGAAGCCCGCAAGCGCGAGAGCGAGCTGCAGCGTGCGGGCGCGAAGCAGCAGCGCAAGGACGACGAGGAGCGTCGCAAGCGCGAAACCGAGGAGGACCGCGCCGCTGAGAAGGTGCGACGCCAGGAAGCGGAGGAGCGTCGGCGCGAGGAGGAAAGCCGCCGGCAGACCGAGGAGGCCGAGCGTCGCGCGGCGGAGGCCGAGTCCCGCCGGTTGGCGGAAGAGGGCAAGCGCCGCGGGGCCGACGAGGAACGCGCGCGGCGGGAGGAGACCGAGCGCCTGGCCCGCGAGGACGCCGAGCGACTGCGTGCCGAGGAGAAGCGCACGAGCCGGCGCGCGCGCCGGGAGCCGGAGTCTGCCGAGGAGCCCGAGCCCGAGTCGAACCCGGGACTCCTTCAGCGGCTACAACGCTACGGCGTGCGCCAACCGGAGGGAGAGGGCGAAGGCGGCGCCGGCGACGAAGCGCCCTGACGCGCCCACGTCACCGACGACAATGCGATCGTGGGTACGCAGACGATCGAGGCGCCTTTCGAGGTACGCGACGAGGAGCGCGAGGACGAGAACGTCCGCGACCGACCCTGGATCGTGATCGTCTGGAACGACCCCATCAATCTGATGTCCTACGTCACGCTCGTGCTGCAGAAGCTGTTCGGTTTCTCCCGCGCCAAGGCCACGGAGCTGATGCTGCAGGTGCACAACGAGGGCAAGGCAATCGTCTCCAGCGGAACGCGAGAGAAGGCCGAGCACGACGTTGCCCGCCTCCACGCCCACGGCGTGTGGGCGACGATGCGGCAGGACTGATGCCGGCTGGCCGCGGTATCGACCCGGCACGGGACGGCGCCTTCCGCGTCCGCCTTCCCCGCGAGGAACGCGAGGTGCTGCGCAGCCTCCCCACCCTGCTGCACGGCTTGATCGACGCCGGCGACGACAGCGCGCGGCGCCTGTTCCCTCCCGCTTACGACGACGAGCGCTCGGACGACGAGTACCGCCTTCTCGTCGGCGCCAGTCTCCTCGACGGCAAGCTCGCCGCCCTGGCGGAGCTCGAGCGAACCGCGGACGCGGAGCGTCTCACGGAGCCCGAGCTCGAGTCCTGGCTCGGGGCACTGGAGAGCCTGCGGCTCGTGCTCGGCACTCAGCTCGACGTCACCGAGGAGACCTACACCACCTTCGATCCCGCGCACCCGGAGGCACAGCGCCTCGCCCTTTACCACTGGTTGAGTTGGCTACAAGAGGAAGTCGTGCAGGCGCTCGCCGCTGGTCTCTAGAACTCGTTTCGAAAACGAAGCCTCGAGCTGCTCGCCGGCGGCGGCTATGACCGAGATCCCGCCGGGACCGGTGACCCAGATGTGCCGCGCTCGTCGCATTTTCATCCCATCTTGACGCCCGCCGTCCTCGGCTCGGATACGCTCGGCCGATGCCGGAGCGGGACACCGTCGTCTTCATCCCGGCCTGGAACGAGGAGCAGAACCTTCCTGCCGTGCTCGACGAGCTCGCGCTGGAGTTGCCCGGCGCCGACGTGCTCGTCGTCGACGATGGCTCGACGGACGGGACGGCAGCCGTCGCGCGGGCGTGCGGAGCGGATGTCCTGTCGTTCGGCGAGAACCGCGGGCTCAGGGCCGGGATCGCCGCGGGCTACCGGGAGGCGCACGAGCGCGGGTATGGCTTCTGCGGACGGGTGGATGCCGACGGCCAGCATCCCGTTTCCGAGTTGCGTCGGCTGCTCGAGCTCGTCCAGGCGGGCTCGTGTGACGTGGCCGTCGGATCGCGCTTCGCAGAGGGGCATGGCTACGACGCTGACCGGTACGAGCCGAGCGCTGCTCGCCGCTTCGGCATCGGCCTGCTGCAGAAGGCTATGCACGTCCGTCTCGGCCGGCCGTTTCACGACCCGACGAGCGGCATGGCTGCGGTCAACGCGGCGGCGATGCCGATCATGGCGCAGCCCTACGTGAGCGGCGCGCCGGAGGTGGAGGCGCTCCTGCGCCTCGAGGAGGCCGGCCTACACGTGGAGGAGGTCGCCGTCCACATGCGAGAGCGCCAGGGCGGCGAATCGAAGCTCCAGGGCCGCAAGGCCGTCAAGCTCGTCGTGACGGTGATCGGGACGCTGCTGTTCTTCCGCTGGCTACGGCACCGCCGACGGCCGTGAAGCGCGTCATCGTCGTGCTCGGCTACTCGGGCGGCGGCGCCGACGGGCTGCATCCGGTCTGCGCCGCACGACTGGCCCGGGCGGCGGAGATCGCGACCTCCGACGACGTCGTCGTACTCTCCGGCTGGGCGCGCGATCACGCCGCGCGGCCGGAGGCCGAGCTGATGGCGGCGGAGTGGCGCGGCTCGAGCGCAGAGCTGGTCGTCGACCCCGACGCGCGCACGACGGTCGAGAACATGGTCAACGCACTGAACGACGTCCTCCGGGTCGGCGCGCGCGAGGTGGTCGTGGTCACTTCCTCGTGGCACGCGCCGCGCGCGCAAGCAGCCCTGCGCTGGCTCCTGCGCCACACCGGTGTGAAGGTGCGCTCCGCGTCACCGGATGGCGGCTCGTTGAGCGCCTCCCTGCGGGAGCTGACCCTGTGGCCGCTGCTGCCGTTCCAGCTCGCGATCGCGAGCCGCAAGACCTGGTCGATCTGATCCGCTGGGCTCATCGCCGTTGCCCCGACGACGGCTGCCATATGGGGCCCTCGCACGCACACGTGTCCTGCGCCACCTTTCGCTGGCCGGTGCCATCGGCGTTGATGACGTAGATCCCGTCCCTGGTGTCCACACCACTGCCGAGCTCGTACGCGATCCTCCGTCCGTCCGGTGACCAGGCGGGGTCATCCTCGCCCCAGTTGGAGTCGTCGTTCCCACCGTTATCCCGCGTCACCCTCCGCTGACCGGTGCCGTCGGCCTTCATCACGTACAGCCTGAAGTAGTTGCCGAGACGCTGGCTCACGAAGAGGATCCGCCGACCGTCGGGCGACCAGGATGGGTAGCGGTCGATCTCCAGGTTGTCGGTGAGCCGCCGCAGGCCGACGCCGTTCACCCCGATCACGAAGACGTCGGAGTTGGAAATGCCGTTGTCGTCGACACCCGAAGAGGCGTCGAAGGCGATGCGACGTCCGTCCGGCGACCAGGCGGGGGCGCCGGTGGCGTCCGCGAGCCGCCGTCGCTTCGTGCCGTCGGCATTGATCACGTAGATCGCGTTGCCGCCGTAGCTGAACGCGATCCTTCGTCCGT
>Ga0247727_10005100_pt1 | contig 27031 bp, 16 predicted proteins | sample WisWelCaveWW1625_FD_202498 | JGI IMG/M metagenome (GOLD analysis project Ga0247727, IMG submission 202498) | Biofilm microbial communities from Wishing Well Cave, Virginia, United States - WW16-25 | ecosystem: Environmental > Aquatic > Deep subsurface > Groundwater > Cave microbial mat | place...
ACCCCAGTGTTGCATAAACCTGACCCCCTCGAGCACTCTTTCTTGGGGCGGGCTTAGTCTCTCACTCAAGCGGCTTTCAAGTAATGCATGAAGTCGGTGGCGGCGAGATTGTTCAATGCGACGGTCAATGCGAGATCACCGTTCGGGCGAGTCAACCGGCCGGCACGCTGCACCAGAGCCTTCCGGAAGGATCCGAGGGTGTCGAAGACCCAGAGACAGTGACGCTTTAGGGCGTTCGATCGCTGAGGTTTCGTGGCTCTCATCAGCAGCTCTCGCTGAAGATTGCAGGCGAGTGCGGAGCACAGGGTGTAGATCTCGTTTCCGACCTGTCGTCGAGTCGGGAGATAGCCGAGGTTGCCTTGGGATTTGATCTCCCCGAAGAGATGTTCCTGGGAACCTCTCCCGTGGTGGAAGTGAAGGACCGCGTGAGCACTGTGGGGTTTGTTCGTGATCACGGCGGTGTACTCATAGTGGGTGTCGACGGGTTGAAACAGGTCCAACTGAATCGGGCCCTTTTTGGGAGTCTTGACTCGTTGACGGAAGAGGAGAAGGCGAAACCTTCGATGTCCGCGGGCATCCTCCCACTTCTTGGGACACCAGTCCCCTTCAAAGCACGACCAAGTGTCATCGATGGAAGTCCACCGCTGGCGCTCCTGAATCTTCCGCTTCAACTGGGGAAACCGCTCGAAGGGGACGGAGATCGTGAATTGAATGCCCTGGTCGAAGAGCCAGAAGCAGGTTTCGTCGCTGAAGTGGGCCGAGTCCAAACGGGCTTCCATCGGGCCTTTCAGGCCCTTCTGTCGCAGATGCTGAAAACAGCGCTGGACGAACGGCAGGGCATCGCGAGAGTCGTGCACGTTTCCCGGTCGGTGCAGGACATCGAACACCTGATCGGTTTGGGCGACCGTCGCGAACAGCGGATAGTAGCTGTGGGAGCCCTTCGATTTGCGATTGAATCCGACCGCGGTCCCCTCCTTCTTGCGGCTCTTGGTCGAGAACACGCTGCCGTCGAAGTCCAGGGTGATCGACCGAGTTCCGAGGGACTTGAGCCTCTCCACGACCAAGTCCCGGAGCAGACGTCGCAACCGCTGAACCACTCCTGCTCCCATGCGCTGGAGCTCTCGGCAAACGGTGGGCACCGTGGGCAAGCGCCGAAGGCCCAGGACTCGCAAGACCAGAGGGTCGCCTTGGTAGTGGACCAGGTCTCGTAAGGACCTCCAACCCAAGACCAGGTGGACGACGAGCCACAGAAGGACCGTCGTCGGCCCGTAGCAGGAGCGCGACTCAAGATGCCGGACGCACCGGTGCAGGCGTTCGCGGAGCCGAAGGGAGGCGAAAAGCTTCTGGAACAGGACCAATCCGGAGAACGAAGTCATCTCTTGATCTTCGAAACGAATCGATGGAAGCTTGTGCACCGATCGATGAAGTTCACACCGTGACGTTTTCATGAAAGCCCTCTCGCGTCTGTTGTTTTGAACAATCACCAGACTGCGGCGAGGGCTTTCATGTCTTCAGAAAAACAATCATTGACACTCTTCAAAAACGATTGCTCGACGAATTGTCGCTCGAACTCACCAGGTGTGAATTCGAGACGCGAAACTCAAAGGGCAGTTCCACAAATGCGGAATGCAGAGAGATCGCGAATCACGATGAACGTCGGTCTCGTTTATGCAACAAGGGGGTGTAGTCACGCGCAAGAAGGATAACCAGCCCGCAGCTCGGCGGCTTTGCCCCGGCCTTGCCCCTGACTAACCCGAGCGGAACTTGGCTTTGTTTCATCGATTGGATTGGAGTCGGCTTGCCTTTGGCGTCGACGGCAACGTACACGACGTGCGCCGTCGCCGACGCAGCCAAGTACGGCACGGTCTCCGAGCGCCTACACGTTGAGCTGACCGCGCCGACCCTGATCTGGCCCGACCTCGCCACGCAGGGAAAGCACGTACTGGTCGCGCGCGTTCAGTACGCGCCCTATCACTTAAGCGACGGCGCGACCTGGGACGCCGCGCGGCGCGACGCGCTGGCGGACAGCGTCACGTCGGCGATCGACGCCATCGCGCCACTTGGGAGGCGCCGGAACGCACCCAGGGCCCGGAGCTCTCGGCGGATCGGGATGGCTCGCGGCCCGCCGGCTTCTCGATGATCGCCGGCGCGGCTAGATCGCATTCGAAAAATGCGGGCGGGAACCGGCAGCGGGAGGATCAGCGCCTTGCACACCCTGAGTACCGGCCGATCGACCGGGACCAGCGCTAAGCTTCTTGAGCCTGGTAGCGGGCTCGGCCCTCCTTAGGAGCACTCGCCTGATGGTCAAGCGGAAGCGGAAACTCACTTCAGCGGAGAAAAAGGCGAAGGCTTTGCGGCGGTCGGAATTCATGTTCATCTTCGTCCACGGAAAACAGAAGCGTGTGCGCCGACCCGTTCTAATCGATGGCTTGGATCCAGAGGAGTTCATCCGAAGAAACGCCGACCCCATCTGGCTCCACCAGAACGAGTTGTGGGAGTACATGCCGGAGTTTCCCCACGGCGGGTTGGCGGGGACCGAAGATGGCGAGCGTTCTTCCTGACTACTAGCGGAACAACACCACCTCCAGATTGGTCGCGACCAAGTCCGTGCAGGGATCGAAGCCGAAGGCCAGGAAAGTCGCGGTCAGATCGGCGAGGCCCGCCGGCACCGTCGCCGAGTAGGTCCGCTGACCGCTTCCATCGAGCGCGCCCGCATCGAGCAGCAGAAAGAGCGGGATGCCGCCCACGTCGGCGACAAACAACGCGCTGAGGCTTCCCGGCAGGCCGACCATGGTCACAAACTTCAGCGTGCTTCCGGGAAACACCTGGGAGGTCGAGGCATTCAGCGTCAACGCCACCTCGAACGCGCCGATGTCACAGCGCTTGACGCCGTCACAATCTCCGTCGGCGCGCGGGGCTCCGCGCTGGTCGGGCCGACATCCGGCGGCACCGGGCGGGCCGGCATCGATGGCCGGGCTCCCGGCCAGGAGTCCGTGGGTCGCCGTCGGGCCGCCGTGATCCGCCAGGTTGCCGAGCCGCGGATCCACATTGTAGAGGTTGCCCGTCTCGTTGCCCGAGAACGTGGCGTCGTTGGTGTCGCCGATCAGGTTGTAGCCATTCGACCGGAAGTGTCCGGAGAGGTCGGGGCCGAACGACCCGGCCACCGAATTGTCGGCGACGATCGTGCCACCGAGATAGACGACGCCGGTGTTATAGATTCCTCCGCCGACGCCGGCCCCGTTCTTGGTGATTGTGCTGCGGTCGATCGTGATCGTGCCGCCAGACCGATTGTGGAGACCGCCGCCAACACCGGCCGCAGCCGTGTTCGACGTGACGGTCGAGTCGGTCACCGCCAGCGTCCCGGAGTTCTTGATGCCCCCGCCGTCGTAGAGGGCGTAGTTGAAGCTCACCGTGCAGTTGGCAAGCGTCGCATTGCCGCCATTGCCGACCGCTCCGCTGCCGTAGCACGTGTGTCCGCCAGAGACCGTGGTGCGCACCAGCGTCATCGTGCCCCCGACGAAATTAGAGACTCCGGTCGTTCCGTACATCGAGCGGTTTGTGGCGATCACACAGTCCATGGCCGTCAGGGTTCCACCGGCGCGGTTGCGGATGCCTCCGGAATCGTTGGTTGCACTGTTGTTGGACACCGTGCTGTTGAAGAGAGTCAGCGTGCCGGCGTTGTCGATTCCGCCACCGTTGTCGGCGAAACACTTGGTGACGGAGCAACTGCGCAGCACCAGGCTCGAGCCGGCCGGGACGAAGATGCCGCCGCCGTTCTGCGCATGCGAGCCGTTCGCGATCTGCATGCTGCGCACCTCCACCTGCACATTGGAGCCGAGTGTGATCACGCGGCCAGTCGAGGAACCGTCCACGATCGGCACCGGCATCGAAGGCAGCGCGCGGATCGTCACGCTCTTGGCGATCGTCAACTGCTCGAAGTATTTTCCCGGGAAGACGAAGATGGTGTCTCCGGCCGCGGCGACGTTGAGTGCATCGACGATGTCACAAAACGGATCGCTCGGTCCGCCGCTTCCGCCGGCGCAGCTCGGATCGTTGATGTTGACATACCAGTCGCCGGCCGCGGCCGGGGGCGCCGCCGTGAGGACCGCCGCGAGAGCGGCGGCGACCCGGGTCATGCAGATCTGCGGACGGAAACGCTCCGTCGTCGACCACGGAGCACGCCATCGGTCAGAAGATCCCGACCGAGAGTGACGACCGATCCGCGGTCGAACCAGAGAATGCGGCCGACAACGGTTGAGCGAACGGTTCATTGCATTCTTACCTCACAAGATGCTCGTTTCGGTGAAGCATGTTTCGCTGAAGTGTTTGGCCCCAGGGGGGCCGGAGGGGGAGGCCGCGGAGCGGCCGATGTGGGGGAGGGTCGCCTCCCCCGCAACAAGCAACGAACGCGGTGTACCTCCCAACATTCGGCTGCGGGCCAAGCCCGCGTTCAACCGCCAGAGCTCAAGACCTCCTCCAGGTCCACGCCGGCGAAGTCTACATCCGTCGACAGCGCGTCGCATAGCGCCGCGCCGCCGCGCAGCAGCGCATGGCGCAGCCAGCCCACAAACTCGTCCGACTTTCCTTCGCGCAGACACAGGCGCGCCAGCTCTACACATCCTGCCGCGTTGCCCGGAAACATACGGATCAGCGCCTCGAGGCGCCGGCGTGCCTCGGCCAGATCGCCGTTCAGGAGATGCGCTTTCGCCGCCAGAAGCTGGGCCGGCTCGAGCGCCGGGTCGAGCTCTAGAGCCTCTTCCAGCCAGCGCAGCGCGTCCACGGTCTGGCCGCGCCGCAGAAGCAGGCTGCCGAGGTTGAAGCGGGACTCGACGTGCCGGGGATTCGCCTCGGCAGCACGCTTGAAACAATCGATCGCTCCGTCCGGGTCGCCTTGCTGCATGAGAATGTGGCCGAGATTGTTGAGAGCGAACGGATGGCCGGGCACCTGCGCCACCACGTTGCGGTAGCACGAGCAGGCCGCGTCCATCTGCCCCTGACGCATGCGGACGACGCCGAGGTTGTAGTGCGCCTTGGGCAGCAGCGGGTCGAGCTCGAGCGCGTGCTGCAGAACCTCTGCAGCCTCGGCCAGACGATCCTGACGATTGAGAGTGTCGCCGAGACTCACAAAAGTTTCGGGCAGGCGAGCATCGATCGCGAGCGCCTGCCGGTACAGCGACTCCGCGGTCAAGAACTCTCCTTCGATCGCCCGCAGATCGGCGAGCCGCAACAGCGCCGGCACATGATTCGGATCGTGCTGCAGGGCCTGGCTGAATCTCTGCAGCGCGCGCTCCCGCTCGCCGCGCGCCAGGTGCACCAGCCCGAGATTGACCAGGGCCTCCGCATCGGCGGGTCCGCCGCCGAGCGCCTGCTGGAACTCGCGGACCGCGCCATCGAGGTCGCCGTCGCGCAGCAGCAGCCGGCCGCGATTGTTGTGGATCTCCGGCGAGCTCGGAGCGGCCCCCTGCACGGCTCGATCGGATTCCTCGCTCTCGGAAACGTATCCCAAAGCGCGCAGCTGCGCGAGGGCCCGGTCCTCAAGGCTCTCGTCGTACGGTAAGGCAGCGGGGGCGCCGGCCCTGTCGGCACGACCAGCCCCGTTGACCCGGACGGCTCCGTCGGCCACGTGGGCTGAGTCGGCGCTGCCAGCCCGGTCGGCGGACAGAGAGCTGCCATAGCGAACCGGGTGTTTCTCCAGAAAGCCGGGCTCGAACACCTCTGCGAGCACGCGCCCGTCCATGCTCCGCGGAACTTCGAGTCCGAGCGCATGGAGCAGCGTCGGCGCAACATCCAGCACGGTCGCGCCTTCTACATTTCCGCCGCGCCGAAACAGCGGTCCGCTCGCCACCCACACTCCCAACGGATCGTGATCGAGATGGGCCCCGTGCAGATCGACGGTCGCCTCGGCGCGCGGCCGCTCATCGCCGACGCGAAAGCCGTGATCGGAGAGGACCACGACCGAGGTGCCCTCGGGCATCGCCTCGAGCAGCTCCCCGACCCTCTCGTCCACAAACTCGTACCACTCATCGACGACGTGGCGGTAGCGCTCGAACTCCGCCTCCGCGATCCACGGGAGCCGCGGCGCTGCATGCTTCATGAACAAGTGCGCCAGGCTGTCCGTCGATTCGTAGTAGACCATGCACAGATCGAAGGGCCGCTCCGCGAGCAGCGTGCGCGCGATGGCCGTATACCCGAGCGTCGTGCTCGCATACTGTTGAAACAGATGAACCGGGTTTTGCGGATCGGGCTCGGGAGAGAGCGCCGGCGACCAAGCTTGCGAATAGTATTCTTCCGCTGTCAGGTGGAAGAAGCGCCGCGCGAAGGGAAAGTCGATCTGCTGCAGCGGCGGCACGAGGGCGCAGAGCGGGTCGAACAGCTCCGCCGGGTGCACCTTCCGCGAGTCCGCCAGCGAGTGCCCCGAACGCCCAAAGCCGTGGTAGCCGAGCGCGTCCGAGACGATTACGCTGGAACCCACATCCTCCGCCGGCGCCGTCGCCCACCAGCCGATCACCACCGATTCCCTTCCCGCCGCAGCGAGCAGATTCCACAGAGCGGGGACGCGGCGATTGTCGCTTTGCACTGGGATGCGCCGGCCGTCCGGCGCGTCGACCAGGAACCAGGTGATGCCGTGAGCCGCCGGCACCCGCCCGGTCGCGATGCTGGTCCAGATCACCGGCGAGATCGGCAGGTCGGTCAGCGTCTGCAGCGGACCGCAGACGCCGTGCTGTTTCAGTCGTGCCAGATGCGGCAATCGGCCCTGTGCGAGCAGCGGATCGAGGATCTGCCAGTCGGCGCCATCCAACCCGATGACCAGAACCTGCGGCCGCGGCTCCCCGCCGCACGCTGCAAGCGCGACGATCAGGCCAAGACACAGACTCCGCATCATCCGCGTGGCTCCGCGACCGCTCGCCGCAGCGTCGTAGGCGAGGCGCCCGTCCCGGGCGCGCGGCGGCTCGGAGGACTGGATCGAGTAGGTGTCGAAGATCTCGGTGCGGTAGCTTTCCATGTCGCGCTGCGCGTCCAGCGTCGGGTAGTCAGATGCGAATCGTCGAGAAATTGTCCTGGCACGCCGAACCACAGGAGTTTCGCCGTCACGACCCCAGGACAAGCTGCAGCCCCGGCGTGAACGAGACCCCTTTCGAGGCGCCCGCATCGACCTCCAGGGCTTGCAGGTAGAGCGAGACGCCACACAGGGTCGGGTCGCAGGGAAGAGCACCCGTCAGCGCGAGACCTCCTGCAGGCAGCGGCAGGAGGAAGACATTCGTGGGCGCCACAAGCAAGTGCCCGTCGTACAGGGTGGGCTGATCAGCCTCAGCAAGGCCGAGGAAGAGCGCCGCAATCGTGTTGGTGCCAAGCGAGTTGTCGAGATTCAATGTCAGCGTCGTACACAGTTCGGGGTCGCTTGCGGCGGTGAAGCCCGGAATACCGTAGGTTCCCGGCCAGCCGGAGCCGTAGTTGGCCCACGAGGCGTCGCCGGAGCACGAGTCGGAGCACATGTTCAGCAGCACCGACACCGTGTCCGAGAAAGCGTTCGCCGTCGCCAGATCCGCATCGCCATCCCCATCCAGGTCCGCGCTCGTCACCGAGGAGGGACGGTTGCCAGCGCCGTACTCGGCCTTTGGCGCGAACGTGCCGTCACCTTGATTCAGCAGCACCGACATCGTGCCGGGGTAGTTCGCCGTCGCCAGATCCGCATCGCCATCCCCATCCAGGTCCGCGCTTGTCACCGACCAGGAACCGTAGCCCACGCCGTACTGGACGTGCGTCGCGAACGTGCCGTCACCTTGATTCAGCAGCACCGACACCGTGTCCGGGTTCAAGTTCGCCACTGCCAGATCCGCATCGCCATCCCCGTCCAGGTCAGTGCTCGTCAGCGAGGAGGGACGGTCGCCCACGCCGTATTCGAGGTGCGGCGCGAACGTGCCGTCACCTTGATTCAGCAGCACCGACACCGTGCTCGAGCCGTTGTTCGCCGTCAGCAGATCCGCATCGCCATCCCCATCCAGGTCCGCGCTCGTCACCGTGTAGGGATCACTTGCCACGCCATACTCGACGTGCGGCGCAAACGTGCCGTCGCCTTGATTCAGCAGCACCGACACCGTGTCCCAGCAGTTCGCCGTCGCCAGATCCGCACCGCCATCCCCATCCAGGTCCGCGCTCGTCACCGAGGTGGGCTCGATGCCCACGCCGCACTCGAGGTGCGGCGCAAACGTGCCATCGCCTTGATTCAGCAGCACCGACACCGTGTCCGAGCCCCAGTTCGCCACCGCCAGATCCGCGTCGCCATCTCCATCCAGGTCCGCGCTCGTCACCGATGTCGGATAGGTGCCCACGCCATGCTCGACGTGCGGCGCGAACGTCCCATCACGTTGATTCAGCAGCACCGACACCGTGCCCGAGTACGAGCCGTTCGCCGTCGCCAGATCCGAATCGCCATCCCCATCCAGATCCGCGCTCGTCACCGAGTAGGGCTCGATGCCCACGCCGTACTCGACGTACGTCGCGAATGTGCCATTGCCTTGATTCAGGATCACCGACACTCTGCCCGAGACCGCGTACGGGGGCCTCGCCGTCGCCAGATCCGCATCGCCATCCCCATCCAGATCCGCACTCGTCACCGAGGAGGGACGGTCGCCCACGTCGTACTCGACATGCGGCGCGAACGTGCCATCACCTTGATTCAGCAGCACCGACACCGTGTCCGGGAAGTAGCTGCCAGAGGAGGCCAGCGCCAGATCCGCATCGCCATCCCCATCCAGGTCCGCGCTCGTCACCGATCGGGGACAGCAGCTCACGACGTACTCGACGTGCGGCGCGAACGTCCCGTCGCCTTGATTCAGCAGCACCGACACCGTGCCCGAGGTGGAGTTCGCCACCGCCAGATCCGCATCGCCATCCCCATCCAGATCCGCGCTCCTCACCGAGCTGGGAACGTCGCCCACGCTGTACTCGACGTGCGGCCCGAACGTCCCGTCACCTTGATTCAGCAGCACCGACACCGTGCTCGAGAACCCATCAATGAAGGAGTTCGCCACTGCCAGATCCGGATCGCCATCCCCATCCAGGTCCGCGCTCGTCACCGAATGGGGATAGATGCCCACGCCGTACTCGACGTGCGGCGCGAACGTGCCGTTGCCTTGATTCAACAGCACTGACACCGTGTCCGACGAGTTCGCCGTCGCCAGATCCGCGTCGCCATCCCCATCCAGATCCGCGCTCGTCACCGAGAAGGGATAGTAGCCCACGACGTATTCGACGTGCGGCGCGAACGTGCCGTCACCTTGATTCAGCAGCACCGACACCGTGTGCGAGATGTTGTTCGCCGTCGCCAGATCCGCATCGCCATCCCCATCCAGGTCCGCACCTGTCACCGACCAGGCCTCGACGCCCACCTCAAACTGCGGATTCGGGAACGACGGGCAATGGTCCTCGCCTTGCGCGAGAAGAGTGTCGCAGGCAGCGAGGAACACGACGGCGGCAGCCGAAAGTCTGGTAAACACGAACGCCGTCCGCAGCAAGACTCCCCTGGCTGCACTCACTTCGAGATTGGCACTTGCGACACTGCGCACAAGTCGAGGCATTCGCATGGCATTCCTCCCGATCAACGGCCGAGCTGGAGTTCGAGTCCCACCGTGAGGAAAAGATGCCTCGCCGCACCCGCAAACGCGCGGACGGGATCCGATCCGCAGCTGGACGAACAGTGTAGTCACGCGCAAGAAGGCTGACAATCCCGCAGCTCTGCGGCCTTGCCCCGGACCAACCGGGGCGGAACTTAGCCCTGATCCTGACGTCGAGCCTCCCAGCGCTCGAGTAGGCCGCCGACGCGGCAAAGTACGAGTCCCGAGGTAGGCGCGCAGCGTTCCCTTACGAAGGTCGTGAGTCACTTCGCGCCGTCAGGCAGCGACTCCATCCTTCGGCTGCGCTCAGAGCTGGCCCTTTTCGAGCAACTCCGTGATCTCGCGCGAGAGCACGCGCCAGTTCTCGGCTTCCTCGGCGGGCAGCAGATTCAGTGCCGCTTCGTCGCGCAGACCGGCCATGTCGGTGTAGCTCGTTTCCAGGCACTGCAGAGCCTCCGCGCGCTGGAGCTCGGTCCCCGCGAGCAGCTCGCGCCACGCGTTGACCAGGGCGCGCAGCCACACGAACGCCTTGCCGCGCAGGGCTGCGCGCTCGATGTCCGTGAGCGTGGCGGCATCGCCAGCCCGGCCGCAGCCGGCCAACGCGGCGCAACCTACGGCGGTCGAGCCGATGGCGTACGCCTCGAGCAGCTTGGGGTCGGCGGCGAGCGCCCGCTCGCAGACATGCAATGCGGCGAGGTGCTCCTGTCGGTTCATGGCCAGCGCGGCGGCATCGCTCCACTCCTGCGGCGAAGCTGCAGCGCGTTCCCCGCGGACGATCGCGAGCAACGCGGGCTTCTGCGCGATCTGCCTCTCGATGTCTGCGACGTTCGATTCACTGTGCTTCGCCCATCGGACCGAGAACTCATCGCGCTTCGGAGAGAAGTACTTGTACGCAAGGCAGAAGTGGGCGAGCGCCTCCTCGAGCCGACCTTGCCGGCGCTCGAGTTGGCCGAGGTTCACGTGCGTGGGGCCGAACTCCGGATCGAGTTCGAGCGCCTTGCAGTAGCTCGCGATGGCTTGGTCCCGGTGGCCTTGGTCCAACAGGGCGATTCCGAGCCGGTTGTAGGAGCCTTCGTCCCTCGGATCGAGCTCGATCGCCCTGCGGTAGCTCGCGATTGCTTCGTCAACGTGCTCTTGAGCCTCCAGCAAGGTGCCCAGTTGTTGGTGGGCCGCCGCACTTTCTGGCTCCAGCTCGATCGCCTTGAGCTGGCTCGCGACCGCTTCGTCCAGGTGCCCTTGGTCCGCCAGTGCGCCGCTGAGGAGGCGGTATGCAGATGCATCGTTCGGATCGAGCTCGATCGACTTGCGCCAGTTCGCGATCGCTTCGTCCACGTGTCCTTGGTGGTACAGGGTGAACCCGAGGCCCCACCGGAACGGAAGCCGACCGCGTCGCGGGAGTCGACGCGGTCGGCAGGGATCACGGGAAGTTCGAGGGAGGAGAGGGAGGATCACCCGCCCGCCTCGAAACCAGGGTAGAGGCTCAAGAACGCACCGACGCGAATCGTGGCGGCGCATAGCAGCGCAGCGATTCCCCGGGATGCCCAGTGGGCTGCTGCCGAGTCGGCGTGCTACCATCCCGCACCCGGTGTGAAGGACGTTCCAAGGGTGCTCGGGCACCCGTAAGGTTTCGTCGGCGCGATCGACGACGGCAGCGGCGACAGCTTCGCCAGTCGCTGGCCGACTTGCGGGGTTCCCCAAAGCCGGCGAGCGCCTGATCGGACTGCGGCGCGCGTTTCACCTCGCCGGAGCGAGAGCGACGCTCACTTCCCTGTGGAAGGTGATCGACTCACAGACCCAATGGCTGCTGAGCGAGGTGCTCATAGCAGAGGGAAGACTATGGCCAATGCGGAGAATGGCGGGTGCGCCGAGTCCTGGATCGCGAGCAAAAATGTAACTCTCCGGATTCGCTGCGAGTCCCGGGCGATTGTTGAGCGGCATCGGGCTCGCGCGTTGAAGACGCCGCGAACGACGGCCTCCTGACCGCCGACGAAGTTGCCTAAGAGCTCCGCGTCGAGGTAGTAGATCTTGGTCCCGAAGTTGAAGTTGAAGGTGCTTTGGGGCGTCTGGGTCTGCCAGTTCGAAGGCCCTGCGAAGGTGTTGGAGTCGAACGTCATCTTCAGGGTGTTGGTCAGCGTGAACAGGATTCCTTTCGGGGAGGGCGTTGCGGTTCGCTACTTTCGCGCACTCGTACCCTGCGCATCGGCTCGGCCGCCGCGCCGAAGCAGTGTCCGCGGCAGTTCCACTGATCATGGTCGGCGCGTCCGAGTGACTCCCTTGTATGCTGACTTCCCGCGAACCTCGTACTCCCGCTACCCGATTCTCAGAGAACGTGGAGCAGCCAGGATTGGGGCCGAAATGACATCCATTCCATCCGATCCGGAGTTCCTGAAACCTGGTGGGCGTTCCGGAGCTCTCGATGATTCATTGAGAAAGGCATTTGAGGAAGGCGTGGGGCGACATGGACCGCTGCCCCTCGCGTTCGAAGACTTCGCAGCCCACGTGATCGTTCTCGTGGCTCAGCGCTTGAATTCCCCATGTGACAGGCTCCAGGCGAACAGAGTCGCTCGTGTTGTGGACGATTCCGTGGGGTGCGACCTGTTTCTCGCCATCGCATGTGACAAGGACGTACCCGGAGCCTGGGAGACCTTTTCACGAACGTACTTTCCGCGACTGCGAGGGCTGGCTCGGAAGCACCGGGTCCCCGACTCCGATGCCGAGGAACTGATCCGAGAGATTCCCGGCGAGCTCGTGGCCGAGCCCGGAAAGGCTCAGACTCGAACTCGGCTCGGTACTTATCAAGGAATAGGTCCACTGTTCGACTGGCTCGCAGTCATCTTCCTTCGGAAGGCTGTTCATCGCACACGGCGCAAGGGGTTCCCACTTGGAGCAGGCGATGGCGACCCGCGAGGTCGAGAGGCAGGCGAGTCTCCAATCCTCTCCAACCCGCTTGCGAATGTGGTCGATCGAGAAACCTGCCAGCGCTTCGACGCGGCGCTTTCGGCGGCCTGGGAGCGTCTTCAGCCCGAAGAATTGGTCGCGATCACCTACAAGTACGGAGATGGTCTCGCACAGAAGGACATTGCCAGGATTCTTCATTGCGGAGAATGGCGGGTGAGCCGAGTCCTGGATCGCGGGCTCAGAAAGATTCGCGAGGTTGTGAGGCGAATGATGCGGCAGGAAGGCCAGGTCGAAGGTGACCAACTCTGGTCGGCCTTGAGGGAGACGCTGGAAACTCGCCTGCAAATCTCCACGAGCGCGTCCCACCAACCAGTGCATGGACCATCGCGTCATGAAAAAAACATCTGAGGAGCGGTCGCTCGGAGAGTCGTTTGCGCTCTGGCTGGCGCTCTCGAAGCCCGGCTCTGCTGCAGAGATCTGCCCCGATGAGAACCTTCTCGCTGGATTCGTAAACGGTCGGCTCTCCGTCGAGGAGCGCGAGCTCGTCGTGCGCCACCTGGCGAGCTGCCACGTTTGCCGCGGCGTCGTCAGGATCGTCGCCGGGGAACCTCGCGAGGCGTCACGTCGAGATCGACTGGTCGAACGCCTCCTGCGGTCTCGCGTGAGCCTTGGTCTGGCGGCCGCACTTCTCCTGCTGGCAGCAGTGTTTGCGATCTTCGTGGAGAAGTCGGGATCCTCCAGGTCGCAGCATCCCGATACCCAGGCGCTGCTGATGGCCTCGGCTGCCAAGCTGGCCGAAGCGGCTCCTGATCTGTTCGGGGAATTTGAAGTGCTCACCCGGGAGGAGCGCCTTACGGGGGGATCCTCCGTTCGGCGATCGCTGGATGTCGGACTACTCCACCCAGCGGGGAAAGTACTCGTGATCAGACCAACGTTTGTGTGGGAGCCCGTCGCCGGTGCCAGTCGCTATGAGCTCGTCCTTTCCACGAATGCGGGAAGCCACCTGTGGCGCGTAGAGACGGAGGCCCCGCCGCTTGAGTATCCATCGGGCCATGAGCCGCTTTCCTCCGGGGCTTCCTATCTGTGGGAAGTGAAGTGCGAGGGTGTGCTGGGGGCCGTCCGTACAGCCCGTGTTTTCGAGGTTGTGGACGATGAAGCACGGGGGTCGTTTGCACGCGCGGTGTCAAGAATCCACGAGATCGTCCCTTCCGGTGTCCGTGATCTCTTCCTCGCACAGTTCGCCGTGCGCCTGCAGTACTTCCAAGAGGCAGAGCAGGCGGCACGCTCGTATCTTGCCGCACATCTGGAGGATGCGATCGGGCAGGACACGCTGGACCACATCCTGCGGTCGATCGGGCGGTGACTTGACCAGGGCGTGAATCAGAAACTTCGCTGACCCGGATACCCGGATCCCATCCCCATCAATTGTCTGCGAATCGGGGAACACTTCGAGCGCGGTGGAGTTGATGATCGAGTAGTCCAGGCGAGCCGCCCGGTTTGTTGCCGAATCGTCTGCAATTCTGGGCGTCACAGGTCCACTCCCTGTTGGTCCGGAGCGAGCGTCACGCTCCGGATCCCGTGCAAGCCCCGGGCGACTGAGAGTGGGGCTTGTCGGGATTCCCCGGAAACAGGTCGCAGAGTGGAGTCAGTCCGTCATGGCAACAATGGGAAAGACGAGAAATGCCTCGTCGTGCTGTTCTAAAGGGTGGGTCTTTTGCATGGCCCTGCTCCTGGTCCCAGCCTCCGTCGGTCTTGCAGCGGCTCAAGACGTAGAGGCCGATCGCGCTCAGAGATCTCGGATGCTCGAGGCTGGGGCACTGCGGTTCTCGGCAGAAGCACTGCCCAGATACGACCGCGGGGGCTCCGTTCCTTCGAGGGAAGAAGTGGGTTTTGACGCTGGCGCAATGCTCGGCTCACTTCCGCTCGTTTTCGTTCAGAACGAAGGGCAGTGGGACACGAGCGCCAGGTTCGTGGCGAGACGTGGGGACCTGCAGGCGCGGCTCGAAGATGATGCGGTGGTCCTGCAGCTCACCGCGAGCGAGAGCGGAGATCGCTCGAAGTACGTTGTTGTCCGACTTGCTTTCGAAGGCTGCTCGAGCGACGTGCGCCTCGAGGGAGAGGGAAGACTGCGCGGGACCTGCAACTACTTCCTGGGCAACGATCGCTCGAAGTGGCGCGCCGATGTGCCGTGCTACTCCGGCGCCATCTATCGGGGCTTGCATCAGGGAGTCGACCTTCGCGTGCGCGAGGAGGCCGGAGATCTTGAATACGACGTGCTTCTTGCACCACGAGCTTCCTTGGACAGCTTCGTGGTCCGGTGCGAAGGGATTGAAACGCTAGAGGTGGATTCCGACGGGTCGCTCGTGATGGGCACCGAATTCGGGGAGATCCGCCAGAAGCCGGCCAAGACTTTCGTCGAGACTCGGGCCGGAGAGCGACGCGAAGTGGAGTGCAGATATCGAAGGATCGACGCGAAACGTTTCGGTTTCGTGGTGCTCGACCGGAACCCGGAGGACGCGCTCCTCATCGACCCCGGCCTCGAGTGGTCGACGTTTCTCGGTGGGAGCCTCAGGGAGGAGGCGCGCGCCATGGTCATGGATCCGTCGGGGTCGGTGACGCTGACTGGTTGGACAAGGTCCAGCGACTTCCCCAGGACCCCCGGTGCTTTCGACGAGTCGTACAACGGGGCGGACGATGGCTTCGTGACGCGACTGGATCCAAGCCAATCGGGAGTTGATCAACTCGTGTGGTCCACGTTCATCGGCGGCTCTGGAATCGACGTCATCAACTCGCCGGCCCTCGACAGCACCGGCATGATCATCACCGTGACGGGTCTGACCGAGTCCTCTGACTTTCCCACGACCTCAGGAGCGTACGACGAGACTCACAACGGCAACGCAGACGCCATCGTCGTGCGCTTCGATCTCAATCAGACCGGGACGGGCCAGCTCGACTGGTCCACTTACATCGGAGGATCCGAGGACGATTACTCGATCCTGAACCGTCGTACGGTGGAATCTTCGGGCATCGTGACGATTTCAGGCGGGACTCAGTCCTCGGGCTTTCCGACGACAGCGGGAGCCTACGACACTTCGCACAACAGTCCCGGACTCTACGACGGCTTCGTGGCGAGGTTCGACCCGGCTCAGACCGGATCCGCACAGCTCGTGTACTCGACTTTCCTGGGCGGCTCGAGCGACGACGCCCCGAATGCGGTGGAAGTCGACGAGGCGGGAGAGGTGATCGTCGGCAGCTGGTCGGGCCCAGGATTCCCGGTTACACAAGGTGCGTGCGACGAGTCCTTCAACGGCGGGACGTGGGACGCCACGATTTCTCAGCTTCAGTTGAATGGAGCAGGAACCTCCGACCTCGTCTACTCGACCTACCTCGGAGGTTCCGACAACGAAGGAATCAACAACCTGCAAAGCGATGACGCGGGCGAACTCACGATCACCGGAACCGTGGCCTCGGCGGATTTCCCGACCACGTCCGGCGCCTACGATGAGAGTTTCAACGGCCCGGACACCGACGCGTTCGTGTGCCGGCTCGATCTTCAGGGAAGCTGCCTGTTGTACTCCACATTTCTCGGAGGCGCGGAGGACTTTGACTACGGGTACAGCCTCGCACTCGATGTCTCGCGCGAAGTCACGCTCTCGGGTACCACGGGATCCACCGACTTCCCCACGACTTCCGGAGCCTACGATTCGGTACTTGGACTGCAGGATGCCTTCGTCACTCGGATGAACTTGCAGGGAAACGGCGCGGCCGACCTGGTCTACTCCACGTACCTGGGGGGGACTGCCTTCGAGTACCCGTTCCTCGGCACGCTCAACCTGGACGAATCGAGCTATCCGATCGTGGCGGGCAGCACCAACTCCTCCAGCTTCCCGACCACTCCCGATGCCTACGACACCACGATCAACGGGGGCTATGACGTGTTCGTCACGCGTCTGTGCATTGCATCGTGGCGAAACTACGGCGTTGGCTGGCCCGGCACCCAGGGAATCCCCTCACTCGACAGCAGCGACCGTCCCGTGCTCGGCACGACGGTGAACCTCGGGATCGGGAACTCCCTCGGCTCCGCGACCACGGCAATCCTCTTCGTCGGTTTCACCGAAGGGTCTCTGCCCACGACCTGGGGTGCGCCGCTCCTGCTGCTTCCTGCGATCGCATTTCCGATTTCTCTTCCAGCGGGCGGAGCATCACTTCCGGCCTCCATTCCCAGCGACGACGCTCTTTGCGGCGTGGCGATCTTCCTCCAGGTGATCGAAGGAGATCCAGGAGCCTCGAAAGGCGTTTCGTTCACTCCGGGCTTGAGGCTGAACCTCGGAGGTTGAGAAGGATCGTCATCAGAGACTGACGAACGGCGGCGAGGCTTGGGGGCCTCGTCGCCGTTTGCGCCTTTGGGCTTCGCGGGTCATGTTCGTGGGGTGCGGATCGACGTAGCATCAGGTCACGAGAAGCTCCAGAGTTCCGGGAGTTCCTGCAACTTCACGGCGATCGAATTGTTCCGAAGCGAAGGACATGCCTCATGAGACGTGGCCGAACTGCGGCGAACGGACCCTGTAATGCGTGAGGCTTGCTGAATGAGTGCCTCGCACCATCTTCTTGTGCAGGCGGCATTGTGCCTGATCGGGTTCCAGGCAACCGTGCCCGGCAATCGGCGAGCGGTGAATCTCGACGCGGCAGGACGCCATGCCGAGAAGTTCCTCCATGCCTTCCAGGAAGACGATCGCGACTCGATGAAGTCGATCGTTCGAGCGACGGAGGATCCGTTTCTGATCGCCCACGCCCTGCTCGGCACTCACGTCGACAGCTTGGCGAACGGGCAGGGTGGCGATGAGCCGTCGACGGAGGCGGTGTTCGCGCTCGTGGAGCTCCTGGATGGCGATGAAGTGGCGGCGGGACTGGAGCCGCTGGCGCAGGCCTGGCTCGACCTGAGCCAGGAAGAAGCGTCGAAGGAACAGTCCCTCCGCCTGTTGCTTCGAGAAATGCTGGCAGCAGGGAACAGCCGGCGCTTCGACAGGGTCATCGAGCTCGCTCGCGAGTCGGCGGAAGGGATCGACGCGGGCAGTCCGCTGATCACGACGGTGCTGATCCGGTGGTCGGCAGCCAAGGCGCTCGAGGAGAACAGGAGCCTGACGGAGGCCGGTGAGCTCTTCCGGCGCATCTCGAAGGAGGCGGGGGATCTTGGGTGGATCCGGCTGCGGGCCATGGCCTGCTACGAAGCGTCCCGCATGAATCTCGAGCGCGGCGCATTGCAATCGGCCCTCGAAGGATTCCTGCAGACACATGCGCTGTGCCAGGAAAACGGCCTCCGCGAGACCGCCACGTGGTGCCTCGTCGCCATCGGCAATGTCTACGTTCAACTGAGCGAGAACGAAAAAGCGCTGTCGACCTGCGATGAAGCGCTGGCTGAAACGGAAGCCCTCGGGGATCCGCTGGAGCTCAGCAACGCATTGATGAACAAGGGGACGCTGCTGATGCAAACCGGCGAGTACGCGAAGGCGATCGAGCTCCATCAGCGCTGCCTCACCTTGAGGGAGTCTTTGGGGGATCGACGGGGTGTGGCGGCTGCCTTGCACAACATCGGGGTCGCCCAGGACTATCTCGGAAACCGTGAACAAGCTTTTGATTGCTTTTCGAAGTCACTCAAGGAGAAAGAGTCGCTCGGCGACGAAGTGGGTGCAGCGCTCACTCGACTGAGCCTTGCCATCGTTCAATCCAATCGCGGCGAGTCAGCCGCCGCACTCGAATTGTTGACCCGGACCATGGAGGACATGGATCGGCTCAACATGCCGCAGAGAACTCTCGCTCTCGGGGCGCTGGGGAGCCTTCACGATTCCATGGGGAACACCTCGAAGGCGATCGAGTGCATCCAGGCAGCCGTCGCCGCGGGCGAGAGCGCCGGAGATCGCCACACGTACGCGGTGAATCTCGGCAATCTGGGCGAGATCTACCACTCGCTTGGAAGGTATTCCGAGGCATTGTCCTGCTGCGAACGATCGCTTGCAGTAAAGCGCTCCATCAGGAACCGTCGCGGAGCCGCGATCACACTAGGAGTGATGGGACTCAGCTACGAGAGTCTCGGTCAATTCGCCAATGCCTTCGAGGCGTGCGAGGAGGCGCTCCGGGAGGCGCGGGGCCTGGGTGACCGTGCAACGACCGCGGAATGCTTGATCTCGCTCGCGCGGATGCATCGGAGAATCGGCCAGGTCGATCGGGCCATGGAGGTCCTTCAGGAGGCGCTTCAGGAATGGCGCCGCATCGGGTCCGGGCTGCAGTGCGCCAATGCACTGCAGGACATCGCGTTCCTGCACTATGACGCCGGAGAGCTCGACCTGGCGATCACGACGCTCGAGGAAGCCCTCGAAGAGCTGGGACCCAGCATCCGGACTCCGCTGAAAGCACACATCATCGCGGACATCGGTCTGGTGCATGCAGCCCGCGGTGAACATGATCGGGCACTCGAGTGTTACATGGAAGGTCTCGAGGAAGCGCGCGCTTCCGGCGAGCGAGCGAATGCCGCCATCTACCTCAGTCGGATCGGAACCCTGAAACGGCAACAGGGGAAGCTCGATGAGAGCCTGCGTCTCCACCAGCAGGCTTTGGAGGAGATGGAGACTCTTGGTTGCCTATCCAATACCTTGGACGTGCTGTGGAATCTGGGTCAGGTCCATCTCGCCCTGGGAGACCACGAGCGAGCGCTCGAGACGGCGATCCGCGCCCTGGCGACCGTCAAGAATTCGAGCCGGGGGCTCGCGGAAGGCGAGACGATGAGCTTTCGCTCGGGAACGCACGCGCAGGTGGATCTCGGATTGCATTCGGTTCATCGTCTCCGCGCCGAGAGGCCGCAGGATGCAAGCAACCTCATTCAGCGGGCCTTTGTCCTCGTGGAATCCGGACGCGGCATGCTGCTCCTGGAGGGTCTGCTCAATCGCAATGCCTTGCTCGGGGCGAATGTCGACCTCAAGCTCCAGGAGGCGGAGACCACCGCTCGAGCGCGGATCGCCCGTCTCCAGCAGCAGCTGCTGCAGCTTGCGGCCGGAAACGAGAGCGACACGGCCCGCATCCAGGATGCGAGAGCAGGTCTTGACGCCGCCTATTCGGATCTCGACGAGGCGATCTCCCACACTCAACGGGATGCGCGCCGGGTGACCGAAATCGTCTATCCAGAGCCGGTCGGCCTCGACGTGTTGCGACGAAGTCTGCCTGCGGACAGCGTTCTGATCTCCTACCAGCTTGGCGAAGACAAGCTGTTTGCCTTGCTCGTGTCCCAGGAATCGGAGCAGTTGTTCGAGCTGTGCGATGCGCGCACGGCCATCGAGAAGATCCAGAGGTTTCTCGATCTGGTTTCGACCAGCGGAAGTCAGGAGACTGCACTTGCGAGCGAGCTGTATGAGCTCCTCCTCCGGCCCATGGAGAGTGTGCTTCGGAAGCATCACGAACTGTTGATCTCCCCGGACGGGATTCTGAGTTTCCTGCCGATGGAGGCACTGATTCTCAAGGAGCCGGCAGTTGAACGTCGCGTGACCGAACCATGGCGGGTGAGCTATGTGCCCTCAGGAACGGTCTTTGTGCAGCTCCTTCGAGACCGGCGGGAGTCCGACAGGGGAAACGGGTTGCTGGCGGTCGGAGATCCGATCTATGAAGTGGGAGCCGGCGTGGACTCAACCTCCTCGACGCCCACCTCCACTTCCAGCGCAGGTCGCGAGCTGACCCTTCGTGGCATCGGAAGTCTGGATCGACTCAAGGCCAGTGGCGACGAAGTTCGAGCCATCGCAGGCTTGTTCGGAGGCGACAAGTCCACGTTGCTCGTTCGCGAGCAGGCTTCACTCTTGTCGCTCAAGGAGGCTCTGTCAAAGGCCGACCAACGACTCGAAGCGATTCACTTTGCGTGCCACGGCTATGTGGATACCGAACGGCCGCGCCTGACCGGTCTCATCCTGTCGAAGGGAGAAGTGCTAACGCTCGACCAGGTCTATCGCCTCGACATCAACAGCGGTCTCGTGGTCCTGTCCGCGTGCGAGACGGCCAAGGGAAGGCTCGAGGCTGGTGAAGGCCTGGTGGGTCTCGTGCGCGGCTTTTTCTTTGCCGGAAGCCCCCGAGTGATCGTCTCCGACTGGAAGGTCGAGGACGAAAGCACACGATCCTTCATGGTGTCTTTCTACGACAAGCTGCTGACGAACAAACTCACGCCAGGTGCCGCTCTTCGTCAAACGAAGCTCGAGCGCATCCGAAGCGGCGGTCCTTTGGCTCATCCTTCCCACTGGGCGGCGTTCGTGCTGTGGGGACTTCCAGAGTAGTTGCTCGGTGAGCAGATCGTGCAAGCTTCTGAGCTGGGACGGCGAGCGTGCCCCCGTCGCCGGCAACTGGTTTCCCGATTCCGTGGCCCGACGGTCCGTCGGCAGCGCTTCCTCGCAAAGCGTCCGCCCAAGGAAATCGACCCAAGGAAACCTCCGAGGGACGGCAAGTCGACTGCAATTCCCACGGGACGTGCCCTACCTCCTGAGTACCCGGGCGGGGTTTTGTGGGTACGTTGGGCGGATCGAGCATCCGCCCGTTGCCGACCATCCGGCGCTGGTCGACGCAGCGATTGCTTCGACCCGACGGCGGTCTGTTGATGAGCGAGGACAGCATGACAACGAATCGTGTAGACCGACTCCGGGTTCAGTGGATCTTCATCGCTGCGACCTGCTTGAGCGCCAAAGATGGCATGGCACAATGCTCCGACCAGGAGCAGCAGAAGATCCTCCCGTCCGAGGCTTCTGGCTTTGGTTCCGCAATCAGCATCAGCGGCAACGTTGCAGTCGTCGGTGCGTCGTACGACGGCGGGTCGGCAGTCAAGGCCGGCTCGGCCCATGTATATCGCTTCGACGGCTCGCAGTGGGTTGAGCAGCAGGAGCTGACGGCATCGAATGCGGCTCCGTACGACCGATTTGGCGCCAGCGTCGGAATCAGCGCGGACGTGATCATCGTGGGCGCGTTCGGAGATGATGACGCAGGAGAATCATGCGGTTCGTCGTACGTCTTTCGTTTTGACGGGAGCCAATGGATGCAAGAGCAAAAACTCACGGCGGTTGACGGGGGGCTCGAGGATTTCTTTGGTTATTCCGTCGACATCAGCGGTGATCACGCGATCGTCGGCGCCCTGGGTGACAACCTTGATGACGTCACGCCGGATGCCGGTTCGGCGTACCTCTTCCGTTTTGACGGGTCGCAGTGGACGCTGGTGACAAAGCTGCTGGCCGGCAACCCCGAATCCGGCGCGTTCTTCGGGAATTCCGTGGCGATCGATGGCCATGTGGCCGTGGTCGGCGCCCGCTGGGAAGACGATCAGGTCGCAGACGCGGGAGCGGCCTACGTGTTTCGTTATGACGGCTCACAGTGGAAAGAGGAGCAGCGGCTCGGCGCGAGCGACCCTGATTGGTACCAGGCATTCGGCTGGTCGGTCGCGATCGATCAGCCATTGGTGGTCATCGGAGCGATTGGGAATCCATACTCTTCCCCACAGCATTCCGCCTACGTGTTTCGCTTCAATGGCGCAAACTGGTTCGAGGAACAGGCGCTGCCTTACTCACTTCACTTCCCTCGTACAGTGGCAGTGGACAAGGACAAGCTGGTGGTCGGAAACGGCGGGCTTTGGTGGGGCACCTACGGTCACCCCTACTACATCCCCGGCTACGGACAGGTGTTTCGATTCGATGGATCCCGATGGATCACTCAGCAAGTCCTGACTTTTGACTATTCCTGGGATGACTACTTCGGCGCTCCCGTGGCGATCGATGGAGGCGTGGCCATGGTCGGAACCGCCGAGCATGGAGAGGTGAGCGCGAGTGAAGCCGCCTACGTGTACCTCGTTTCCGAGCTGGCTTTGGAGATCATGCCGAGTCAGGTCAGCGCCGGCGACATGTTGTACTTCACAACGTGCGGTGGCCTGTCGTCTCAGCTCGCGTTGCTGGCGATCGTGGAGGTCAACAACCTACCTCTGTTCGTGCCGATCACCCTGGGCACGTTTGACGGGGGTGGTCAATGGAGCTTCACTGCGATCGTTCCTCCTGGCCTCCAGGGCCTGGTGGCGGAGTTCCAGTCGTTTGGCTTCTACTCCTCGGGCAGGGCAGGGTTGTCGGATCGGGAACTGATCGAGTTCCAGTAAGTGCTGGGTGAGAAATCCCCGCGCGGTGCGATCAATGCGGTTCCTTGGCTTCCTTCTTGATGATCTCGGCGTTTTCCGCGACGACCAGTCCTGAGATCACGATGTCGGTGCGTTCGGGGAACACAGTGGTGTAGTGGAAGACCTTGCGTTCCTGGAGGTCGGCGGTGATCTCGGCGTGGCGGCGCCGCCGTCGTCACCGTGCTCAGTGACGCGGTGCCGGACCCTTCCGGAGACCAGGCCGCTTTCAGTTCCCCCTGCTGGTCTGGGAACAACAGGTGCGCGGTGATGATCAGCGAGGCAGATGGTATCGACACCAGAAGAAGTGCAAGTTTCATCGACGGTCCTCCCAAAGCTCGGGGAAGCGCCGGGTTCCTGAGGCGAACCCGCCGCGAGAGTTGCTGGATGTTGTGTGCTCAGTTGCGGTAGATCTGGATGCCGCCGAGCCAGGAGCTTTCATTGTTGGTGCTCCTGGAGAGCTCCGCGTCGAGGTAGTAGATCTTGGTCCCGAAGTTGAAGTTGAAGGTACTTTGGGGCGTCTGGGTCTGCCAGTTCGAAGACCCTGCGAAGGTGTTGGAGTCGAACGTCATCTTCAGGGTGTGGGTTGCGTGAACAGGTCGTACTCCCAGAGGCGCACGAGGACGCGTTTGCGCCGGTGTCCACGAAGTTGACGCGCAGGTTCGTCCGGGTATTCGAGAGCAGATCCTGGCTCGGCGAGATGTTGTACCGGACCCTGACGTTGCTGAAGCCGCTCCTGATGCTCAGGAAGTTCAGGTACAAGTAGGCAGCAGACGCATTGGCAGGGTCCATCGCGCCCGCGGCGGGGGCGAAGCCCGCGCCCATGGTGGCCTGTCCCATGGAAGCGGAAGCAAGGAGGACGGATCCGACGCCGGTCAGGCAGAGTCGTGCGGTCAGCTCTTGACCCCGCCGCGGCGGGCGTGCAACGGTGCACGAGTCGGCGTGCTACCATCCCGCACCGGTGGATCGACAAGGGATCGGCAGCGAATCGACGGGAGATACAGAATGGGTCTACGCACAGTCCTGCCGTCCGGCGTGCGCCATGCGGCGATCGCGTTGGCCCCGGTGTTCGCTTCGGCCCAGGACCACGGCCTTCCTGCATTCGTCGACGGCGAAGCACAGATCGTCGAGGGCTTCGCCGATTCGAAGCTGTGGATTCGGGAAGAGCTTTGGGTCGAGACGGAGTTCGATTCCGACGGCGACAAAGCGATGGATCGTATGCACGTCGAAGTCACTCGGCAGCGCCAAACCGACTCGGAGGGGCTGCAGGTTCCGGTCATCTACGAGACGAGCCCCTACTTCGCCGGCACGGCCTCGACCGACAAGAAGTACTTCTGGGATCCACACCAGGAAGTCCACGGGAAGCCGCGGCCGCGCGTCCATCCGCCGGAGATTCCCTACCGGCGCAACGACCAGCGCATGTCCGAGTCGCTGGAGGCCGAATGGGTGCCGCGCGGATTCGCGATCGTCCATTCCGAGTCTCCAGGCACCGGCCAGTCGCAGGGCTGTCCGAGCGTCGGAGGTCCCAACGAGGCCCTCGGGCCGAAGGCGGTGATCGATTGGCTGAACGGACGAGCGAAGGGTTTCAGCAAACCCAAGGGCGGCGAGCCGGTGAAGGCCGACTGGTCGACCGGAAAGGTCGGCATGACGGGAACGTCTTACAACGGAACGCTGCCGGTCGCGGTCGCGACGACCGGCGTCGAAGGATTGGTCGCGATCATCCCGATCGCGGCGAACACCTCCTATTACCACTACTACCGTTCGAACGGTCTGGTGCGGCACCCGGGCGGTTGGATCGGTGAGGACATGGATGTACTCTTCGATTTCATCCACAGCGGAAACCCAGCACGCCGCGAATGGTGCAATTGCGAGATTCGTGACGAGGAATTGCTCGAGGGTATGGATCGCGTCTCCGGCGACTACAACGACTTCTGGTCCGCGCGCGACTACTGGAACCAGCTCGAGTCCGTGAAGGCGGCGACCCTGCTCGCGCACGGCCTGAACGACTGGAACGTGATGCCCGAACACAGCGTGCACGTGTACCAGGTCTTGAAGGCGCGGGGCGTCCCCGTGCAGCTGTATCTGCATCAGGGCGGCCATGGCGGGAGCCCGCCGTTCCGCCAGATGAATCGCTGGTTCACCCGCTGGCTCTACGAGATCGAAAACGACGTCGAGGACGATCCGCCGAGCCGGGTCGTACGCGAAGGCGCCAATCCGGCGGAGCCGACGCCTTACGACGATTACCCGAATCCTGAAGCCGTGGTGGTCACGCTGAATCCGGGCGCGGGTGGAAAGGGGATCGGTCCGCTCACCGTCGCGGCCGCGGCAAAGCCCGCGAAAGAGACTCTCAAGGACGACGTCTCCGTCAGCGGCGCCGAGCTCGCCGAGGCGGAATCATCGCCGCATCGGCTGCTCTATGCGACCGAACCGTTCACCAAGCCGGTTCACCTGTCGGGTACACCGCGCGTCCGAATCCGGCTCTCTTGCAGCAAGCCTGCCGCGAATCTATCGGTCTGGCTGGTGTCTCTGCCCTGGAATGGAGGCCGCAGCCTGAACGACGATCTCATCAATCGCGGATGGGCGGATCCGCAGAACCACCTCTCTCTGACCGAGGGCGAGCCGCTCGTGCCCGGCAAGTTCTACGACGTGAGCTTCGAACTCCAACCCGACGACCAGGTGATCCCGGCCAGCGAGCGCATCGCGCTGATGATCTTCTCCAGCGATCGCGACTTCACGCTGTGGCCCGATCCAGGAACCAAACTGACGATTGACCTCGCGGCGACCTCGCTCGACCTCCCCGTCGTGGGCGGCGCCGAGGCGCTGGTGACGGCGGGCTCATAGGGTCGAGGAGCTCAGAGTCGGGGCAGCGGATTCCACGAATCTGTCGCGTGGCGATCACCCATGATTCAGTGCCGGCGCCGGAGAGACCCGCAGCCGATGACCCCATGGGCGACTCACTCCCGGCCTCGGCGGTAGAAGCGTCTCGCCTTGTCCCGATTGCCGCACACGCTCATGTCGCACCAGCGACGCGAGCGGTTCTTGCTGCGGTCGAGGAAGAGCCAGTCGCAAGTTTCCGCGGCGCACAGGCGCAGGCGTTCGAGATCGGTCGCCGAGGTGAGGAGCTCGCAGGCGGACTGGACGTGGTTTCCGTGTGCTCATGAACGTGTCGAAACGAGTGGCCTTCAGCTTTCTCGCGCTTGTGCGTATCGGCCGGATGCTCGCTGATCATCAATCAATGATGAGCTCGAAGCAGTTCGTCCACGACGCATCTTTCGAAGGTCCGGCGAAGTCGAGGCCGATCAGCGCCTGGAGCAGCACTGTCGTGCCGGACAGGGATGGATCATTCGGCAAGTCGACCGGCAGCTCGAGCTCGTCGGCAGGCCAATTCTGCAAATGGAACAACACATAGAAAGGAAGGATGCACAGCGTTCCATCGAAGGGCGGCGTCGAGATCGACTGCTCCGGTGGCAGGCCGAAGATGGCAAAGATTCCGTCTCGGGGATCCAGGAGGTAGCGGATCACGAAGGAGCTTCCTGGCCTCGCTTCTCCCTCGATCAACACGGCCGGTGTCCAAGAGAATCCACGTGTCAGTGTCCCTTCTCCGACGCTGTGGTAGACCGTGAGATCCACAGGACCCGGGGTCCCCGCCGGTGTTTCGCAGGTGAGTGTTTCATCGTCGAGGACGATGACGGAAAATGCCTCCTGGTCGCCGAGTCGGACACCGACCGGCTCCCCCGATTCAAAGTGGCGGCCCCGGACGGTCACGATCGTGGAATCCGTGTACCGCAGTCTCAGGGGCATCACCTCGAAGACTCGCGGAGGCAATGGCGCGAACGAATACACATAGGCTCGGCCGGCCGCAGAGCTTCCCGGACCGCCGTCGTCAGCACCGATCAGGAGATCGGGAACTCCGTCGCCATTGAAGTCCAGCGCGCCCGAAACGGAGATGCCGAATCTATGCGAGACCGATTCCCCTGTCATCGTCGCGAGCAGCGACCTGGACGCGCCGGAATAGAGGTACGCGCGACCCGCGCTGTCCCCGCCAAAATCATTGGCGTAGGCGCCGACGAGAATGTCCGGAAGCAGATCACCATCCGCGTCGCCCGCAGCGGACACGGAGTGACCAAACAATTCCCAGTCATCAACTCCAGAAATCTCGGCCATCAGGCCGGCATGCTTGCCGGAATAAACATACACACTTCCCTCTTGGTCGTCGCCGGGGGCGCCAATCAGATACTCGGGATACAGATCTCCGTTCAGGTCGCCGAGCCTGGAAACCGACCTTCCAAAATGCCCGTTCGAGAATCCTCCGAGATGAGCATGGAGCGTCTGTCCAGTTCGTCCTGAG
>Ga0247727_10005101_pt1 | contig 27027 bp, 20 predicted proteins | sample WisWelCaveWW1625_FD_202498 | JGI IMG/M metagenome (GOLD analysis project Ga0247727, IMG submission 202498) | Biofilm microbial communities from Wishing Well Cave, Virginia, United States - WW16-25 | ecosystem: Environmental > Aquatic > Deep subsurface > Groundwater > Cave microbial mat | place...
CGACGCTCGATACCACGCTGCCGCTGTTTGGGACGGAGATGGCCGAGCGCGGCGTGGCGCTCGCCGGGCAGACCGGGGCGACGCAGGCAGAGGACTTGCAGCAGGCCAAGCTCACGATGTGGGCCTCGCACTTCTTTCAGAATCTGAACTTCGCGATCGATCGCGGCGTGATCCCGGCCTCCGCGCGGGCGTTCTATCTGCTCGACGTGTCGCAGGAGTCGCTGCCGGACATGAGTTCGGAGGCGGATTTGATTCTCTGGGCCGGCCGTGCGGTGTCGGGCGAGGCGGCTCGCGTCGCCGCGGGCGGCACCGCGATGCCCTTCCCTTCCGCCACCGAAGTCAACACCGAGCTGACCACGTATCAGACGCTCCGCGCCCAGCAATCGACCAAGAAGGACGCCTACGACGACGAGGCCGAGGACGTGGCCGCGCTGCGCCCGGCGGTCGATGCCCTGATCCGCGACATCTGGGACGAGGTGGAGTTTCACTTTCGCCACCAGTCGCCGCCGAGCTTGCGAGCCAACGCGCGCGAGTACGGCGTGGTCTACGTGTCGCGGCCGGGCGAAGCGCCGGACGCGCCGACGGGCCTGGCCGTCACTCCGGGCGCGGGCAACACGCTCACCGCAAACTGGAACGCGGTGGCGGAAGTCGAATCCTACCGCGTGTTCCGGCAGGTCGTCGGCACCGACCCGGATTTCGTCGTGGCGGGCAACCCGACGGCGACCACCTTCGCCCTGGGCGCATTCCCCGCCGGCTCCACCGTCCGCGTCAAAGTCCGCGCCCTCCGCGCCGGCATCGAAAGCCCCGACAGCAGCGTCGTGGAAACGACTTTGCCATAGTCGTCGGGGAAGCAAGGGCCGGGGTCAGGCACTGCAAACTTCACACGGCGGCGAGCTACAGTTCGATACGCAAATTGAGCTTTGATTCGCCGCCGTTTGAAGTTTGGAGTGCCTGACCCCCTTCCACCACCCCCAGCGGCCAATCGTTGACAAGACGCGGGAGTCTGGGAACTTGTGACTGCCCTGACCGCCGCTTGGGAGCCTACTGGCCCTAACCCGGATTTCTCACAGGTACGTAGGGTGTGACGAGCAAGCCGAGACTGGATTTCGCGTACTTCTCGCCCGCTCGACTGGTGCAGGAATTGCCCGCTGTTCTAAGCGGAAACTTTGTTGCTTCCACGCAAGCATGGCTAGTGGACCGCCCGACCTGAATTGACACGTAGCGGAACTCGCCAGAGTTCCGGTTCGTCCGAACTGTGGCCAGTTCGGCTACCTATCATTTCAGCTCTGTCGGTCCACTAGTTGGCGGATGGGTCGGTCTCACACTGACTATCGCAACCCTGAGCGGCATCGTCTTGGCACGGCGAGATGTGTGACCCGCGATTGACTACAGGCTCAGTGCGTCATCCCTTGAGAATTCGGCCCCCACCGGGCCCGATGTCACTCTTTCGGTCGAAAGCGTCAATCACCAGGTCGTCAAATCCGGAATCGCCCAAGAGAACATCAACAGCAGTGCCCCCGATAAGTACATCGTCCCCCGGGCCTCCGCGAAGGAGGTCGTTCCCCGCGCCGCCGACAAGAACGTTGGCGTTCCTGTTTCCGAGCAGGACATCGTTAAAGTCAGAGCCGATGACGTTATCGATTCCGACAAGACGGTCCGATCCTTGTCCACTTGCTACAGGTCGTCGTTTTTTCAAGTTCACCAGAACTCCCGTGAAGGCGTCGGAGAAATCCGCCGTGTTGGATCCAATGCCGCCATCGAGAATGTCGTTGCCATCCCCGCCCGCCAGCGTGTCGTCTCCGCCACCACCGGAGAGGGAATCATGGCCTGATCCACCCACCAAACTACTCGCTCCAGGCCCAGCGAGCAGCGTGTCATTTCCCGCGCCGCCTACGAGCGTAACGGCGCCGCTGAAACCAGCGGCGTTGATGGCGTTGTCGCGAGCGTCACCCATCAGTTTCGCTTGCTCCACGCCAACGAGACTGAGAGCGATTACGACTGAGTTGTTGGTCGACATCAAGGACGCATCCGTAAGTGTGCAATCGTCGCCGCCCGTCACCGCGACCCGGTCGATGCCACCTTTGCCTTCAAAGCGACTAGCGGCGGAGAGTGCAAAGGGGCCGCCGAATGACAGGTCGATTGTCAGCGAGTCATCGGTGCCAACGCTTCCAATGATCGTCAGGGTTGTCGTGTGTTTCGACGGACTACTTGCCAGGATCTCACCGGTCGCAGAATCAGCCAACTCCAGAACGGTCCCGTTGCGTCGCAGCGTCATATCACGGACGCCGCTGCCCGACGGCACTTGAAATGTCAGAAGGCCGGGTGGCTTAAAGTCAAGGAGCCTGTGAAATTCTCTGCCGGTTGTTCCGTCATTGGCGGCGAAGATCAAACCGCCTGTCACGAGCGAAATGCTGGTGGGGAAAGAACTGCCAACCCCTGCATTCACGTCCGCAGCGAGCACCGTGTCAGCCGCTTCGCCGTCGCTCTGCCAGAGCTCAGTTCCAGTTGCAGGTTCGAAGGCGCTGAAATACAGCCGGCCCGCGACGTTCGCCATCTCGGCCGGAAACGAGCCTTCCATGCCGACATTAATGTCCTTGACCATCACAGTTCCGGCAACCGTGCCATCGCTTTTCCAAAGCTCATATCCATGAACGCCATCGTCAGCCGAAAAATAAAGCGTACCGTCGACATTGGTGAAGAAATGGGGGAATGAACCGGCACTTCCTGGACTAATATCTTTTATTAACACGGTGCCGTCCTTGGTGCCGTCGCTCTTCCAAAGTTCTTCATTGCCGGAACCGTCATTGGCTGAAAAGAATAATGTTGTGCCCATGGCAGTCAGATTTGAAATGCTCGCGTTCCACCAATTCACAGAGGGGACTATGGAGTCGAATTCCCTTACCACAAAAGTCCCTTGTGGCGTTCCGTCACTAGTCCACAGTTCTCCCCCGGGAATTGCAAAAAACAACTTTGTTCCAATGGCCGTCAGAAAAGAGGGATACCCTGGAAGTGACTGAACCAGTTCGGTTCCAGCTTCGGTTCCGTTCGACTTCCATAGATCATACGAGCCGAAGATGCCCGTCGTAGTAAAGAACACTGTGTCGTTCACATTTGTCAGGTCACAAGGGTTCACGTAGCTAAGTCCTTCAAGGCTTTTTATAGGCACAGTGCCCGACTCCGTGCCATCGCTCTTCCAGAGCATGCTTTGACTGAAAAAGTAAAGCGTGCCTTTTGAGTCCACAGTACCGACAGGACACCAAGGATACCCACCGGTAGATCTGTCAAAGTAACTGTTAAGAGTTGGCCTGATGTTCTTGACGACTGACGCTCCTGTCGCCGTGCCATCACTGATCCAAAGTTGAATGTCACTACTGAAGTCATTCCCAGCGAAAAACACTCTTCCATGTCCGCTCGTCAGAGCATATTCTGAGGTCGGTCCTCCTATCCGAGAAGTCCCTTCTGCCGTTCCGTCGCTTTTCCACAGTCCGATATCGTAACCTGCATTGTCCACGTAAAAAATTAAGGTGCCATCGAGCAGAACCGATTCGCTCCTCCAATCTTCTCCGGAACGAACTACATCGTAATTTGCAAGATTGATGTGCTTAATCTGAACGGTACCCGCCTCCGTGCCGTCGCTCTTCCAAAGCTCTTTTCCATCCCATTGCTCGAAGGGTGAAAAGACAGCCAAGCCGCCCAAAGGGGCAATGGTATAGCCTGGGTAGGATGAGTGAGGACCGGGCACGATGTCGCGGATCAGTGCCGTACCGGATTCCGTACCATCGGTCTTCCACAACTCGGAGCCAGTCGCACCTTCATATGCTTGGAAAAAGAGCGTTCCGTTTACATTAGTGAGCCCAACGAATTCCGAACTTGAAGCACCGAGCACGATGTCTTTCACCATCACGGTGCTGTCTGCAGTGCCGTTGCTCCTCCACAGTTCCGTTCCATGCGTTGAATCCGTAGCGCCAAAGAAAACCGTCCCGTTCACCTCCACAAGCGATGACCACCAGGTATCCGAGGAGCCACCTGGCCCGGTATTAATGTCGGCGACCAGAGTTGTACTCTCTGAACTGCCTTCGCTTTTCCAAAGCTCGCGCCCGTGCGTCCCTTCCTCCGCGGTGAAGAAGAGGGAACCGCCAACATTGATGAGACCAAAAGGATCTGAGCTGTCGGGACCCGAATTGATGTCTCTCACCATCATCGTACCAGCCTTGGTACCATTGCTTCTCCACAACTCGGTCCCATTCGTCCCGTCGTTTGCCGCGAAATACAGAATGCCGTCTACGATCGCAAAATTGCCGGAGTTGAATGGAGAGTCATCTGGTCCCGGGTTTATGTCCTTCACCAAGACGGTTCCCTGGTCCGTCCCGTCACTCCGCCAGAGTTCGCGTCCATGGGCGAAATCGTGTGCAAGGAAGAATAGAGTACCATTGGCATTGAATAGCCGGTACGGACCACCACCGAATGTGGCGTTGATTTTCGATGTGCCATCGGGCGTCCCATCGGTTTTCCAAAGCGTGCAACACTCAGGACCAGAATTGTTGACGGCGAAAAACACCGTTCCGCTGACGGATGTCAGCTCTCGGATGGACCCTGGAGAATCGGGGCCTTCGATGAGATCTTTGACCAGAACGGTTCCCGCTGCACTGCCGTCACTCTTCCAGATTTCCCTTCCAAAAGCAGGATGAAACGCGGTGAAAAACAGCGTGCCATTGGCATTGATAAGGTCCCTGGGAGATGAATCTCCCACAGGATTGATGTCCTTGAGCAGCACTGTCCCCGCTTCCGTTCCGTCACTCTTCCACAGCTCCTCGCCGCTATCCCCGTCTCGAGCCGTAAAGTAGAGCGTCTCGTTCACTACCACAAAACTCGAAGGGTCCGAGCCGGCAGGGAACGTGCTAATGTCCCGGAGTAGTTCCGTGGACGACAATAGCGTGCGCTGTTCGAGACGTTCCAGGAACAGACGACGCGCCGAAACTCGCCGCTGGTTCCGCCGAAAGAACCTCCAATCAATTAGCTCCAAGCCAACACGAGTTAGCCACGAATGGAGTTTGGTGTTCACCGCGTACTCCTTCAAGATATTAGGCCGCCAACTTCAAGGAAAGCACCCGGTTTGAATCGAAGTTGGCATTCGCACATTCAGCTTGGTTCCATAGTCTTCGTTTCAATGATACCGCACGTCGCCTCACAGGACGTGATCTTATCCTCGCGCTGCAATGTCAGACTAATATCGTCCATTCCCTGAAGCAAGCACTGCTTGCGAAACGGCTCAACGAGCGGGAGAAAACGGGGCGGGAGAAAACGGAGAGAACGGGACAGGTCTAATTACTGAGGGCGGCAGACGATCTCGGTAGTCTGTGCGCATGCCAAGAACCGGACGGATCACTCCAGGCGGCATGGTGTTCCATGTGCTGAACCGCGGCGTGGGTCGGATGAAGTTGTTTCGCAAGGAGGCAGATTATGAAGCCTTCGAGCGCGTCATCGAGCAGACGCTGGAGTCGGCGCCGCTGCGCATCTGTGCATATTGTCTGATGCCGAACCATTGGCATTTCGTGGTCTGGCCGCGTGGCCAACGAGACATGGCAAGCTTTATGCAAAAGCTCACGATCACGCACGCGCGGCGTTGGCAGGAACACCACAAGGTCGTGGGCACGGGTCACGTGTACCAGAGCCGCTACAAATCATTCCCCGTGGAAACGGATGAGTACTTTCAGTAGTTCCAAAAAAGGGGACAGTCCCTCTACGATTACACGGTTTAACAAGCAAAAACGGCTCGGTCGCAAAGGGACTGTCCCCTTTTTTGGAACTACTGACTTTTATCAAGTCATGCGGTACGTGGAACGAAACGCCCTGCGCGCGGGATTGGCGCACCGAGCGGAGACTTGGCGTTGGGGCAGCTTATGGCGCCGAGTCTCGGGGGCGAGGGAGCAACGAGCGATCCTGAGCGACTGGCCGCTGCCGGAGCCGCGCGACTGGGTGAAGCTTGTGAACCGGCCAGAGACGGAAGCGGAATTGGACGCGCTGCGACGATGCGTGATCCGCAGCCAACCGCTGGGCAGTTAAAGCTGGGTGGAGAAAACGGCACGTGCTCTGGGTCTCGAATCCACGCTCCGCCCTCGCGGTCGCCCGCGCAAGGCGAACGGCCAGCGAAATTAGACCTGTCCCGTTTTCTGTCCTCTCGGACAGACTCCTAGAAAGCTACGCACGTCAATGTGTTCGCCGACTCATGCATGCGATGCACATGCAATTGGGTACAGCCGTCTGTTTGTGTGCAAGTCCATGCACCACGCCGTCAGCCGAATCGAATTTGGATGCGATCAAATCAAAGTACTAAATATCACCGGCATTGTAGCGGCGATATACCGCATAGGCGACGTGATCGGCCAGTTGAACGACTCGCGATGTACGCGAATCTACGAAAAACGGCGCGTCAGCAAGACTCCGAATTACACCCCATCGGGTTCCGAGAGTGCGAAAGTCTCGGGCCATCCGCTGCAAGGTTGTTTCATGGGCACTTTCGTCGAGAATCAACAGACCACGCTGACGGTCACCCTCGCCGCGAAGACGTCGAAGGTAAATATCGAATCGACTACAAAGATCCTCAAAGGCCATTTCCATTGGGTCACGGCCTGGAAACGATGGCTTGTGGACAGCACACGCAAACGCTCGCGCGGAATCGTAGGAGTTCTTCAGGACATCGAGAACTGCTTTGATTACGCCCTGAGCCTCTTCACGGGACATGGCGCGCCACGGTTCAACTCGACGCGAGAAGATTTCGGAAGCGTGAAACTCGACGCTGTGCGGATCGGACGGCCGAATACTCTCGGCGAGACTGTCAAGTGCTTGGGTGATCCAGTGGGCTTGCGCCTCGTAGACGGAGACGCCACCAAGGACAAGATAATCCTCGTTTGAATTGTTTGCCGATCCAGCGTCGTCCAAGTAGAGAAGATGCATGCGCAACAAAAAGGCAGCCAGGTGGACTTGCGTCCAACGGACCGCATTTGGCGGCCCTCCCAACTGCAAAGGCATTATCGGCTAAGAGGGCCGCAGGGTCAAGGAATCCATCGGATGTTTTGCGATAACCGTACCCGCCGCAACGAATTTAGCGGGAATCAACTCAGTCGTCCACCTACCTCGACTCAAATCAAGGAACCTGAGGGGAACCTGAGGGCATAACAATCATTGAGCAGAAAACATTTCGGCCCAAGCTGGTTGCGGTTTCTGACTAAGTGGGAACAAACTTCATGAGGCTCTGCTACCGAGTTAGAGGATTGTCAATGATGGCAACAGGTTATCGCCCCGAGTGGCAAGGGTCAATTGTCGGCGGGTGCGGGAAACGTGGATGGAAGCGCGGCGAGGACAGGCTGCCGGCCGCGTGGCGGGCGCTCGGGTGGAGTTGAGCATAGCGACCAAAAGTGGATGGCCTGCCACCTGCCGATGGCGTTTCATCCGCTTGTTTCAGGCCCTGGGATAGGACCGAAAGGGTCCCAATGATCGCGATGGGATGCCATGTTGGCAGCCATTTGGGGCATTTTTGGTGTCTATTTGTATAAAGCATTACAAGACTGAATGTTAAGAATCAACTAAGACGTGCACAGATGGGCAGAAACTAAACTTTTCGGGGGTCTGTGCATCCACCGGGTGGTACCGGCGATAGTTTTCGGGAGTCTGTGCATGCACCGGGTGGCACCGGCGATAGCTTTTGGGGGTCGGTGCGCGCACCGGGGGGCACCGGCGATAGTTTTCGGGGGTCGGTGCGCGCACCGGGAGGCACCGGCGATAGTTTTCATGGGTCGGTGCGCGCACAGAGAGTCCGCGAGGAAAGCTTTTATTGGTCAGGGTGCGCCGCGTGGCATCAGCCTCTTCGACGGCACCGTTGTCGGCGCGGCGATGATGCTTGCCTCTACTGCTGTCGCGCGTTGGCGTGTGCTCTATCTTGGATCGTGAAGAAATAATTTGCCAAGCGGACCGGCCGGGGATAACATCGGCTCAGCGATTCTCGCGAATGCGTTGCACGTGCTTTTGCAAGGAGTGATCACCATGCCCTTCCGACGATTGCCCAATACCGATGCGGGACGACTTCAAGCGCTGCAGGCGGCGTCGGCGAAGGCGGCGACGGTGCCGGCCGGGCAGTTGGCGTTCTCGGCGGCGAACAAGGCGACGCTCGATACCACGCTGCCGCTGTTTGGGACGGAGATGGCCGAGAGCGGCGTGGCACTGGCCGGGCAGACGGCGGCCACGCAGGCCGAGGACTTGCAGCAGGCCCGGCTCACGATGTGGACCTCGCACTTCTTTCAGAATCTGAATATGGCGATCGATCGCGGCGTGATCCCGGCCTCCGCGCGGGCGTTCTATCTGCTCGACGTGTCGCAGGAGTCGCTGCCGGACATGGCGTCGGAGACGGACCTGGTGCTGTGGGCCGGGCGCGCGGTATCCGGGGAGGCGGCCCGCGTCGCCGCCGGCGGCACCGCCATGCCCTTCCCGTCCGCCACGGAAGTCAACACCGAGTTGACCACCTACCAGACGCTCCGCGCCACGCAATCGACCAAGAAGGACACCTACGCCGCCGAGGCCGAGGACGTGGCCGCGCTGCGCCCGGCGGTCGATGCCCTGATCCGCGACATCTGGGACGAAGTGGAATTCACATTTCGCCACGATGCGGCGCCGAGCTTGCGCGCGAAGGCCCGGGAGTACGGCGTGGTCTACGTCTCGCGGCCGGGCGAAGCGCCGGACGCGCCGACGGGCCTGGCCGTCACGCAGGGCGCGGGCAACACGCTCACGGCAAACTGGAACGCGGTGCCGGAAGTCGAATCCTACCGCGTGTTCCGGCAGGTCGTCGGCACCGACCCGGATTTCGTCGTGGCGGGCAACCCGACGGCGACCACCTTCGCCCTGGGCGCATTCCCCGCCGGCTCCACCGTCCGCGTCAAAGTCCGCGCCCTCCGCGCCGGCATCGAAAGCCCCGACAGCAGCGTCGTGGAAACGACTTTGCCATAGTCGTCGGGGAAGCAAGTGCCGGGTGCCTGGGGTCGAGTCTTCGAGCCCCCAGGGTTCGCCCCACGACTTCACAGCGGCTGGGGGCTCGCAGACTCGACCCCAGGCACCCCAATTCGGAAGCTTATTTCGAGACTTCTCGCTGATCCCCACCGACCCCCGCCGGCTCGTCCGGCGGGTGAAGGCGATTGGCGGGCTAACGCGACGTGGCCCACTCCCTTTTTCCTTCGTCCACCCCCGCCTGTGACGGGGGTGGAGGAATAAGAAAGAAGGGTGGAGTGTTGCCGCTCCCTACTAGCCGCTCAATCATGCGTTCCGGCCAGGCAAGCTGGCCGGAGACGGTGGAGATCAGCGAGAAGTCTCCTTATTTCGAGCCAATTCCTAAGCTGAACCGCTCAAGATGCCGTGGGCCGCCTCGTAGGCCGTGATCTTTTCTTCGTGCTTCAGGGTCATGGCAATATCGTCCAGCCCGTTGATCAGACAGGTTTGACGAAACGGATCAACTTCGAACGAGAGCCGAAGTCCAAACGCATCGCTAATCGTGCGCGATTCCAGGTCGATGGTCATTTGGTATGGAGAATGTGCCGCACAGCGGTCGAACAGTTCCTGCACGGTTTTTTCATCGAGCCGAACCGGGAGCAATCCGTTCTTGAAGCAGTTGTTGTAGAAAATGTCGGCGAAGCTGGGTGCGATGATCGCGCGGAAGCCGTAATCGTCGAGTGCCCAGGGTGCGTGCTCGCGGCTGGATCCGCAGCCGAAATTTCGCTGCGCCAGCAAGATGCTCGCCCCGGCAGCCTTCAGATGATTCAGTTCAAAGTCGGGATTCGGCGAGCCGTCGTCGCGGAACCGCCAGTCGAAGAACAAGAACTGCCCGAAGCCGGTCCGTTCGATTCTCTTCAGGAACTGCTTGGGGATGATCTGGTCGGTGTCCACGTTGGCCCGGTCCATCGCCGCGACCAGGCCGGTGTGTTTGGTGAACGCTCGCATCGAAGCTCTTTCGCTCTGGATTCTGGATTTTAAATGGCAAAATCTAGCTGCGGTACTTCCAGTCTCTGATGTCAACAATCTTTCCTTCGACGGCCGCAGCAGCGGCCATCGCGGGGGAAACCAGGTGAGTGCGGCCACCTTTGCCTTGGCGGCCCTCGAAATTGCGGTTCGATGTCGATGCACAACGTTGGCCGGGCGAGAGGATGTCGGGGTTCATTCCCAGACACATGCTGCAACCGGCTTCACGCCACTCGATACCCGCCTCGCGGAAAATGCGGTCGAGGCCCTCGGCCTCCGCCTGGCGCTTCACTTGCCCGCTGCCGGGAACGACCATGGCTTGCACGCGATCGGAAACGCGGTAGCCCTTCACCACGGTCGCTGCCGCGCGCAGGTCCTCGATTCGACTGTTCGTACACGAGCCGATGAAGACACGGTCGATCGGAATCGACGTGATCGGCTCGCCACCCTCAAGCCCCATGTATTTCAAAGCGCTGGCGACCGACTTGCGTTCGGCATCATCGGCCGAATCGACCTGTCGCGGCACTCGATCCGTTACGGAGACGACTTGCCCGGGATTCGTCCCCCAAGTGACTTGCGGGCAAACGTCGGCGCCCTGATAGATTGCGACACGGTCGTAAGCAGCACCTGAGTCGCTCGGTAATTCTCTCCAGCGTTCGACCGCGGCGTCGAATGCTTTAGGCGCAAATTCCCGACCGACCAAATATTCATACGTTCGCTCATCGGGCGCGATCATTCCGGCGCGGGCGCCCGCCTCGATCGTCATGTTGCAGACCGTCATGCGATTCTCCATGCTCAAGTTGCGGACGACTTCGCCGGTGAATTCGATGACGTAACCCGTGCCGCCGTCGGTTGTGAGCTTGCCGATGATGTACAAGATGAGATCCTTGGCAGTAACGCCGGGCGCGAGCTGACCATCCACGCGAATCTCAAATGACTTCGGCTTCTGTTGCAGCAGCGTCTGCGTCGCCAGCACGTGCTCGACCTCGCTGGTCCCGATCCCAAATGCCAGGGCACCGAACGCACCATGCGTGGCCGTGTGGCTGTCGCCGCAAACGATCGTCATCCCCGGTTGCGTCAGGCCCAGCTCCGGCCCGATAACATGGACAACTCCTTGGTTGGGGTCGCCCAGGTCATAGAGCCGAATACCGAACTCGTGGCAGTTTCGGCGCAGCGTGTCGATTTGTTGTTTCGAGATTGGGTCGGCGATGGGCAAGCGCCGGTCGGTGGTCGGGACGTTGTGATCCTGAGTCGCGACCGTCCGCTCCGGCCGTCGCACTCGCCGCCCGGCCAAACGCAGACCCTCAAACGCCTGCGGGCTCGTTACCTCGTGTACCAGATGAAGATCGATGTACAAAATCGTCGGTGCGCCGTTTTCAGCGTGCACGACGCGCGAGTTCCAGATTTTGTCGAACATTGTCCGGGGCTGGTTTGTTTTCTTACTCATGGCACCCAGCATTATAGAAACGAACTCGTTCCGAAATAAATGTGGCTTTCAAATCAGGCGGGAGCATACGCCGTAGGTCGAAGAATCACGGGGAGACCGCGAGCGAACTTCCACGCGAAGCGGGCTTGTTCAAATAGGCCAAGTCGCCATAATACCCGCCCCGCTGGCGACTCGGACCGGCCGCGGAACCGGGATTCTCAGGAGGCGATAGATGTTTCGCATCATTCTCGCTTGCACTTGCCTTTTCGCACTGGCTGGCTGCGCCGTGATCAAAACCACCGACGTGACGGATGCATCTTTCAAGCGGCACCAGAGCGTGTCGGTTCTCGGCTGGCCGATGTACACGCGAGTAACGGATCGTGAGGGAGCCAATTCAGGTCATCTCGCGACTCAAAGCTCGGACCCAGACGCTCGTTCGGGAATTCGGCATGCCGAGTTGCTTGATGGTGCCGTTGAATTTGATTTCTCAACGTCAGGCAAAAACTAGTCTTGAACGCGACCCATTCGAGATTGCTCGGAACGGAGTTCAAATGATGTGGCGAGTTCTCGCCTGTGCAGTCCTGGCTGGGGGATGTGCAAGCCCGAACCATTACGAGTCCGGTCCACCGACCACCGTGCGCGAGCCCACCTTCGACGGTCAGTTCAAACCCGCTTCGCGCGTCGCACGCACTCAGTCGATCAGTCCCGCCCCAGCGATCCAACGGGCATCAACTCCAGAAGTTCAATCACCTACCCGAAACGGCTTCGTGGAGTGGTTCAAGAGCGGTCGCGGGTGGACTTGGGGTGCCGCGAGTCGTGACCCGGTGCGCGATGTGGCTCTCGACCGACTCATGGCCGACACGCTGACCGGAAGCGAGCCGAGTTACTCAAGAGAACCAACCGTCAACTCCGCACCCATTTCGAGCGAATCGTGGATCTACCCAACCGCTGGCCAGCCGAACGGCCGCACGGGATCAAACGCATCCAGCGCAAGAGGCGGCTCGATCGATCGGACGTCGATGAGTACCAGCCGAGCCGACTCGTACTCGCGTCAGAGAACAGTTCCGACCCCCGATTCCAGCAACGTCCCAACGGGTCCCGCTTGCCCCATCGACGATCGCCCCGCTCGACGGGACGCTTGGCAGCCGGCGAGCTTCTGATGCGGCCAGGAACGTTTCGTCTAACAAAATGGGGACAGCCACCTCGCGGACTCGGAGCCAGTCCCCATTTTGTTAGGCGTTCTAAACGGGTCGCCGCAATACTTCGCGAACCAACTGCACCAGCGACGCGGACGTGAAGGGTTTTTGCAGAAAGGCTGTGTCCAAGCGTTCGATGCCGCGACGCAACTCCTCATCAGCCAGGTGACCCGACATGAGAATCACCTTCATTTCGGGCCGGCGAGCGTCCAGATGATTCGCCAGCTCGCGACCACTTAAGCCCGGCATGGTCAAATCGGTGAGCAGCAAATGGATCGCGCCCGTGTGTTCACTGCTGATCTGCATGGCCTCTTCGCCGTTGGTCGCCTCGAGCACGGTAAAGCCATGTTGTCGCAGGAACCGAGCGGCCAATGCTCGCACGCCCGGCTGATCCTCCGCGAGCAGGATCGTTTCACCACTCGGCTCAACTTGATTCGTTGTCGCCGCTCGATTCTTCGGGTCGGCTTCCATTGAGCGCGGCAGGTACACTTCGAACTTTGTACCGTTGCCGGGCTTACTCGCGATGGCGATGAACCCGCCGCTTTGTCTCACGATGCCGTGAATCATGGAAAGGCCGAGACCAATTCCCTTGCCCTCTGGCTTGGTCGTGAAGAATGGTTCAAAGACTCGCGCGATTGTCGCTTCGGCCATTCCGCAACCGGTATCCGTCGCCGTCAGTACGACATAGCCGCCGGGCTTCGCTTCCGCGTGGAATCGCGCGGCGGCGGGGTCGAAGTCCAGATTGCGGGTCGCCAGCGTGAAGAGGCCGCCCCCAGGCATCGCGTCGCGAGCATTGAAGGCCAGGTTCAAGATGACCTGCTCCAGTTGCGCGGGGTCCGCCTTCACATTGCAAAGATCGGCGGCCAGCTCCATCGCCAACTCCACGCCGTCGCAAAACACCCCCTCCAACGTCTTCTTCAAAACCGTCACCAGGTGATTCAGGTTGAGCACCTCGGGCGCAACGATTTGATTTTGACTGAACGCGAGCAATTGCCCCGTGAGCCCGGCCGCCCGCTGGCCCGCCGCCTGCACTTCCTCCACCAGGTTTCGCGAATTGGGCTGGGGCATCGTGCGCAACAAAATCTCGCAGTTGCCCAAGATCACGGTGAGCAGGTTATTGAAATCGTGAGCGACGCCCCCGGCGAGCCGGGCGACGGCCTCCAGGTTCTCGATTTGCACCGTCTGCGCTTGAAGCCGCTTGCGATCCGAGATGTCCTGGCTCACTCCGATGCAGCCGACGACCTGGCCATCTGCCCCGCGCAGCGGCGTGACCCGCGTCTCGTACGAGAGGCCTTTCCAATCCAGCTCGTAACGAACCGTCTCACCCGCCAGCGCCCGCCGGCACGCGGCGATTGGAGGAAACTCAGGATCATCCGTTCCTAGCGCTTCGAAGAAGTGCTTGCCCACGTCTTCGCCGGCCTGGACCCCCAGCGCGCGCAGCCCCCCACCGGGCGACGAGGTGATGTGAAGCTCAGTGTCAAGCGTCCAAACGATTACAGGCAACTCATCAAACAGTGACAGCAATAAGTCCTCCGGAATAATTGGGAAAATGGGGATGATAATTCCCGCGAGAAATGATGATTCTGATAAAACTGGACCCTGTTGGCACGAGGACGGCATCCTAATGGATGGTCATGTGATTCCCCCGTTGTCGCGATATGACTACGAATAGCCGCCACAGGAACCGCCGCATCTTATCGACAGGCCATTCTCGATGCCAGCCTCGCGCAGAATCCGGCGTTGATCCGCGAGCTGTGCCAGGTTCGCGCAACGGCGTGGTATGATCTACTTCACGGAAGTCCCGAAGTGGGGCGAAGCACTCGCCGGGAAACGGCCTATTCTTCTGGAGCGGACGATTCGATGAGCAGCACGACGAAGGATATTTATCCCGTCGGATTACAGGTCGAGGCCGGCGAGCGGCTGGTGATCGAGTGGAGCGATGGGGCGAGGCACTCGCTCAGTTGGGCGGTGTTGCGGAAGAATTGCCCCTGTGCCGGCTGCCGCACGGAACGCGAAAAGCCCCCGGCCCTGTTCCCGATCATCAAGCTCGAAGAAGCCCAACCCGCACGCCCGCAGACAATTGAGCCAGTCGGCCGATACGCCTACCAGATCCTCTGGCACGACGGCCACGACAGCGGCATCTACACCTTCGAGTTCCTCCGCTCGCTCGGCGATCAGTCTCAAGCGGAGCCAGCATCGCGTTGACAATCGGCTCCCATTCGATAGCATGGATTGCGACCAAATCACGCCCTGTTCGATTCGCCCGCGGGGGAGACGACTGAGCATCCGCCGCTCAGTCTTTCACAGGAAACGGACAAGCCATGTGGTGTCTCGCCCTCTGTGTGCATCGCAAGCAATCAGCGTTTAGCCGGAACCTAAAGCCCCAAAAATCTCGCCGCATAAGCCGCGGCTTGCAACGCGCGATGCCAATCGTCGAAGTGCTGCAGCAGCGAACCCTGCTCGCGGTCACCGCCACGGTCGTCGGCGGTGCTCTGGCCGCGACCAGCGATGCGGCCGACGGAATCACGATCACGTGCGTCGGCGGCAACGTCCAAATCAACGGCGCCGATCCATCGACCGGGGCCGCAGCGTGTGCCAGCCTGACCTCTATCTCCGCCGCCGGCGGTCCCGGCGACAACCCTATCAATCTAGCTGCCGTTGCCTCGCCCGCATTCAACGCGATTCCCGTGACCATCGACGGAGGCGACGGCGCGGACGTCTTGGTTGGCAGTTCTTTCGCAGACTCGATGCTCGGCGGTGCCGGCGACGACACGCTCACGGGCGTTGCGGGCGACGATCGAATCGACGGCGGCAGCGACACGGATCAGCTCACGGAATCGGGCAACGTGAATTTCACGCTGGCAGCCTTCAGCCTCCAGGGACTCGGTTCCGATATTCTCAGCGGAATCGAGCAGGCGTCACTGACCGGTGGCGCGGCCGCAAATACTATGGTCGCCGCCAGCTTCCCCGGCTCAACGACACTCGACGGCGGCGGCGGCAACGACGCACTGACCGGCGGAATCGGCAACGACTCGATAGTCGGCGGGGCCGGTTCAGACACGCTCACTGGCGGCGCAGGAAACGATGTGCTCAATGGTGGTGCAGATGCGAATCGCATCGTCGAATCAGCCGACGTGGACTTCGTACTGACCGATCTGTCGCTCACCGGCCTCGGAATGGACACGCTTGTAGATATTCAAACGGCATCGCTCACCGGTGGAACCCATCGTAACTCGATCAATGCGTTGGCATTCACTGGCTCCGTCACGTTGACCGGTGGCACCGGCCGTGACACACTTCGCGGCGGCACCGGCAACGACAGCCTCGCCGGCGGCGATCAGAACGACCAGATCGACGGCGGGCCCGGAAGCGATACAGCCGATTTCAGCAGCGCAACGGTCGCCGTGATCGTAAATCTGACTCGTGGCCGGGCGACCGGGCAAGGCAACGACAAGCTTGCGGGAATCGAAAACGTCGTTGGATCGGGATTCAACGACCGACTCGTTGGCGACGCGGCTGCCAACAGCCTTTCCGGCGGTGCGGGCGATGACACGATTGTCGGCGACGCCGGCAACGACTCGCTCGACGGGGGTGCGGGGATCGACCGAGTCGAAGGCGGTACCGGAGACGATACGCTCATCGGTGGCGCCGGCAACGACACCATGATTGGAGAAGACGGGGCTGACCGAATCGACAGCGGCGACGGCGATGATTCTTTGAAGGGCGGCGACGGCTCCGATACGATCAACGGCGGCGCCGGTCTCGACTTTATCAACGGCGAGGCAGCCGATGACTTTCTCGACGGCGGCGATGGCGATGACTCACTGTTCGGCGAAGACGGCGACGACACGCTCGAAGGCGGCAGCGGAGCCGATCACCTGCACGGCCAATTCGGCAACGACGCACTCGATGGCGAGGCGGGCGAGGACGTTTTGCGCGGCGAAGAAGATGACGACATCCTCGTCGGCGGGCCTGACAAAGACACGCTCGACGGCGGGACGGGCATCAACCAAATCTTTGCTGACGACAGCGACAAAGTTCTCTAAGCGATTGCGACCGTAGGAACGAATTCGGCGGCGGGAGAATCTTGGAATGTCTCGCGAGCGAGAGCTTTGAGTCGCATTTGTTCGCGGGCGTTCTCGCGTCGGGCTTGTTGGGTCTCGGAGTGCAGGCGGATGAGAGATTGTTCGCGATCTTCGAGCTGCTGATCTCGCCGCGCTGTTTGGGCCCTGAACTTGCGGATCGCCCGCTTCAAGCTGTCGCGGCCGCGATGAAGTTTTTCGTGCGTGTGTTCCAGCAGCATTCGCTGCCGCTCCAATCGACGCTCCCAATCCTGTAGCTCTCGTTCGCGAATCTCAAGTTCTGCCCGGCGACTGGAAACGTCGGAATCCGACTCAATCCGCGGTCGACGCTCGGCAAATGCGGAGGCAAGCGAAATTCGCTCGGCGGCAGACAACGATGCCTCAATCGATTCCAACTCTCGCGACAGCCGGCTGGCGATTTGCGGGCCGGCGGCATCCAACGAACGACCGCTTCGGCCCGAGTTCAGTGCTGATCGTCTGATTTGCCCGAAGGTGTTCACGATTGTTTGGCTCTTCGTAGTCATGATCGAGGCACAGCGCCATTCGAGGATTCGTCGGCCTGCGATGCCGCACCAAGTAATTACGCTCGCTTGACGCAGCCCACTTAAGTATTCCAGGCGAGCGGGCTGGCATTACATTCATCATGATCGGCACAATCCCCCACATATCTTTGCCAGTAATTGAAAGCGGTTAAAGTTTTCGGCGAGTAGCCGCACGGCAATTCACTGCGCTATAATGGCGGGCCTTATGATTATGCACGGAGCTTAAGCACGCATGCCGACCTTGGCCGATTTCCTTCAGATTCTGGAACGCAGCCGACTCCTGGACCGGTCTCGCGTGGATTCCGTTCGTGCCGATCTTGACCCGCGCGATCGCAACGACATGGCCTCGGTCATTCGAGCACTGGTCGAACGGAAATTCTTGACCAGGTTTCAGGCGGCGAAACTGCTGGCCGGCAAGAGCGGGCCGTTTTTCATGGGCAAGTACAAGATCATGCGGCAACTGGGGCAGGGGGGCATGGGCAAGGTCTATTACGCCCGCCACATCGAGACGCGATGCAAAGTGGCGGTGAAGGTGCTGGACCCGCGGCGTGCCGCGGCCGAACGCAACGCACTGGCCCGATTTCGACGCGAGGCGGATATGACCCTGCGACTGTCGCACCCGCACGTCGCCGAAACGCTCGAAGTCGGCGAAGAGGGCGGCGTACACTTCATGGTCATGGAGTACATTCCCGGCCAGAATCTTTTCAGCATGGTGACCAAGGGCGGCCCGTTGCGCGTGTGGGATGCAGCACGGCTCTTCGGCGAAGTCGCCACCGGGCTGGGACACATCCACAAGTTTGGCGTCATCCATCGCGACATCAAGCCATCGAACATCATGGTCACGCCAGATGGCACCGCCAAGTTGCTCGATCTGGGTTTGGCGCGAGACACAACCGACCCCGCACAGGACGACAAGCTGACTCGGCCCGGGACCGTCGTCGGCACGATGGACTACATCGCCCCGGAACAGGCCTCGACCGAGCAACAGGCGGACGAGCGGAGCGATATCTATTCACTGGGTTGCACGCTGTACTTTGCCGTTTCGACTCGAATGCCTTTTGCGGGCGGCGACCTGATGAGCAAAATCTATCGGCATCGCATGGAAGAGCCCGAACCGATCGAGAAAATCACGAAGCACGTGCCGCGAGAATTCGGGGCGCTGCTCCGCAAGATGATGTCGAAGGATCCCGCGGATCGATACGCCAACGCAGACGAACTTTGTCACGACCTGCGGCGCTGGACGAACGCCGATCTCGTTCGCACGCTGCTCGGTGCGGCGGCCGATTCGGGCCAGATTTTTCACGCCCCGTCGCCCGAGATCGACAGCTCGGAACTGCACGTCGAGGAGGGCGTGAGCCTGCGTTCGCTCGGCACGGACCAGCCGACGGAGGCGCCGGTGCCGCGCGTCTTGAAAACCGTTCGCCCGGCTACCAAAGACCCCGGGCCACCCACGCCGCTTCAACGAATCAAGGTGCCCAAACCGGTTCATGAGCCGACCGAATCGTACGAGGGAGTGTACCGGGTCATCTTCATCATCGTCGCGCTCGGCATCGTCGCGATCATCGCGCTGGCACTTTGGGATCAATTCAAAGGCTAGCCGAAACGAGTGCGACTGCTTCTCGGGGCTATCCCGCACCGCGTTCAACGCCGGTGGTGAGTGTGCCGATACCGTCGATGGAGCTCGAAATTTGGTCGCCGACTTGGAGCGAGAATTCGTCAGGCGGAACGATGCCGGTGCCGGTGAGGAGAATGACGCCGTGCGGAAAATGCTGTTCGCGACCAAGCCAACTCACAAGATCGTCAAATCGCCGAGCCATCTTGCCGACGGATGTGGAACCCGAAAACACCTCACTGCCCTGGCGATGAATTACCAGCTTGATTCCTGTCTTATCGATCGGCGGCATCGAGCCGGCTAATGTGATCACCGGGCCGAGCGCGCAGCAGCCATCGAAGAATTTTGCCTGCGGCAGATATAGTGGGTTTTCGCCCTCGATGTCGCGACAAGAAACATCGTCGCCGATCGTGAAGCCCACGATCTTCAAGTGCGGGCTGATGACGAGGGCCAGTTCCGGCTCGGGCACACACCATCGCGTGTCGTGGCGAAGTCGCACTTGCTGGCCGGGCCCGACAACGCGGCTCGGCGTGGCCTTAAAGAAAAGTTCCGGCCGGTCGGCCGTGTAGACTTTGTCGTAAAACGAGCCGCCGCCCTGGGACTCCCCGCGACGGGCGACCTGGCTGCGCTGGTACGTGACCCCCGCACCCCAGACTTCCTGAAGGTCGATGGGCGCCAGCAGCGTCAGGTCGCGGATCGACCATGTCGGAGCTGCCTCGTCCAAAAGTTCCGCAACTGCCGCAGCCGGGTTATCCGCGTGCAGTATTTCGCTGAACGGATGCACGCCGGGTGACTCATCGATTTCCAGCAGCCGCACGTGTCCGCCGTCGACGACGCCCACGCGAACTTGGCCGTTCGGAAGTTGTGCTTTGCAAAGTTGCATCGGGAAATCCTCCAGTGAGGGTTCAGGGTTCAGTGAAGACGAGCAGATCTGACAGCGGTTCTGCAACTGTGTTTTCCGTCTGGTGCCGAGGCTTCCCATGCGCGCTTCACTACCTTCAATCTCTCTCCTCCTGAACCCCGAACCCTGAACCCTTTCATTCCTCCTTCGGCATCAGCTCGGTCTCTTCGCGCACGGCGACGAAACCAAATTGGTTTTCGAGCAAAGTCATCGTGCCAGCAAAGACGTTTTTGCCCTGAGTCCACAAATGACCGTCAAATTCTTGCTTGGCCATCGGCAACTCGATGTTGAACTTGATGTGGTGGGCCGGTCGGGCCACGAAACCCTTCACCGGATAGTCGGCGCCAGTCTGGTCCGAAACGTATGAGCCGACCACTTCGCTCGATTTGGTCACGTGAATGATCAGCCTGCCCGACCATTTGCCGTTTGCCAGCAGCCGGAAGTTGCCGGCGAAGTCTTCGGGCACCACGGGTCCGGCAGATGGACCAGTTTGTTCTGAGGTCTCGGCGACGAGCGGCTTAGTGATCCTGAAGAGTTTGGCCTTTCCAACCGGCAGCAGAAACCCATCTTTGCCGTCGCGACGAAACTCGATGTCGCCTCCGCCGCCGTCGGGCACGACCTGGCCGATGTCGAGATTGAATTGAAATCCATCGAAGAGGTACACGTCCTTGCCCGCCGCAAGCCGGCCACGTTCGGTGCCCGGACGGAGACAGTGAAATCGTTGGATGTGTACGATCGGCACTTCCCCGTCGCCCTGCTTGCGAATCGACTGGCGAACGAGCAGCTTGGCCCAATTGGCGTCGTCGGTGCGGACGACGAGGAAGCTTGCGTTTTCGTTCGCGAGCACCGGCTTGGCCCGAAGAATCTCGGCCAGCGAAACTTTCTCGACCTGCGTCGCGCCGTCCGACGATGTCAGCTTGCTCAGCGCCGAATTCGTGTAAAGATCGAAATCATCAGCAAGGGCCGACGACGCGAACAAGAAGGGCCAACAGCAAATCGTTCGCAGAAGCATGACCAAGGTGTCCTTTCAAAATGAGGGAATTCCCCAAACGGGGAATCGCCGAAACCTTGGTCGGCATTGTACCGAAGTTGGCTGGTTTGATGTCTAATGGAAAGTAGAATCATCCAAGCAGGAAAATTCACAAAAGTTCTTGCAAACTTCGATCATTTTGCCTCTCATCTTTTTGCCTTCAGTGTTTCAACTTCTATCCGCAAACCAATGCGAGGCACGACGATGTCCGGACCGCACAACATCCGACTGCAGATCGCCGCTTTCTTTGTCCAAATCCTTGCACCTCTTTGTCCGTTCTGGGTCCAGGCGTTCGCGGCCGAACCCGCTGCTCGGCCGCCGAATTTCATCTTCATCCTTACCGACGACATGGGCTGGCAAGACCTCGGCGCATTCGGACACCCGTACCTTAAGACACCAAACCTTGACCGGTTCGCGGCCGAGAGTACGCGGTTCACGCAATTCTACGTGGCGAACCCAGTCTGCTCGCCGAGCCGCACGGCGTTCATGACGTCGCAGTATCCCGCGCGGTTTGGAATTCACGGCCACCTGGCCACGCACGAACAGAACGCGGCGCGTGGCATGCCGAACTGGCTCGACCCTAAGGCGCCGTTCCTCGCGCGAATGTTGCACGACGCTGGCTACGCCACGGCGCACTTTGGTAAGTGGCATCTCGGGCACGGAACCGGCGCGCCGTCACCGGGCGAATATGGTTTCGACGTTCACGCGACGTACAATTCCGCCGGGCCGTTGCTCGGCGCGGACGAGATCGCCAAGCATCGCCGCGAAAACCCGGACTGGAGGGCCAAGGCGGATCTCAATGAGGAGCACATTCCGCACTACCGCGCGCACTCGACGCGCATGATCGTGGACGCGGCGCTCAAGTTCATGCGAAACCATCGCGACGGGCAGTTCTACGCCAACCTTTGGACGCTGCTGCCGCACGCGCCTCTGAACCCGACGCCCGAGCAGGCCGCGCCGTGGAAAGAACTGGCTCCGCGAGCCGATGCGTTCGGTTCGTGGATGCGCGACTATGCGGCCAAAGCGAAAAACTTGCAGAGTCAAATGCAAGTGTTCGCCGCCTCCATGGCCGACCTCGACACACAACTCGGCCGCTTGTTCGAGGGCTTGCGCGAGCTGGATCTGGAACAGAACACGGTCGTGATCTTTTCGAGCGACAACGGCCCGGAAGATTATCGCATCGGCAACGCGGCCAACGCGGGCGTCGGATCGCCCGGCCCGCACCGTGCTCGCAAGCGCAGTCTCTACGAGGGGGGCATCCGCTCGCCGCTGCTTGTCCGCTGGCCGGGCCACGTGAAGGCCGGCGCGGCAGACGAGACTTCGGTGATCGGCGCGGTCGATTTCCTGCCCATGATCTGTTCGCTCGCGGGCGTGAAACCGCCCGACTCACTCAAGCCCGACGGCGAGGACATGAGCGACGTTCTGATTGGCGAGTCGCGTCCGCGGCGCGGCCCGCTCTTCTGGGAATGGCGTTTCGCCGTCACCGGCGGCGGCGACTATGCCCCGCCTCGATTCGCCGTGCGCGACGGTGATTGGAAACTCTTCACGAGCCCAGACCGCTCGCGAGTCGAACTCTACAACATCCCGCGCGACGCCGAGGAGCGAAACAACGTCGCGACCGAGCAACCGCGCGTCGTGGATGGCCTCGTCGAAAAGGTACACGCTTGGGGCAAAACGCTGCCGCCCGGCCCGACGGGTGAGCCAGCCAAGAAAAAGTGAGAAAACCAATGGCCAACCGCCTTTCATGCGCCAGTTCAACCGAGCGTACTGCCAGCAGGCGTTGTGCAATCCGTCGCGATCGTCAATGCTGACAGGGCGGCGGCCGGACACCTTACGGCTCTGGCACAACGGGACGCACTTCCGTGAGTTGAATCCGGACGTCACGACGCTGCCGCTGTGGTTCAAGGATCACGGGTACGTCACGCGCGACGTGGGCAAGATTTTTCACAACTGGCACACGGCGGAGCGCGGCGACCGCCGCTCGTGGAGCGCACCGGAGTTCCTGCACTACGCGAATCACGGCGACGACACGCCGAAGGTGACCGGCGAGCTGCCCGCGAATTCCGCCAGCAGTATTCGGAATTACGGCAACTCGCCGTTGTGCGAATGCCGCGACGTGCCGGACGAGGCGTACTACGACGGCCGCGTCGCCGCCGAGGCCGTGCGCGTGCTTGGCGAGATCAAAGATCAACCGTTCTTCCTCGCCGTCGGATTTTGGAAACCGCACGCGCCGTTCAACGCGCCGAAGAAATATTGGGATCTATACGACCGCTCGAAGCTGCCGCCGCTCAACCCCGCGCGGCCGCACGGCGCGCCCGAGATCGCATTCCACGACGGCCGCGAACTGCGTGGCCTGCTGCCCAATCAGATCACCTTTACCGCCGACCAAGCCGCCGAAATCCGCCACGGCTACTTCGCGAACATTTCGTACATGGACGCGCAACTCGGCAAGGTGCTCGACGCACTTGATCAGCACGGGCTGGCCAACAACACGATCATCGTATTTGTGGGCGACCACGGCTATCACGTCGGCGAGCAGAGCTTGTGGGGGAAGACATCGAACTTCGAGCTGGACGCTCACGTACCGCTCGTCATCGCCACACCCGGCTTGAAGACAGCCGGACGCAAAACCGATTCGCTCGTCGAGCTACTCGATCTGTTCCCGACACTCGTCGAACTGGCCGGCCTGCCCAAGCCCGACGGCCTCGAAGGCGTCAGCCTGCTGCCGGTCGTCAACGATCCCACCGCGCGCGTGAAACCGGCCGCTTTCACGCAGCACCCGCGCCCAGCCTACTTCGACCGCGAGCCGAACCCCGTGCCGACCGCGATGGGCTACAGCGTCCGCACCGACCGCGTTCGCTACACCGAGTGGCGTGACTGGACGACCGCCGCCGTCGTGGCCACCGAGCTGTACGATCACCGCTCCGACCCGGTTGGGATGACGAACGCAATCGACTCGGCCGAACTGCGCGAACTTCAGGGTGACGCGGTGGCTCTTCTTAGGCAGCGGTTCCCGATGGCAACGCGCCGCGAAAGATAATGTCTCATCAACCCAACAACATTGCCGCCGGCACGCAGGTCGTGACGCTTGTGGGGATTCGCGGAGCCAACGACACCGTCGTGCATCCGCGCGGAGCGGTCGGCGTGGTCACGCGCACGCCGTGCGTCGGCGAGAGTGGCTTCCGCGTGCGGTTCCCGGACGGCTTCGAGGCGTCGCTCGACCTGGTGCAAATCGAGGTACTGAAACATTTCAAAGATCGCTTGGCGGGGGCCGAGATCTCCGAGAGCTTCGACCTGGAACGGTGCGTCATCTACCGCTGCATCGTCGGCTCGCGTGCGTTCGGCCTGGAACACGACGAATCGGACACGGACCTGCGCGGCGTGTATCTCGCACCGGCCGAGTTGCAATGGTCGCTCTTCGGGGCGCCCGAACAGTTCGAGGACAACACCGCGCAGGCATGCTACTGGGAACTGCAAAAATTTCTGCTCATGGCCCTCAAGGCGAACCCAAACATCCTGGAATGTCTCTATTCACCACTGGTGGAGAAGGTCACGCCGCTCGGCGAGGAGCTGCTCGCGATGCGCGACCGGTTCCTGTCGCGGATGGTGTTTCAGACTTTCAACGGCTACGCGATGTCGCAGTTCAAGAAGATTGAAGGTGACGTGCGGAATCACAACTTGGTCCGCTGGAAACACGCGATGCACCTGTTGCGTCTGCTGATCTCCGGCGCCGCGACGCTCCGCGAAGGCCGCGTCCCGGTCCGCGTCGAGGCCCATCGCGACCGCCTGTTGGCGGTGAAACGTGGCGAACTGCCGTGGCCCGAAGTCAACGCATGGCGTCAGGAACTGCACCGCGACTTCGAAGCCGCGTTCGTCGCCACGCGGCTGCCCGAACGCCCGGACTACGATGCGGCGAACCAATTTCTGATCAAGGCGCGACGAACGATGACGTAATCATGAATGACATTCAGACTCAAACGCTGTTCAGTCCAGTTGGGCAGCAGGAACTTGATCGGATCCGCAATTCGGACTGGCGACGGTTTCCTCCCCGCTTGCCGGGCCAGCCGATCTTCTACCCCGTGCTGACAGAGGATTACGCAATTCGAATCGCGCGAGATTGGAACACGAATGACGCGAATTCGGGATTCGTTGGATACGTCCTCCGGTTCGCCGTGCGTCACGAGTACATCAGCCAGTTCGAAACGCACGAGGTCGGCGGCCGCGACGTGGTCGAGTATTGGATCCCGGCCGAACAGTTGGAGATCTTCAACGACAACATCGTGGGACGAATCAAAATAATTCACGAATTCCGGCCAGAGCAGATCAGACCATGATCGACCCACGCCTGCATCGCATCGTCGCCGCGCAGCCGTATCCGCTGGTGTTCGCCACGATCAGCGGCGCGCACCTGTACGGCTTTCCGTCGCCGGATTCGGACTACGACCTGCGGGCCGCGCACGTGCTGCCGCTGGAGCGAGTCATTGGACTGGACGTGCGCGACGAGACGGTCGAGTGTTCGCGCGAGATCGAAGGACTTGAGATGGACATCGTCAGCCACGACGTGCGGAAGTTTTTCGGCCTACTGCTCAAGAAGAACGGCTACGTGTTGGAGCAGGTTTTCTCGCCGCTCGTCGTGCTCACGACGCCGGAACACGACGAATTGAAGTCGATCGCACGCGGGTGCATCACGCGGCATCACTCGCACCACTACTTCGGATTCGCCGAGACGCAATGGAAACTGTTCCACAAAGAATCGCCGCGCCGCGTGAAGCCGCTGTTGTACGTCTACCGTGTGCTGCTCACCGGCATTTGGCTCATGCGCACGGGCGAAGTCGAAGCGAACGTCGTGAAACTGAATGAGTCGTTCCGGTTGTCATTCATTCCGGAACTAGTCGCACGCAAACTTGCCGGCCCCGAACACTCGCAACTCGCAGACGCCGACGTCGTGTTTCACGAAACCGAGTACGAACGGTTCCGCGCCGAGTTGCAGGCGGCGCACGAAACCAGCCGGTTACCAGAGTCGCCCAGCCCGGAAACTCGCGCGGCGTTGAATGATTTGCTGGTGCAAGTGCGACTGCGGGGGCGTGCTGCCACAGGAGAATAAGAGTCGGATTCATTTTTCAGTCACTCATCTCCGGTAGGACATTTGACTCAAGGAGGCTTCAGATGGAACGTAAGCTCGCCAGCATCCAACGGGTCTTGGACATCGTCCCCATCAAGAACGCCGACGTGATTGAACTCGTGAAGATCAACGGCTGGCAGTGCGTGACGAAGAAGGGTGAATTCCGGCCGGGCGACCTGGGCGTGTTTTTTGAGATCGACTCGATTCCGCCAGACACCGAAGCGTTCCGGTTCCTGTGGCAGCCGAAACCGAAACCGGAGGCGTCGATTGAGCCGTCGGCGCCGGTGACGCGGCCGGAGAAGTTCCGCATCCGAACGATGAAGCTGCGCGGCACGCTGTCGCAGGGTTTGTTCATGCCGTTCGAGACATTCAGTCTCGGCGATGTGTGCGAAGGAGCCAACGTCACGGAGCGGTTGGGTGTTGCCAAGTACGAGCCGCCCGCGCCGGAAGGTATGGGCACGTTTCGGGCTCGTTTTCCGGCGTTCGTTCCCAAGACGGACGAGCTGCGCGTGCAGAGCGTGCCGGGCGTGTTGAACGAATTGCGCGGCCTGCCGTACGTCGTGACGCTGAAGTACGACGGAACGTCGGCAACGTTTTGCACCGACCCGCGCGACGCATCGTTCCACGCCTGCGGACGCAACTTTAGCGTCGCGGCCGGCGAGAATCTGTACTGGCGTGTGGCCCGCAAATACGGCCTGGACACTGCGCTGGCGCGGCATCCGCACATGGCGATTCAGGGCGAGATCGTCGGCCCTGGCGTGCAGAAGAACCGACTCGGCCTGCGCGAACTGTCTCTATTTGGCTTCAGCGTGTTCGACATCTCCGCCGCGCGGTTTCTGGACCACGACGACGCGCGGACGTTCCTCACCGAGATCGGACTGCCGGCCGTTGCCGTGGTCGAAGAAGGGGACGCGTTCGCCCACACGCTGGAATCGCTGCTGAAGCTCGCCGAAGGCAAATACCCCGGCACAAACAACGAGCGCGAAGGAATCGTCATCCGCACACGCCGCGAAACGACGAGTTCCGTGCTGTTGGGCCGGTTGTCGTTCAAGGCGATCAGCAATCGGTTCCTGCTCAAGGAAAGCGAGTGAACCGACGAGGTGCATGCGTCAATTTC
>Ga0247727_10005102_pt1 | contig 27012 bp, 24 predicted proteins | sample WisWelCaveWW1625_FD_202498 | JGI IMG/M metagenome (GOLD analysis project Ga0247727, IMG submission 202498) | Biofilm microbial communities from Wishing Well Cave, Virginia, United States - WW16-25 | ecosystem: Environmental > Aquatic > Deep subsurface > Groundwater > Cave microbial mat | place...
GTTGGCCGAACTGCGCCGATTGAAGCAGGCGCGACGCCGCCGACCGGCTCCAGCCATCAGACCATCGCCGGCGAATTGCTTTTCCTGGGGCTTTATGACGAAGGCGCTTCGGAATTGGCTGAGACCGCGACCGGGAGATCGCGCGATGGAAATTACGTCGTCGCTCTTTATTGCGCGCGCGGCGATTGCGCGCATCGCGCGGTCAAGTTCTCCGAGCCGATCCTGAAGACGCTGCCCGGAGATTACCGCCTGGAATTGCTGCCGCGCGAAATGGCGGAGATTTTCTATCCCTTCCCCTATCGCGATTCGCTCACCCGACGCTCGGTTTCGCGCGGGGTTGACCCGCGATTCGCGCTCTCAATCGCGCGGCAGGAGAGCCGTTACAACCCGCGAGAAAAAAGCAACTCGGCCGCTCGCGGAATGATGCAGTTCATTCCGCAAACGGCCAACCAGATCGCGGCTCAAATCGGTTTGCGCAATTTCGAGCAGAACGACCTCTACCACGCCGACACTGCGATCCTCTTTGGCTCGCAGTACATGAAAAACCTTTTTGATGAATTCGGCTCGCCGGAGGCGGTCGCAGCCGCGTACAACGGCAGCGAAGACTCTGTGCGGCGATGGATCGCCAGGTCGCAGAGCAGCGAGATTGACCGGCTGGTGATTGAAGTGGTGAAGCGCGAGACGAAGGATTACGTCTTCAAAGTGGTCAATTTCCACAACGCTTATCGGCTGATTTATCCGAACCCGGCGCATTACCGCGATCATTGAATGATTCTGGTGAGGTAGTAAGCGACCGCGGCAATCAATCCGGCTGCCGGAATTGTAATCACCCAGGCCCAGACAATGCGTCCGGCGACGCCCCACCTGACGGCGGACAACCGCCGCGTAGAGCCGACTCCGACGATGGCGCCGGTGATCGTGTGTGTGGTCGAGACCGGGATGCCGAAGTTGGTGGCCAGGAAGACCGCCCCCGCGCCGCCCGTCTCCGCGCAGAACCCGCCGACCGGTTTGAGCTTGGTGATCTTCGACCCCATCGTCTTCACAATCCGCCAGCCCCCCGACATCGTCCCCAAGCCGATGGCCATGAAAGCCGCCAGCCCGACCCAGTATGGAATGTCGGCCTTCGCATCAACGTACCCGCCGGTGACCAGCGCCGCCATGATGATGCCCATAGTCTTCTGCGCGTCATTGCTGCCGTGCGAGAGACTGAAGAGCGAGGATGAGACCAGTTGCAGGAAGCGGAAGTATTTGTCCACCCGCGACGGCGAAACCCGGCGGAAGGCCCAGAAGACGGCGGTCATCAGCAACAGCCCGGCCAGCATCCCGACCGTCGGCGAGATGATGATGAACGACAGCGTGCCGGCCCAGCCTTTCGGCCATTTGGCGTCGAAGACCAGCGCCTGGAATCCGGCATTGGCGATCGCGGCGCCAGCGTACCCGCCGATCAGCGCGTGGGAAGAACTGGTCGGCAGCCCCAGATACCACGTGATCAGGTTCCAGGAGACCGCGCCGATCAGCCCGGCCAGCACCACCCATCCGTTGACCTGCTGCGGATCAACCAGGCCGCTGTAAACGGTCTTGGCCACCGCATGCGTGAAAAGAAAGAAAGCGATGAAATTGAAGAAGGCCGCCAGCATCACCGCCCGGCCGGGCGAGAGCACGCGGGTGGAGACCACTGTGGCGATTGAGTTGGCGGCGTCGTGAAAGCCGTTGGTGAAGTCAAAAATCAGGGCGATGGCGACTACCACCGCAACGAGGGCAAACGTCGAATCCATACAGACCTTATGCGTTTTTGAGCACGATGGCTTCGAGAATGTTCGAGACGTCTTCGCACTTGTCAATCGTGCGCTCCATCTTCGCGTACAGCTCTTTCATTTTGAGGAGGGTAATCGGGTTGGTCTCTTTGGCGAAAAGCTCATCAATAGCTTCGTGATGGTAAGTGTCGCCTTCGTTCTCCAGACCGTGAATGGTGACGCACTCTTTCAACACCTGCTCGCCGTTGGTTTCGAGCGAACGGACGGCGTTTTCCAGACTCGCCACAATCCGCACCAACACATCGCTCATCCGGCGCGCGTGTTCGGTAGGCCCTTCGACGCGGTAAAGGATGACGCGCTTGGCGGTGTATTCGATGGCGTCAACAATGTCGTCAAGCCCGGACGCCAGCGCGTGAATGTCTTCGCGGTCAATCGGGGTGATGAAGGTCTGGTTGAGCTTTTTGACGATGTCGTGCGTGATGATGTCGCAATCGTGCTCGACCTCTTTGATCTTGTCGGCGTATGCGGCGCGGTTGTCGAAATCGGAAAAGAGTTTTTGCAGCAACAGTGCGCATTCGGTCATGTGGGACGCCATGCGATTGAACATGGCGAAATATTTGTCCTCTCTCGGCAATAAGCGGAACATAAATTCGCTTCTCCCTTCACTCGAATGAAAACCATTCCAGGTTGTTTGCCAGAACCGTCTGAAGAAGGCGGCAAGTATAACCTCTCGCGCGGGGGATGAAAAATTCGCGACCCCGCATTTACGGCCCCAAGGCAGATTTAAGATACATATAACACCCCGTCGCCGGCTGCTTTCCAACGAACATCCTGCCCTTTTGGCCCTTTTGTCAGGCGTAAAACCGATTTGAAAATGGTCACACTTCTGTTCTGGCACTCCGGTTGCTTATCTCAAGTTCTGCCGATGTCTCGTTGCCCCCTGAAGACCCTGAAGAAAGTTTGAAAATTAAGGAGTGAAAGAAAATGCAACGAGTTGGGAGCGTCTTGTGGAGAGCGCTCAAGGTGATACCGGTTGTCGGTTATGTCTTTGTCATCGCCAGTCTGCCGCACGTTTTACGGCGTAAAGGCTACGTTTTTGGAGCTTTAGCAGTGACTCTGGACCTGCTGCCTGTGATCTGTTTGATCAAAGCGGGAGTCGAGGTCTTCACCGGAGACCTGATCCCGGACAGAATCGAAAGCCTCCCAGCGCCGAGTTTCAAGCCCGCAGCTTGATTGCCCCGCCAGTCAATTCTCTCTTGGACTCCATCCCCATCCCCACGCCGATGTCCACAATCCGCGACTGAGCCCGGCGACAAATGTCTACGGTTGTTCACAAACAACGTCCTGCCGATTGATCTGCCGGACGAGCCTGAAGAACTGTCAGGAAGAGGAATTTGGCAGCTCAGATTTTTCGGTCGAGGATGGCTCGCATCTTCTTCGCGGCTTCGACCGGAGAGATGGCCTCGGCAATGGCCGCGCCGACGATCACTCCGGCCAGCGGCAGTTCGCGCAGCAGGGAAAGCTCACCGATGTCAATTCCGCCCGCCAGGTAGACCGGCAGATCAATCCGCTCGACCAATTCCGCAATCTGGCCGATCTTATCCTCACGGCTGAGACCTTTGACGCGCTTGAATCCGCGCCGATTGATGCACAGCGAGCTGACACCCAGGCCTTGCAACTGGCGCGCGCGTTCAGAAATATTGGTCACGCACAAACTATCGGCCATCACCTGTCCGTCGTAACGCTGCGCCGAATGTACGACGCGCTCAATCAGCTCATCCGAGGCGCTCCCCAAGACAGTGACCACACTCGCGCCGGCGGCGAACGCCAATTCGGCAATCGGCTCCCCCGCGTCAACCACCTTGATGTCGGCCACGATCGGACGCCCACGGTGACGGCGCCGCAACTCACGCACGGCGCGAATGCCTTCGCGGATCAGCAGCGGCGTTCCGGCTTCGATCAAATCAACATACGCCGCCACCTTTCCGGCCAATTCAAGCTCGTGCGTAAGATCGGGAGTATCCAATGCCAATTGCAGTTTCATTGATCTTCCTGCCGCGGTTTTGCTGACTGCCAAGTAAAACCAGGATCAGTATCTGCGTTATTTCTGAGTTTCATTGATCTTCCTGCTGCGGTTTTGCTGACTGCTGCACTCGGTTTTGTCTCCCATACTTTTCCACATTTCCGGTGGAAAAGCCTGTGGATAAGCTGTGAAAATAGACTTTAAGTCCCTCTAAAATCGTGACTTATAGCAGTTTGCACATTTCTTCGACAATTTGATAAACCCTGCTCTGTCAGCACTTAACGCTCAAGACCTCGAAAATACCTCGAAAATGCTGGGGTTTTTAATGGGTCTTGCAAATTTCCACAGGTCTGCGGATAACTCGATTACAAATCGTCCTCTTCGCGCATCTGATCGAGGCGTTCCAGAAAGTCAGCTTTGACCAGAACTTGGCGCGGTTTGCTGCCGTCTTCGGGGCCGACAATGCCTTCGCGCTCCATCATATCTATGATCGAGGCGGCGCGGCCATAACCGATTCGCAACCTTCGCTGCAGAACTGAAGTCGAAGCGCGTCCCATCTCGATCACAATGCGCACGGCTTCGCCGTACTTTTCGTCTCTCCGCATCTCGCCGAACTCATCGCCCTGAAGCTCTTTCTCGCTCATCACGATCTTCTCGTCGTAAGCGGGCCGGCCCTGCGAGCGGACGAAATCGGAGATGCGCTTGACCTCTTTTTCGTCAACGTAAGCTCCGTGAACGCGCACCAGCCGTGAAGTTCCCGGCGGCAGGAAGAGCATATCGCCATTACCCAACAATTGTTCAGCGCCGTTGGCGTCAATGATCGTCCGCGAATCAACCTTCGACGAGACGCGGAAGGAGATGCGCGACGGGAAATTGGCCTTGATCAGTCCGGTGATGACGTCCACGGAAGGTCTTTGCGTGGCCAGCACCAAATGGATTCCGACGGCGCGCGCCATCTGCGCCAACCGCGTGATGCTCTCTTCGACATCGCGCGCCGAAATCATCATCAGATCGGCCAGCTCGTCAATGATCACGACGATGTACGGCAGAGGCTCCGGAGCTTCGCCGCCCGCCGATGAGTCGTGCCTGGCATTTGCGCCGACCTCGGCGTTGTATTGCTCGATGTTGCGAACGCTGAATGACGCCAGATGCTTGTATCGGCTCTCCATTTCGGAAACCGCCCATTTCAACGCGTAGCTGGCGCGTTTCGGATCGGTGACAATCGGCGTGAGCAGATGCGGGATGTCGGCGTACAGACCAAGCTCCAGCCGTTTCGGGTCAATCAGGATCAGTTTGACTTCGTCGGGTCTGGCTTTGTAAAGCAGCGAAAATACGATCGCGTTGAGCGCGACCGATTTGCCTGCGCCCGTTGCGCCGGCGATCAACAGGTGCGGCATCTTGGTCAGATCGGCCACGTAATTCGACCCGTCAATCGTTTTGCCGAGCGCGAGCGTGAGCTTGGACTTTGAATCGTGAAACTTCTTCGATTCGAGCACCTCGCGCGAGCGAATGATCTCCCGGTGGGAGTTCGGGACTTCGATGCCGACGGTTGATTTACCCGGAATGCGATCAATCCGAACCGACTCGGCCTTCAGCGCCAGACACAGGTCGTCAACCAGGCTGGTGATGCGGCTGTATTTGACGCCCGGATCGGGTTTGAATTCAAAAGTCGTGACGACCGGGCCGGGGCTGATCTGTTTGACCTGACCCGAGACGTTGAACTCGGCGCATTTTTCCGCCAACTGCCGGGCGCGCTCCATCAATTCCGTTTCGGCCATTTCGGAACGCGGCGCCGGCGGAGTCAGCATTTCGGTGGCCGGCAGTTTGTAATCCGCCGCGATGCGCGAGATGTTTTTGACCAATTGGCCGATCTTCGCTGCCGGACTTTTCCTGGCCGGCTCTTCCGCCTTCCCGCTGCGTTTGACCGACGCCGTCGCCAGCATCTCATCAACTGTGCGCTGTGGGGCAGGCTCTGTTCCATCGAAATCTTCCAGGCCCAGATCGTCCTCAAGACCCGGCAACCCCGGCAAACCCGGCAGCCCTACGTCGCCGGCATTGCCCGGTTTAAGCTCCTGCTGATTTCGCCCGGCGGACTGGCGCGAAGATGACGGCAACGATGTTCCAGGCGGAGGCCCGATGCGAGCGGGAGTGCGAGCGACAGGAGACTTGGCCTGAACCGGTTCTGCCGTCTGAATGCTTTCATCTGCCGCTTTGATTATCGGCTCTTCGACCATTTCGTGGTGGCCGTCCGCCTCGCCGTTGAGACCCTGGCCTGCCGAACCGGGGTTACGACCGGTGGAAACGCCCGGCCGCACCGTCACTCTGACCCCGCCGAGCGAAGCCGACTGATTGCTGGCGCGTTTGCGCTGATTGAACTTCGCCAGCACTTGTTGCGGTCGCACGACGTCCATCAGTTGCGGATTGTGCCCCCGCGTCCAGACGCGCAAACGATGAGCGAACGAGGCCATCATTCCGTCCGGGCGTCCCTGAGACAAACTGTCAACCAGACCGATCAAGGTGTAATTGGTTCCGAGCAACCAGCCTGTGGTGAACAGAACGACCAGCCCGATAAACGCTCCCAGATTGCCCAGCAGCCTGGCCATCCCAATCATCGGGCCGTACATCAGCCATTGGCCGACGAAGCCGCCCCAGTAAAACGCGCCGGGTTTATCGGGGCCGAGCATCGTGATCCAGCCCGTCACGGCAACGATCATCAGAAACAGACCCAGAATCTTCGGCTTTGAAACCTCCGTTTCGTCATCGTCCCATTGCCAGCGCCCGATGATGAAGATCATGAGCGGAATGATCAGCGCGGCAATGCCGAAAGCCTGATAGAGAAAGTCTGCGAACTTCGCTCCCAGCGGCCCGACCCAGTTGCGCGTGCTTACATTTCCGCCCGTCGAATTCCACGAAGGATCGCTGGAGTTGTAGCTGATCAGGGCAAGGAAGATCACAAAGCCGACACCCATCAGGATCAGCCCGATGATCTCGTTCCAGGGGCCGTTGACATTTTGTTTGTTGATGATCTTACGTCTGGCCATAAATCAACCTTGAGTCCGGCGTTCGGAATCCGTGCTCAGCCGGCCGCAGCCAGCTCTCTCTTCGACAACAGATATTCCTTGATGAAATCGTCCAGTCCGCCGTCGAGCACCGCCTCAACGTTGCCGGTCTCGTGTTTCGTGCGCACGTCTTTGACCAACCGGTACGGATGCAAAACGTAGTTGCGAATCTGCGAGCCGAACGAGATGTCGCGCTTCGATTCGGCCAACTTATCGGTCTCCGCCCGTTTCTTGGCCAGCTCCAGATCGTAAAGGCGCGATTTCAAGACCTTCATCGCCAGCTCGCGGTTCTGGTGCTGCGAACGCTGGTTCTGACAGGTGACCACGATGCCGGTCGGGCTGTGAGTGATGCGCACGGCTGAATCCGTGGTGTTGACGTGCTGACCACCAGCGCCAGCCGAACGGAAGTAATCAATCCGCAGGTCTTTATCCTGAACCTTGATCTCCAACTCATCATCAACTTCCGGCGTGACGAAGACCGAAGCGAAGCTGGTCTCGCGGCTTTGCCCGGCGTTGAACGGCGACTGGCGAACCAGCCGATGGACGCCGACTTCGCTCGCCAGCAATCCGTAAGCGTAATCGCCCTCGACCCGGAACGTGGCCGATTTGATCCCCGCCTCTTCGCCCGGCTGGTAATCAATCTCTTCGACCTTGAAGCCGCGCTTCTCGGCCCAGCGCAGATACATTCGATAGAGCATCTGCGCCCAATCCTGGGCGTCGGTTCCACCCGCGCCGGCGTTGATGGCGACGATGGCGTTGTTCGCGTCGTTCTCGCCGCCGAGCAGCACCTGCGTCTCGCTCTTTTCGACCTCGGCGGCCAAGCGTTTGATCGAATCGCGCAATTCGGCGGCCGAAGCGTCGTCGGATGCGGCGAATTCAAACAGCACTTCGATGTCGTCAACCAGACGCGCCCGATTCTCGGCGGTCTCGATGGCGCGTTCTAACTGCGAGCGTTGCTGTAAAATTTTCTGAGCTTTCTCCTGATCGTTCCAGAAATCGGGCGCGGCTATCTGGCCTCCGAGTTTTTGTAACTCGGCGCGTTTGGCGTCCAGGTCAAAGAAACCTCCGTAATTCGGCGACGCGCTGTTTCAAATCCTCGTACTTGTCTCGCAATTCCTGAACCGCAAGAGTCTCAAGCATTGTCTACACTCCTTCACACGTTATGGTTGGTTAGCGCATAAGCTTATCACAAACTCGGGGTGATGTGACGGTACCCGAAATTCTTATTACGCGGCGTGCTGACTCAGCTCAATCTTCGCTTGCGAAATGGCCTTTTGCGCCTCCCGCAGAGAAAGATTGAACACCTGACGCAATGCCCTGATTGATTTGATGTCGTCGAGTCCATCATCTTTGGTTGCGAGGTAGACTTCTTGCGGGTCTGAGCCGAGGTCTCGCATTTCTTCGTACTTGCTGAACTGGTTTTGCGCCGATTGGTTGCAAACCCTCTCACCCGGCTCTCTGGTCAGATCTGAAACTGTTTCCCTTAACTCCTGGTGTTCTTTCAACAATTCTTGCAGTTCCGCCGAAATCTGCCGATGAAACAGGACTGCATTACGAACACGCGCTGTGAGTTCGGGCGAATTTCTTATTTCGGGAGATTCTTGAAGCTGTTCAAGAATCTTTCCCAGGCTTTCATAGCTGACTGATAACATCGTGTCGCTCATAAGCTGATCCTCCTTGCCTCAGTTCAATGTTTGAATTTACCTGAAGCGCGCTCGTACATTCTCAGGTATCTCACTGCGATTCGTTCAACGTAATCTTCTTCGACCGACACATCCGGATAGGTCACTATGTTCAGGGCGCAACGATTATCTCTTCTTGCTTTTCGTATCAGACGCAAGTGCATTTCCTCGTGAATCAAAGTTTTGAACAGCTCGGAATCATGTATCAAACCGGACCGGCCAATTTTGATCGCCTCGCGTCCCTCCGAAATCACGGCGCTCTCCGTAGCCAACAGCCTCGGATCGTATTTCGGATCGGCGGATAATTCTATCCTGCCTTTGAGAAGTTTGACGAACTCATCAATAAAACTTTGCGGACGCTGAAATCTCTGCGCGTATTCCAACGCTTCTTCAAGTGTGTCAAATACTGGCGGTGAGATTTCAACATCGCGCAAACCTTTTGCCATAAGTCACCGTCGCGCTAAATCGCTTCCGTGAATTCCTCAAACACTCGGCGCATCGCGTCCGCAATTTCGCCTAATGTCGCGTAAGCCTCGACTGCCGCAATAATTCGCGGCATCAGATTGTCGCCCGACGCGGCGGTCTGCTCAACTCCATCCAACGCCGCCATCGCCGCTTCACTGTTGCGCTCAGCCCGCACCTTTCGCACGCGCTCGATCTGCGCCTGCTCGAACGCCGGATCAATCTTCAACGTCGGGATCGTCGCCTCCTCCTTGATCTGAAACCGGTTCACGCCGACCACGATCTCTTCCTGCGCCTCGACCGCTTTCTGGTAATCGTAAGCGGCGCGTTCGATCTCGCGCTGCACGTAACCAACTTCAATCGCCGCGAGCATTCCGCCCACCCCGTCAATCTTCGCGATGTATTCGGCGGCGCAGCCTTCGATCTCGTTGGTCAAATATTCAATCGCGTAAGAGCCTGCGAGCGGATCGGCTGTGTCCGCGACGCCCGATTCGTAGGCGATCACCTGTTGAGTCCGCAACGCAATACGCGCGGCGTCCTCGGTCGGCAAACCGAGCGCCTCGTCCATCGCGTTGGTGTGCAGCGATTGCGTGCCGCCCAGCACTGCGGCCAGAGCCTGAATCGTTGTGCGGACGACGTTGACTTCGGGCTGTTGCGCGGTGAGCGTTGAGCCGGCGGTCTGCGTGTGGAACCGCAGCATCATTGATTTCGGGTCACGCGCGCCGAAACGGTCGCGCATCGTTCGCGCCCAAAGCCTGCGCGCCGCGCGGTACTTCGCCACTTCTTCCAGAAAGTTGTTGTGCGCGTTGAAGAAGAAAGCCAGCCGCGGCGCGAAGTAATCAATCTGCAAACCAGCGTCAATCGCGGCCTGAACATACGCGATGCCGTCAGCCAGCGTGAACGCGACTTCCTGCGCGGCGGTCGAACCCGCTTCGCGGATGTGATACCCGGAGATCGAGATCGTGTTCCAGTTCGGAACTTCTTTCGCGCAGTAAGCGAAGATGTCGGTGATGATGCGCAATGAAGCTCGCGGCGGATAAATGTAAGTTCCGCGCGCGATGTACTCCTTCAGGATGTCGTTCTGAACCGTGCCATTGAGTTTGCCGGGCGCGATCCCTTGCTTCTTTGCCACGACGATGTAGAGCGCGAGCAGGATCGAAGCCGTCGCGTTGATCGTCATCGAAGTCGAGACTTTATCGAGCGGGATGCCGTCGAACAGAGTCTCCATATCCGCCAGCGAACAAATGGGCACGCCCACGCGCCCGACTTCCCCAACGGCCAGCGGATGATCGCTGTCGTAACCGATCTGCGTCGGCAGATCGAAGGCGACGGACAATCCGGTCGTTCCCTGTTCGAGCAGATATTTGTAACGCCGGTTCGATTCTTCAGCCGTAGCGAAGCCGGCGTACTGCCGCATCGTCCACAAACGGCCCCGGTACATTGAACGGTAAACGCCGCGCGTGAAGGGGAACTCGCCCGGATCGCCCAGATCACGCTCCGGGTTGATCTCGACATCCTGCGGCGTGAAGTGGTTCTTCAATTCGATCCCCGATGAAGTTGCGAAGCGCTGTTTGCGCCCTTTGGCTTTGGCGTCCGGCATATGAAATTCCCTGCGATTTTGCGATTGATTTGTGTCGCGAATGAGCGCGAATTCTAGCACGCGCCGCGCCGGAAACCGTAACTTCCTGCGCCAGCCAGCCTGGTTGGCTATAATGCCCGGCGTAGCTGCACATTCATTCCTGCTTGATTCGAGGCGGTTCATTTTGGACGAATACCTGGAAAAACTGATTCGGGAACTCGGCGAAGCGATCAACGACGCGGTCCAGGAGTCGGACGAGGTCCACGACGCGATGGAACGCATCCGCGCCTCCGGCCACGAAATCATGCTCGTGCTCGAAGCGACCATCGCGTTCAAAGAGAAGCCCGCCGACCTCGAAGAAGAACGACAGACATTCAGAGAGATTCCGATTGAACAACGTCTGGCTGAGGTCAGTCACGAAGACCGGCAGTTTTTGAAGAGCCTGAATATCAAGTTCGATAGCGACGAATAGAAGCTGACAAAACAGCAAGACCCGAAGAAGCGCCGCCTCTTCGTGTCTTCGCGTTTTCAACCCACCGGCGACTTCTGCTTCGCTCAGGCGATCTCCGGCACGAGCGAACCTTTACGTTCCCCGCGCAGCTTAACCAGCGCCGTCACCACCAGGAAGATCGCCAGCAGGATCAAAACCGCCGCCGCCAACCCGTTCATCATCGCCACGTCCAGGCCATGCGCCAGGCGGAAGTTGGCGACGGTCAATTTCGACAGCGACCAGAGCGTGATCGTCAACACGAAGAGCATCGGCAAGAGCGTGAACCAGACGCGCCTCCGCGCCTGATAAAGCCAGATCGTGATCGCCAACAGCGTCAGCGCCGCCAGCAACTGGTTCGACGCGCCGAACAGCGTCCAGAATTTCAGATACGCGCCCTCCTGCGAAACCCAGATGAAATAGGCCGGCAGCGCCAGTGTGATGAAAGTGCCCAGGGCGGCGCTCGCGCGCGTGCGCCAGTTGAACAACTCCTGCACGATGTAGCGCCCCAGCCGCGCTGAAACATCCAGCGTGTCGAAGACAAAGGTCGAAAACGCCATCGCGCCGAAGGTGATGGCGAATTGCAGGTTCTCCTGCCCGACGATCAGCGTCATGAACCGCCCGATGCCGTTGCCGTAGATCGTGCCGGGCCGCAAACCCGTGACCTCGTCCGAAGTCACGATCATAATCGTCACCAACGCGATCAAGGCGACGAAGCCTTCGGCCAACATCGCGCCGTAGCCCACCGCAGGCATGTGCGATTCGCGGTCAACCTGCTTCGAGGTCGTGCCCGAACAGACCAGGCCGTGGAAACCGGAGCATGCGCCGCAGGCGATGGTCACGAACAGGAACGGGAAGAGCGCGCCCGTCATCGTCCCCAGGTCCCACGATTTGAACGCCGCCTGCTTGATCTCGTAACCACCAAAGAAGACGCCGATCACGCCGAGCGCCAGCGCCAGGTAGAGCACAAACCCACCCAGATAGCCGCGCGGCTGCAACAACGCCCACACCGGAGTAATCGAAGCCACGAAACAGTAGGCGAGGATCAACAGCCCCCACAACTTCACGTCCAAAATCAGCCAGGTCGAGATCTTCGTGCCCAGCCAGGACAAAGCGAGTGTCGCCGGAACAAAGATGACCGTGACCAACCACAGTGGCGGTTTCAAATAACGCTGCACGAGTCCGAGCACAAGCGCCAGCAGCAGGTACATAATGCTGGCCGCCGCCACCGCGCCGCCCGGATTGAATTTCACCTGCGCGCCCGCCAGTTCTTCGGTCACGCCGGTGAAGCTGCCGGCGGTGATGTCGGCGAAGGCGACGATCACGTAAACGAGCGCGATCCAGATGAAGGCCATCATCGCGCGGCCCGCGCGCGGCCCCAGATGTTCGCGCGTAATCTCGGCAATCGAGCGCCCGCCGTGACGCACCGAGGCGGTCAGACTGCTGAAGTCATGCACCGCGCCGATCAGCACGACGCCCAAACTGACCCAGAGCAGGCACGGTCCCCAGCCCCAAACCTGGCAGGCGAGGATCGGCCCGGCAATCGGCCCGGCGGCGGCGATGGCCGAAAAGTGCTGCGCGAAGAGGTAGAACCTCGGCGTCGGCACGTAATCAATTCCGTCGTTGCGCTCGTGCGCCGGAGTCGCGCGCGCGTCGTCGAGCATGAATTGCCGCGCCACCCAACCGCCGTAAAGGCGATAGGCAGCGACGAGCAGAACGAGGAAAGACAAGGCAAGAAGCGGTAAGCTCATATCGTGACCAGCCTCTGGTATTTCGATCTTGTTGTCCGAAGAAATTATCAGGCGTTCATCCTGAATTTGGATTGCCGTCAAAACCGGCGGTAGTGTAGCTTTACCCCAAAATGTTTTACAAGGAGTAGCCGATCGGTTACGGTGCGACTATGATCTTGATCGGACAGGACTGACGGAGTGAGGATGAAAACAGAGAGTGCACGGTCCCGGACTGAGGCGTTTCAATCAACCAAACAACCGAAAGGAGAAATCATGAAAAAACTCGGCCTTACTTCAATGCTGTTGGCGCTTGTCTGCCTGTGCCTCGGCTCGGCCACGACGTTCGCTCAATCGGAGAAGATCTCCATCCGCATCGTGCCGAAGCCGAATCAGACCAGCCGTCTCAGCTTGAGCCAGGACGGAGAGATCGAGATGAGCTTTGAAGGCAATGTTCCGGAAGAGCTGGCGAAGATGAACCCGATGAGGATAAAGATGAAAACGCTCACCTCGATGACGGTCAGGTCCAGCGCGCCGGATAACCGGGGCCAGCTCGAAGTCGAGATGAGCTATGATAAGTCATCCGCCGAAATGACCATGAACGGCAATCCCATGCCGGGCGGCAATGAGGCTGATAAGCTCATCGGCAAAAAGTTCAAAGTCGTCTACGACCGGCAAGGCAATCTCGTGGATGTCAAAATTCCGCCCGGTACCGGTCTGCCTTCCGAATCATTCAAGGAGATGCTGAAGTCCATCTACGGCAATCTGCCGACTGCGCCGATGGCGGTTGGCGAAACCGCGGTCGTCCCTTTCAAGACTACGTTTCCGCTGCCGATTCCCGGAGCCGGGCCGCTGAACCTCGAAGGACAGGCGATCACCAAACTCGTGGCTGTGAACAAAGGAGCCGCCGACCGCATCGCCAGGTTCGACCAGATCACCGATGCGAAGCTGGTTGTCAATTCGCTCGACGCTCCGGGACCCGACGGCCAGAGGATCAAGATGAATCTGGATTTTAAGATGTCTGGCTTCGGAACCTACCAGATGAATCTCGATAAAGGCATGGTCAAATCCGGCGATATGCAGATGAAGATCGAAGGCCGAGTAACCTCTTTGCAGAGTTCGGCCCAGTCAAAAATGCCGAACATCAACGTGAGAGGAACGATCAGAGTTGCGGTGACCGGCGGCAATTGATAACGGGAGCGGCTCGGGACTTTACGAGGGCCAGCGCGCGCAGAAGGAGGAGACCCGCCCCCTGCGCGCGCTCTTTGTGTGTGCGTGAGTCGTTGGCAGTCAGAGCCAGGATAAATCAGTAAAGCGTTTATCACTTGATGCTGACGCGGGTCGTATTGGCCGTCTTGCTATCCACTGTCACCACGACCTCCACCTCGCCGCGCCCGGCCAGCGTGCGTGGGAGGAAGGCGTTGATCTGATCGAGGCCGACGAGTTGCAATTGCGGCCCGGCGTAATTGATCGGAACGTCTGCGCCTCCGATCTTCACCGACACGGCCGAGAGCGCGCTGCGGCAGCGAAAGCCCGTGCCGTACAGATTCAAGATGACCAGATCGCCTTCTGGCCCCAGATCAATGGGGATGGGCATGAAGCGGTTCTGTTGCGCGTCGAAGCGCGCGACCGGTTCATAAGCGATCGTCGTGTTATTTCGGATGCGTTGCGCTGTCGCCGCAGGCAGCCCCTGCCCGCTCGCATTGGCGGTGAATAACGCCGGAGAGATGTTGGCAATTTCCAGTTGTTCCACCGCCACCGGCAGGTCGCCGTTTTTGACGGCGACTGTGGCTGGCCCAGTCGTTGCTCCCTCCGGGACTTGATAGTTGATCTGCGCTGGCGAGACGAAGAAGAGCGGGGCCAGGCGTTCGACGCCCGCGCTGTCTTTGACCACGACCTGCGTGGAGCCGAGTTTCGTCGGAAGCGGCGTTGTCGTCGCAACCAGCGTCGCCGCGGCCATCCCGGAGCCGAACCCGGCGACGATGGATTCGGGGGCGAGCGGCGGACGGATGTAGCTGGCGGCGGAGAAGCTGCCGAAGGCCGTGCTCCGGTTGTCGGCGGCGATCTTGGCGGTGAAGCCTCGATTTGACGCGGTGGGCAGCGCGCCCGGCGTCGTCGGGAAGTTGCTCACGCCTCCCGGACGAAGCACAACGCTTCCTCCGGTCACGTAGGCATTGCCCGCCGCATCAACCGCGATGTCGCCCCCGACATCCTGCGTCCCGCCGCCGATGAACGAAGAGTAGACAACCGCCGTCCCCGCCGCGTTCAATTTCATCACGAACGCGTCATGACAATCCGTCGACTGGGAAGGGCTGAACCGGTAACAATCCGTCGTGTTGCCATGCGCCGGCTGGAAGGCGTCAGGCGTCGTCGGGAAATTCGCGCCGACGTGCGTCGTTCCGGTCAAGTGACATTCCCCGCCGCATCCACGGCCAGGCTGTTGAATTGATCAGGGTGATCCATAAAACCCAGGAAGTTCGAACGAGCCGGTTCCCGGTAAACGCTTCCGAATTGAGCCGAGTAGGATTTTCTGTAACCGAAAGGGAAAGGTATCGGGGCGAGTTTCGTCACAATCCCCAGACCGCTCCCCTTCGTCACACCGGCGAAACCGGCAAGATCAAGGATCGCCGCCGTCAGCACATAGATATCTCCAGCCTGATCCACGACGACATCTCTCCCCGCTGAGCCGTTTTCGCGATTGAGATAGGTCGAAAGGATCAACGACTCTATTCCGAATTGAGTGTTGTAGATCGCCAGGAACGCAGCGCCATTCTCGCTGCCCAGTGTGCTCTCCAACCCGTTGCGTGTGGGAAAGTTCGAAGACCTTGTGCTTCCGGTAATCAGTGCGCGGTCAGTATAGAGCGTGATCGCAGTTGCCGTGTCGGTGCTGGCGCCGCCCAGGTAGGTCGAGTATCTAAGCGAACCGTCCGCCGTCAATCTCGTGACAAAAGCGTCGCTGAAGAGCCTGGGATTTCCGGCCAGAGCTGCCTGCTGCGCATTGGGCGTGACGGGAAAGTTATCCGAAATCGTCGTGCCTGCCACGTAAGCATTCCCGCTTGAATCCACCGCGATGCCCGCGCCCGTGTCATTGCCGACCCCGCCCAGATATCGTGAGTAGACGATGGCCGAACCGCTCGCATTCAGTTTCGCGACGAAAGCATCGCTCCCCGTGAAGCGCATGGATGAATAGACCGTGGCGGGATTGCGCGGATCAATCGCCAGGGCGGTGACGTCCCCGGCGGGCAGCCCTTTGCTCGCGGCGTTCCAGGAGGCGCCGCCATCCGTGCTCTTGAAAATTCCCCGGTCGGGTTCGAAGAGAACCACGGCATAAAGCGTCGAACGGTTGACCGGATCAATGATCAACGTATTCACGACTGGATACGGGGTCGGAAGCCCATCGCTCGCAGCCACCCAGTTCCCGCCGCCGTCCGTGCTTTTGAAAACGCCCTGGTTGCCGCTCGCGTAAAGCACTGACGGATTGACCGGATCAATCACCAGCGAATTCGCTCCGCTCCCCTTCAAACCGTTGTCCGCCCGATTCCAGGTAACGCCGCCATCCGTGCTTTTGTAGAGCCTCCCCGGATACCCCGCGTAAACGACGTCGGGATTGGCGGGGTCAACCGCCAACGACCTAACATCGTAGTTATCGTCCAGATTGGTGTTGATCGCAGTCCAATCGGCGCCGCCATTCGCGCTCTTGTAAATGATCGGGAATCTGGCGGCCGCGTAAAGCGTCGCGGGACGGGATGGGGAGATCGCCAGCGGAACTGGAGCGAACGGGTTCGACGGTAGCCTGACATTCAACAACGTCCAACTCATCCCCCCGTCGGTCGTTTTGAAGATCGCCGGCCCGTTAACCGAAGCGTAGAGGACTGACGGATTAACCGGATCAACAACCAATGCCCGCACAACGCCTGTCAGCCCGGCGTCCGCCGCCGCCCAGTTGCTTCCGCCATCCGTGGATTTGAAGACTCTGCGCGAACCGCCCGTCGCGATGTAAATGATCGAAGGGTTCTGTGGGTTCACGGCTAGAGCATATGTTTCGACATAAGGGAGGCCGGAATGATTCCCAGCCCAATTGCCGCCGCCGTCTCCGCTCTTGAAAAACGACCGGTTGCCGAACCCGTTGCTCGCGCCCGGAAAGTCCGGCGACTCCGTGTTCCCGGTCAAATGGACATTGCCGGCTGCGTCCAGCGCAATCCCCACTCCCTGGTCGTTGCCGCTGCCGCCGAGATAGGTCGAATAGATGAGCGCCGTGCCCTCCGCGTTGAGTTTGGCGACGTAGACGTCCTCGCCGCCAGCGCGTTGGGGCTGCAAAGGATTCGCTACGGGAAAATCGTTCGCCGTGGTCGTGCCGATCACATAAACATTGCCGCCGGAATCCACCGCGATCCCATTACCGCCGATGCCGCCAGTTGAATAGACCAGCGCCGGATCGATCACCAGCGGCTGGCCGCGATCATAGGCCGCGACTTCAAACCCGACCTCCCGCTCGCCGCGAATGAAGTACCGGCTTGTGACGACGCGCCGTTCGCCGTTCGCTTCCTGATAAACTAGCGGCTTGCGCTGCCGCAACTCGCCCTCGGCCAGATGCAGGATCAGATCGCCGCCTGCATCCACGCTGATCCTTTTCGCGCCCTCGAATGACAGCCTGATCGTTCGCGGACTGACGCCTGGCGCGACGGTGAAGTCGTATTCGAGCTGACGCTGGTTGCCGTAGAAGACAATGTCAATCCCCGGCCACACCTCGTCGTACCGAACCCTGGCGTAGTTGGGAATGTTCGTCCGCCAGGCTTGCGGGTCAGCGCCGATCAGGTAGTTGCTCTTGCCGGGCAACTCATCCATCCCTTCGATCAGCGGCGACGGATTTGCGCCGATGAATTTCAAGCGTGTTGTCGAATGGTTCAAGTTCAACGCGGCTTCGTTCGGGCTGAGCAGGATCGAGTGGTTGCCGCCCATCGAGAGGAACTTGACCGGAGCATTCGCCTGTCCCCGATTGACCTCGAAGCTGAGCGGCAATTTGCCGTAGGCTTCGTTCACTCTGGCCCGCGTTGTTTCGTCGGCAAGGCGCAGAGGCTCGACCGATGCCTTCGATTTCAGAGCGCCGGCTCGCGAAGCCGCGCAGAAGAGGCAGATCAGCAGCAGCGAAAGACGGGCGAATCGCCGGAGGATGCTTTTCATACGAGCTTCCTTTCTTTCAAACGGAGGGGACGAAGATGTTTTCCGAAGCGGATAATGGGCAAGAGCTTTCGGTCGCGTTTACAAGCTCGAAAGCCGGTGCGATTATAGCCGTGCGGTTCCACTGCAACAATCACTTTTATCTTCCGAGGTAGATCAACCATGGCCAATCGGCTGGCAATCAGGGGCGGCGCAATCGTCACGCCGAACGCAGTCATCGAAGACGGCGTCGTGCTCTGCGCAGACGGACGCATCGAAGCTGCCGGCTCATCAAACGAGATCGAGCCTGAACCCGATTCACAGATCATCAATGCCAAAGGCCGCGTCGTGATGCCCGGCTTCATTGACACGCACTTCCACGGCAGCGGCGGCGACGACGTGATGGCCAATGGCGCCGAGGGCATCAGGCGGATTTCCCGCGCATTGTTGAAATTCGGCACGACCGGTTTTCTCGCGACGACCATCGCCGCGCGCCACGAAGAGTTGATGCGTGCGGTTGAAGACACGATTGCCGCCGAAGAGAGAGATGCGCCCGCCGCTGAAATCCTCGGCCTGCACATCGAAGGGCCGTACATCAACCTCAAGTTCAAAGGCGCCCAGCCCGAGTGGGGCATCCGCGACCCGAACTTCGATGAATGCCGTCAACTGCTGGAGGCAGCCGCCGGGCGAATCAAGATTATGACCATCGCGCCCGAATTGCCCGGCGGGCTTGAGATGATTCGGATGCTCAGTCTGGCAGGCGTCGCTCCATCGGTCGGTCACTCCGATGCCGATTACGACACTGCGCTCGCGGCCATCGAAGCCGGAGCGACGCGCGCCACCCATCTCTTCAACGCGATGTCCGGCGTCCATCACCGCCAGCCGGGACTGGCCGCAGCCGCAATGAACGAGCCGGGCATCTGCGCCGAGATGATCTGCGACGGAGTCCACGTCAACCCGCGAATGGTCTCGCTGGCGTGGAAAGCGAAAGGGCGCGACGGATTGACGCTCGTCACCGACGCTACGGCGGCACAGGGGGTGGGCGACGGCACGTACGCGCTCGGCGATTTCCAGATTCAGGTGCGCGGGCCGCTCTGCACCTTGATGGACGGCGTGACGATTGCCGGATCGGTCTTGACGATGAACCGCGCGGTTGGCAACGCGATTGCATTCACCGGAATGAGTTTGATTGACGCCGCGCACACAGCTTCGATGATGCCTGCCAGAGCATGTGGAGTTGCGGATCGCAAAGGCTCAATCGAAGCCGGCAAGGATGCCGACATTGCGATCCTGAATTCCGATCTCTCCGTGTCGCACACGATTCGCGCAGGGGTGGTGGCTTATCAAAACTCTCGAGTATGAAGGCGGCTCGCCCGGATCAATCCAACGGCGCGCGGTAACCGGGCCTGGTTCTGGCGACGAAGCCCGAGCGGCTGATCACGACTCGCAGCGCGCGCCATTTGCCGTCGCGCTTTTCGTTGGCGGGGTAATAGGCAATCGAATATTGCGTGCGCAACTCCGCGGCGATTTGCGAATAGGCAGGCTCAAGCTCTCGCGTATCCTTGACCGGATAGACCCGGCCTCCGGTCTTGTTGGCCGCCTCGCGCAGCTCGCGGCGAGCCGATTCGTACAATCGCCGGTTGATCTGCATTCGCTCGATCCGCGAAAGCAGGCAATGATCCTGGAGTTCGGTCTCGGCCACGCCCTCGGCGTATTCCTTCAGATACTTTTTCAACTGCTTGCGCGAAAACTCGAAGTGGCTGTCGGTGGCGCAATCGCGCATCATCCCGGCCTGGGTGAACTCCTCGGTGTCCAGCTCCAGGAAATAGACGATGGTGTTCGATCTTTCGAGGACGGGGAGAACCTGCTCGAACGTCGCGTAGCCGTATGAATCCACGCCGTCGGTGAGCGCGACGATCGCTTTGCGCCCTTCGACTTTCTTGAACACTTCGTCAACCGTCAATTGCAGCGCGTCGTAAAACGAAGTGCCCGTGCCGGGCTGCAACAACCGCAGAGCCTCTTCGATCTTCGCCCGATCCGAAGTCAGGTCTTCCAGCAGCTCGACCTGCCGGTTGAATTGAATGACGGCGACGCGATCCTGCGGTCGAAGCTCGTCCAGGAACCGGCGCGCGGCGCGGCGCATCAGCCCGATCTCGTCCCGCGTGCTGCCCGAAGTGTCAATCAACAGAACCAGATTGAAGGGCACGTCGGTGGCGGAAAAGCTGCTGATCTTCTGCCGCACGCCGTCTTCGTAAACGGCGAAGTCCGAAACTTTCAGATCGGCTGCGCTGCGGTTGCCGGCGCGATCGGTCACGATCACATCAACCGAAACCAGATCGGTGTTGAGCCGGATCGTTCCTATGTCGTCTTTCCTGTCCTGCTTGTCCTGAGCGACGACGGGCGATGCCAATGCCGCCAGGGCAATGACGAACAGGGTGGTTTTGATGGAACGTCGGCAATTGAAAACCGGCATAGACAATTTCCTCGCAGCGGAATCGGGCGCAGGCAGTATAACGCAAGACGGACGGAGACCGATTCGATTTTTGTTCTTCAGACGTAGCCGTTGCTTTGAAACCAGCCGACGGCTTTTTCCAGAGCCTGCTCAATCGGCGTTTGCGGCAGTCCCAATTCGCGCACAGCCTTCGACGAATCGTAATACATCGCTTTCTGCGACATCCGCACCGAATAGAACGGGACTTGCGGCGTCTTGCCGAAATAACGGGCGAGGATCAGCTCGTCAACGAAGGCGGCGGTGAGCGGGATGAAATGCGGGATGGCAATTCGCGGCGCGCGCTTGCCCGTGATCGCCGCCAGCCTCTCAAGCATCTCTTTCAGCGGGAGATTGCAGTTGCCCAGAATGTATCGCTCGCCGGTTCGCCCCTTCCGCCAGGCCAGGATGTGTCCGCGCGCGACATCTTCAACGTCAATCAGATTGAGGCCGGTGTGAACGTAGGCGGGCATTCTGTCCTGCAGGAAACGCAGAATGATCTCGCCCGTCGGAGTCGGTTTGACATCATACGCGCCGATGGGCGTTGACGGATTGACGATCACGACGTCCAGACCTTCGCGCGCCGCCTGCCGCGCCGCCTGTTCGGCCAGGAATTTCGATTTCTTGTAATCGCTGACCAGCTCTTCGAGCGTGGTCCCGGTCTCTTCCGTGCCCAGCGTGTTCGGCGCGGGAACTCCGATTGCCGCAACTGAGCTGGTGTGAATGAACCGTTTGATTCCGGCGACGCACGCAGCCGAGAGCAGATTCCTCGTTCCCACGACATTGGCGCGATAGATCGAATCGCGGTCTTTCATCCACAAAGAATAATGGGCTGCGACGTGAAAGATCACCTCGCAGCCCGCGATTTGTTCAGCCAGCCTTGATTGATTATCCAGACCGCCTTCGACCACCTCGATGGGCAGCCCGGCGATGTTCCGTCTGTCGCTCGCAGGGCGAGCCAGCGCTCTGACCTCATGCCCACCATCGAGCAGCGCGCGCACCAGATTGCCGCCGATGAAGCCAGTAGCGCCTGTGACGAATGCCCTCATAGAAGAAGAGTGGGAGAGCGAGGGAGTGGGAGAGTGGGAGAATCGGTTTCAAACTCGCCCGCTCTCCCGCTCCCCCACTCTCAATCAGATGCCCATCACCTGAACGTGAACTTTGCGGTTGTTCGGGCCGTCGAATTCGGTGAGCAGGATGTTCTGCCAGGTGCCGAGCTTCAGCCTGCCGTCAATGATCGGAATCGAGAGACTGTGACCGACGACAAGAGCGCGCAAATGCGCGTCGGCGTTCCTGCGGTCGCAATCGGAGAGCAGCGGATCGTTGTGCTTGTAATAGACGCTGCACGGGATCACCTGCTCGAACAGATTGATCATATCGGCGTGCAATGCGTCCTGGACTTCGTTGAGCATCAGCCCCGCCGTCGTGTGCAGCGAAGAAATCTGCACCATGCCGTCGCGGATCGGAGTCTGTTCGACGAACGCGGCGACCTCTTTCGTGATGGTTCTCAGCTCGACGCGCTGGCTGGTTCCGAAGACGAATGTCGTGGATGCGACTTTGTAGGTTCCTTCTTTAGCTTCGACTTTTGGCTTTGCCTCTACCGCTGAGAATGCCAGATTGCTCATTTGTTGTTCTCCTTGGTTATTTATCGAGGGGGACAATCACCCTTTGCGGCAGCGGCAATAAGGCAGCGCCGGGGCCGCGCCGACAAACTCTTATTCGTGAACTTATTTCAGCAACTCCCTGTAAAAGCAAGTGTGCAACTCTAGTCAGCCGACTACACCTTGTCAACTAACCGAAATTGCGGCGATTTCGACCGGCTTGGCTACACCAATTTACGCACTCAATACCGCTTTCAGATTCTCTTTCAACGACCTGAGCACGCGCCTGACCCTGAGCAAAAACCGCAAAGTGGCGAGCGGGCGCGCCATCATCACACCGGCCATTCGCCACCCGTTCATTCGACCATCGGCTTCATACGCTCGATTGAAATCCGGTATGTCATGACCGGCCTCGTCAGATATGACGCGCAATGCGGCGGCAGCCAGATCAAAACGGGCGCAGACATCGAGCACGCAGTAAGTCTCCAAATCAACGGCCGCCGCGTTGTAACGAGCGCCCAGCGCCAGCTTGTCTTCGGCTTCGGTGACGATCCGGTTGACCGTCACTCCCGCACCGCGAGTGGAAGAGCTGCCCGCCGCTTTCAAAGCTTCAAACAGCAGTTTCGAAAGCTTATCATCGGCGGCAATGCTCGCAATTTCTTCACGAGGCGGTTGTTTTTCTCTTGCGACTGGCTGCTCGAAGTCGCCGCGCGCGTCGTAACAGAGATCGTAAATCACCGCCTCGCCCGCGCGCAGCTTCGGATCGAGGCCGCCGGCCAACCCCGCGACAATCAAGCCGTCGTAGCGATTGGCCGCCAGATGATTCGTGAGCCGCCCGGCGAAACCGGCCGCGCCCATTTCGGATTGCAGAACCGCGACCCGGCGGTGGCCGGAACGCCCGCGACAGACTTTCATCTGCGATTCTTCCGGCAAAGACCTGTCAACGAGCAATCCGGCAGCGACATTGAATTCAATGTCAACGGCAGTCACGATGCAAAGGTCGGTGAAACCGGTTTCGCCCGCTTCACTCATCGCGCCTCACGTGCAAGCCGCGCTGATTCACCCATTCGAGCAACCGTCCGCCGAGCACCGCGCGGTCAGCGGTCAGGTCTTCGACCTTCGCGCAGCCGCACAACATCAAGGCCACGCGCAGTTCTGCGAACAAAGCATTCAGAAAAACCTCGACGCCTTCGATCCCGCCAGAGGCATAAGCTCGCAAGACCGGCAGCGCAACGCCGGCCGTTTTCGCGCCGAGCGCCAGAGCCTTCGCCGCCTGCAATCCGGTGCGGATGCCGCCCGACGCGATCAGATTCACATCGAGCGCGCGCAGCCCGCAGACGCTCGCCGCCGTCGGAATGCCCCAATCCCAGAAAGCCTCGCCCAGATGGCGCAGCGCGCGGTTGCGGATCGTTTCGACTCCGACCCACGAAGTCCCGCCCGCGCCCGAAACGTCAATCCACTCCACGCCGGCTTCGACCAGCTTCGCCGCCGATTCGCGCGCAAAGCCGCAGCCCGTCTCTTTGACGATGATCGGCAGCGGCGATTCATTGACCAGTCTTTTGACCGCCTTGAGCGAGCCGCGAAAATCGTGATCGCCGTTTTCCTGGATGATCTCCATTGCCGCATTCAGGTGAATGCACATCGCGTCCGCGCCGATCTCTTCGGCCAGCCAGGAGACTTCGCGCGCGCTCATTTCGCGCGCCTGCGCAATGCCGAGGTTGCCGAACAGCAAAACGCGGGGCGCAAGATCGCGCACCTGAAAAGTCTTTTTCATCTCAGGATGCTTGAGCATCACGCGTTGCGAGCCGACGCCGAAGCCAATGCCCATCCGGTCAGCCAGCCCGGCGATCTCTCGATTGAATCGCCCAACCTCTTCGGCTCCACCGGTCATTCCAGTGATGATCAGCGGGTAATTCAGACGCTTGCCCAAAACTGTGACGCTCAGATCAATCTCTTCGAGTGCGGTTTCGACCAGCGGTTGGTGGATCAGTTCGACGTCTTCGAGGAGGGTGGTTTTGCTGCGGAACTCTACGTCGTGATGCGCGCAGAGATCGAAGTGGCTGCGTTTGCGATTGACGATTTCCGGTGATGTGACCATGCGAACGAAATCCGTAGACAGCTTGCCGAAAAGACCGCCGTCGGGTAAGTTAGCCAGCCGATTGCGCGCGAAACTGCCCTACGAACTGGCGGGGATTATAGTTCCGATCAGATCGAATGCCAATCGCGCAATCACCAGGTCGCTACCGCCCTGCACTGAACCGATTCGACTACGTTCATGCGCAAACATCTGCCGATTGCACTGCTCCTCACGTTCACCGCCGCTATCTTCCTCGTCACATCTTTCCGGCCTTCGCTGCTCGATGACGCCGACGCCACGCACGCCGAAGCGGCGAAAGAGATGATCGAACGCAACGATTGGGTGACGCTGCGCGTCAACGGCGTTCGTTACCTGGAAAAAGCGCCGATGCTTTATTGGGCCGTAGCCGCATCGTTCAGTGTTTTCGGCTTCAACGCCTTCGCCGTGCGGTTTCCAGTAGTCGTGGCGATTGTGTTGCTGGCATTGGTCGCTTACCGATTCGGGCGCTGGGCTTATTCGGAAAAAGCCGGATTGTATGCGGCGGCGACCCTGGCCTCGTGCGTCGGGATGTTTCTGTTCACGCGCGTGATGATCCCCGAAGCGATTCTGACCCTCTGGTTCACGCTGGCGCATTACTGCTTCCTGCGAGGATTTTTCGGCGAGGGGAAAGAGAAACGCTGGTATTACGGTTTGCACGCTTCGATTGCGCTGTGCGTGCTGACCAAAGGACTGATCGGGATCGTTTTTGTCGCTGGGCCGATTGGATTGTTCCTGCTGCTGACGCGAAATCTGCTCGGCGAGATCAAACATCTACGGTTGTTCACGGGCACGCTGTTGCTTCTTCTCATCGCCGCGCCGTGGCACTTGCTCGCCGGATTTCGCAATGACCGCTTCTTCTGGTTCTACTTCGTCAACGAGCATTTCCACCGCTTCCTGGGCACGCGCGAGCCGAAGGATTACAACCGCGTGCCGTTCGTGTTTTATTGGCTGATGCATCTGTTGTGGCTCTTCCCGTGGAGCGTGGCCGTTCCATTGCTCGGATCACAAAGACCGGCGATTGACGCACGAGCCGACCGCGAGCGTTTGATCAATCTCTACGTCTGGCTGTGGGCCGGATTGATCCTGGTCTTCTTCAACCTCTCGACCAGCCAGGAGTATTACACCTTTCCCGTTTACGCGCCGCTGGCGTTGCTGCTCGGCGCGGCATTTGCGAAGGCAGAAGAGAATCCGAAAGCGCAAAAGTATCTGCTGCGGATGCAGGGTGCGTTGGCCGCCATCGCGCTGATCATCGCCGCAGTCTTGGGCGCGCTCGTGTGGAAAGCTCGCAACGTCGAGCCAACCGGCGATCTTTCCGACCTGCTCAATCAAGCTCCGTCTGACTCTGAGCAGTACACGCTCTCGCTCGGCCATTTCTTCGATCTCACGACCAGTGCGTTCGCCGAACTGCATGTGCCGGCGATTGGCGCGGCAGTTGTGCTCGGCATCGGATTCCTGCTCGCCTTCCGGTTCCGCAAACGTCAACAACATTCGCGGGCGGCAATCGCCATGCTCGTCACAATGGGACTGATGTTCGTCTGCGCAAACCTGGCGCTTCAGAAATTCGAGCCAGTGCTCTCATCGCGCGGGTTAGCCAATGAAATCGAACGCCGCTGGGAACCGAACGCGAAGATCGTCTTCAATGGCGAGTACGAGACCGGCTCGTCAATCGCTTTTTACACGAACGAGCAGGTTTTGTTGTTGAACGGCAAGGTGACAGGGATGGCCTTCGGGTCAACTTATCCCGACTGTCCGCCAGTGTTTTTGGAAGCGGAAGATGTGCGACGATTGTGGCAGGGAAACGATCGGATCTTTCTGTTCACAGAGGACAGCAAGAAGGAGAAGGCGTTGAAGGTTTTGTCGGGGTTGCAGGTTTTTTCACTGACTGATCGTGGCGGGAAGAGTGTGATGATGAACAAGCCGTGAGCGCAGGAAGAGCGAAAGTTATTTCGATTCGCCCTTCAGCACCATAAATCCGGCTTGCTCGAAATCGCTATCAAATGTTAAGGCCTCGGTGACCGAGTTCTCCCACATCACTACGAAAGAGGTGCAATCCACCAAGCCCCACTTTTTATCGGTACACCTTCGATAGATTTCGAGTCCGTCATCCAGAAGCCGGTCACCAATTTGAACCACCTCAACGTTCTTTGACCCTCGAAGCACACTGATAGTTTCAACCGCCTCTTTTCGATGATCTTTCGCGAGACCATTACCGATCTCGAGCAGGATAGCGTTGGTGGTGATCAGCGGCGAGTTCTCGAACTTGTAGGATAGGGCTTCCGCTTCCTCGTGATATTGATCCTTTTCATTGATCAAAGCGACCACGAAAGAAGTATCGAGAAAAATTCTATTCGGCATTCCTTCCCTCTAATTCATACAAATCCACCTGCGTCGAAAAGTCAGGAGGGGCTGAAATCTTTATTCCCCTCAATTTCGCCATCACGCCTTGATCGGCAGCTCTTTCCTGCTCTTCGCCTTGTGCTTCCGCTAAATCTTCTAATGCGAGTTCAAGATGAACTTCATAGCTTTTCAGAAAGCGTTCGACCTCCGCCTGATTCTGAAGACCTAACATCTGCTGCACCTGATTTGCGGTCAGTCTGCAGGATTTATAACCTTCGAGCGCAGCCATTTCCAAAAGCCACCGCGAAATATCGCTGCCATTGGTTGGCAAGCAGGCAGCAATTTCATCCGGGATACTTATTCTTAATTCCATAACATTACCTTTCTTTCCGTTCAACATCCCTTGGCAACTCACTCCGAAAAACCCGCGCCACATTATAAATGTTCCTCCGCTCCGGCGCGTAATAGAGCCTTGCGAACAAATCTCCCAACAGCCCCAAACCCAAAAACTGAATCCCGCCCAGAAACGTCACCGCCGCG
>Ga0247727_10005103_pt1 | contig 27007 bp, 22 predicted proteins | sample WisWelCaveWW1625_FD_202498 | JGI IMG/M metagenome (GOLD analysis project Ga0247727, IMG submission 202498) | Biofilm microbial communities from Wishing Well Cave, Virginia, United States - WW16-25 | ecosystem: Environmental > Aquatic > Deep subsurface > Groundwater > Cave microbial mat | place...
GTTGTGGTTGGGCCTCCAACGCCTTGAGGATCTAACGGCGATGTGGAAGATTGCGACGAGCCTACCCTCACCACCAAACCCGGAACGCGCGGTGTCCAGTGAAGTATTTATGGACGATGGTTAGAATAAGTGAGGCAATACTGCAGGTTGAAGAAAGCGCTTGCATTTCTTGGGTCTGGCGATTAAATTCAGGCTTCGTTTTCAAACCGGAAATGCATCTTTGGAGAGCGAGATATGGCAGCGCTTATTCAGCAGTGGCGTTACAAATATCAGATCATCGGCACGGCCCATACGGGCCTAGGCCTGCGCTTGCGGCTTGCCCCGAGTAGCGTAGTTTTAAGCCAAAAAAATGAGACGACGCAATCAGAATGCACTTCCATGTGAGGTGCATCCTTCGTTTTGGGACAATCCTCGCCGCTGAATAGCTATTCAAATGCCGGGAGACAAGCCGGTAATTCCTGACGGCCATTCCCGGAATGACAACAAAATCGAATCGCCGAGGAGCAACATGCCATCCGGCCCGCCGGATGCGATCAAGATGATGGAGGTTGTTATGGTGTTGAAAAACATGCAAGCGCTGCTCGACTTGCAGCAGGTTGACCGCCAGCTTTTCGCCCTGGAAAGAAGCAAAGGCGATTTGCCGCGCACGATGAGCGAAACCGTGGCCCGGCTGAGGGAGTTAACCGCCGCGCATGCGCAAAAATCAGCCCAGCTCGCGGCCTTGCTGCAAACGCGCCACGCGTTGGAAAACGCATTGAGCCTGGCAAAAGAGCGCAAAAAAAAATACGAAAGCCAGCTTTACGCCGTGAAAACCAACAAAGAATACGACGCGATCACTTCCGAGATCGAAAACACCGAGAAAGAAATCGACCAGAGTGAAACCAAAATTCTCGAAACGCTGGATCAGGAAGAACATTTGAAGCAAGAGACCGTGCTGGATCAAACGCAAATCCAGGTGTTCGAACAAGAGAAGCAGAAACAGGAAGAAGCTCTCGGTCGCCTGGTGGAACAAAACAAAAGCCGGCTCGAGCTGTTGTCGCGTGATCGGTTGCAACTCGTGTCCGGGCTGGAGCAAAATTTGTTGCGCTCTTACGACCGCATTCGCCGCGGCAAAGAAGGCGGCGAAGCCGTCACCGTGGTTGCGCACGGCTCCTGCAGCAGTTGCCGCACGCGCATCCCTTCGCAGCGCGTCATGGAAATCCGCGACATGATTCGAATTTATTACTGCGAAAGCTGCGGCCGCATTTTGCTTTGGCAGGAAGAAGAAGCCGGCGCGGCGGTTTAAAATCGCAGCAAGCCGGGCCCTCGCCTCCCGCTTTTGCGGGAGGAGGAAAGTCCGAACACGGCAGAGCAGGGTAGGAGGTAACGCCTCCCGTCCTTTCCCAAATTTTCGGGAAGAGACGTTATAGGGCCACAGAAACCAGGTCTGTTCCCTTCGGGGAATAAGAGTGAAAAGGGTATCCAATACCCCGTGCAAGTGCAAATAAGCCTGCGCTTGTTCTGCTTCGGTGGAACAAGAAGAGTGGCTCGCTCGAGCAGGCGGGTAGCACGCTCGAGGTGGCCGGCAACGGCCATCCCAGATAAATGATGGCCGCTCCGATTCGTCGGAGTACAGAATTCGGCTTACAGGTTTGCTGCGATTGCAGGGCACAGTTCACGCTGTGCCCTTTTAATTTGCGCGCAGAATTTTAACTCGAAGGACGATCATGAAAGGCATCATTCTCGCCGGCGGCAGCGGCACGCGGCTTTATCCGATCACGCAGGTTTTCAGCAAGCAGCTTTTGCCGGTTTATGACAAGCCCATGATTTATTATCCGCTTTCGATTTTGATGCTTGCCGGCATTCGCGAGATTCTCATCATTTCCACGCCGCAGGATTTGCCTCGCTTTCGCGAGTTATTGGGAAGCGGCGGCCAATTTGGTTTGCAATTTAGCTATGCCGAGCAACCACGGCCCGAGGGTTTGGCTCAAGCTTTCATCATTGGCAGAAATTTCGTGAGCACGGATCACGTCGCGTTGATTTTAGGCGACAATATTTTTTACGGCCACGGCCTGCCGGAAATGCTGCAGCGCGCGGTGACGCTTGCAACCGGCGCCACGGTTTTCGCCTATTACGTGAGCGATCCTGAGCGCTACGGAGTGGTGGAATTTGACGAGAACCGGAACGCGGTCAGCATCGAAGAAAAACCGGCGCAACCCAAATCTAACTATGCCGTGACCGGGCTTTATTTCTACGACAATCAAGTGCTCGACATTGCGGCCCGGCTTGAGCCCTCGGCGCGCGGCGAGCTGGAAATTACCGACGTCAATCGTGCGTATTTGGATAAGAAAGAATTGCGGGTGGAATTGATGGGCCGCGGGTTTGCATGGCTGGACACCGGCACGCATGATTCATTGATCGACGCGGCGACGTTTGTGGCAACCGTGGAAAAAAGGCAGGGGTTGAAAATTTCGTGTATCGAAGAAATCGCCTATCGCATGGGCTACATCGATGCGGTACAATTGCGCGCGCTCGCCGAGCCGCTGCGCAAAAGCGAATACGGCAAGTATTTGCAGCGGCTGCTGTGATGAAAATATATTTCATAGTAGTGCCTTCTGACCCAGAAGGGTCTACTACAAAAATTATTGCCGCAAAAGAATCCTCCCCCATTTCGCCGGCAGCGGCACTTGCAATTGTTGGGCTTTGATTTCAACTTGAAATTCGGGCTCGAGCAAATCCATAAACCCTGCTTCCTGACGAAGACGAAAGCGCGCAAGCTGTTCTTCCGGGTTGTTGTTGATCAAAACGATGATTTGTTGTTGTTCATACGTGCGCGAGAACGCCAGCCAATCGCCGCCGTCATCAACAAATAAAGTTCGATACTCTCCCACTTGCAGCGCCGGATGCGCCCGCCGGAGGTGAATCAAGCGGCGATAATGCTCGAACATCTCCCGATCAAATTTCACTTTTTCAGGCGAGGGGCGCTTCCGTCCGCCCGGTAAAGAAGCTTCAGCTTCATAGGTCAATTCTTCCCACACCATCGGCTTGCGACAACAAGGGTCGTTCGCGCCCCACATGCCGGTTTCCTCGCCGTAATAAATCATCGGCGCGCCGACGTAGGTCATTTGAAAAATGACCATGAGTTTTTGTATGCGAAACTCTTCGGCTGTGGGCTTGCGCGTGTCATATTCCGGCGTGGCCCCTTTCGACCATTCACAATATTCGAGCCAGTTGCGTATCGGTTTTTGATCGCGATTCACAATGCGCGAAGCGATACGATCGGTGTCGTGGCTGCCGAGCAAGTTTTGCATCACATACGCCACTTCCGCCGGAAAAGCTTCACGCAAATCCTGCAAGCGGCGGTCAAATTCCCGCGCGGAAATCTTCCGGCGTTGATCGGCAAAATATTCCGTGCACGCATAAGTGAAATTGTAATTCATCACCGCGTCAAATTGGTCGCCGCGCAAATACGGTTGGATATTTTGGGGTGTGTCGACGACTTCGCCGGTTACATATGCTTCGGGATTCAAACGACGCACCAGCTTGCGCCATTCCCGCCAAAACGGTTGCTGCACCCATCCTGCTACATCGAGCCGCCAACCGTCGATGCCATCGCTGGGGTCGCCGTCGCCGTTGGGATCCATCCAGCGCTGCGTGATGGCGAAAACGTAGTCCCGCGGTCCGGCGACGAGGCCGTGTTTATCCTGCTGCCATTCCGGCAATTCTTTGAACGACCACCAGCCGGCATATTTGAACTCCGTGCCTTTTTCGTGATCTTCCCACGCCAAAATTTTAAACCAATCTTTATAGATGGAATTTTGCTGCCGGACCCGGACATCTTCGAAAGCCCAGTGCTTGAGGCCAACGTGGTTGAACACGCCGTCGAATATGATCCGCAGGCCGCGGCGATGCACTTCTTGAATGAATTGCAGCATCAAACGATCGGCCGAAGTCCATTGCCAGGTCGCGGGCTCGTGAGGAATTTCCGTCGCCATCATCTCGCGATCGCCGTCCGGGTTCGGCCCAAAATTGGGATCAATGTGATGATACGTCGCGCCGTCATATTTATGCGCCGACGGCGCTTCGAAAACCGGATTCAAATAAATCGCATTGATGCCGAGGTCTTGCAAATAATCCAACTTGTCGAGAAGGCCCTGCACATCGCCGCCATAACGCCGGCGCTGCAAATTGATCCAGAGCGAGCGGCCATTCTCCATTTCATGGGGCTGCAGCTTGTACCAATCCGAGCGCCACGGATGAATTTGCCACGGCGAATTGTGATCGTGCGGATATGCTCCGCGAAGATCATTGGCCGTGGGGTCGTTGGAAGGATCGCCGTTGCAAAAACGCTCGGGAAAGATTTGATACCAAACCGCGCGCTTGGCCCATTCCGGAACGAAATTTTTAGTTTGTGCCATGAGGTGTTTGGAGGATTGGGGGTATGCTGCTCAAGGGTTTTTTTGTTCCAAGAAAACCCTGGATTTGTCATTGCGAGCGCAGCGAAGCAATCTCCAACTCCAATACGTGCACGTGCCGGGATTGCTTCGCTGCGCTCGCAATGACGTTTTAACGCAGTGTGAACCTTTTTTAAACATGAGCACCGTGTGCTCGATGCTTCACAAGTTCGCTGCGCTCGCAATGACGTTTTAACGCAGTGTGAACCTTTTTTAAACATGAGCACCGTGTGCTCGATGCTTCACAAGTTCCCTGCGGGATGACAGGAGGTGTTGCCCGCGCTCACTTCTGTCGCCGTAAAAGCGCCGCTCGCGCTTGAAATTTGGCGGCGATCATTTTTTCTCCGATGCCACCGGCGAGGCGCGCCGCCCAATCATTGCTGGCCGCATCTTTGAACACGCCGGCGCTATCTCCCCACGCCAGCGCCGCGCCTGCGGGCGCGAACTCGCGGCGTTGGTAAAAAGCTTCTGCCAGCAAGCAGAAAATTTTTCCGTAATTCGCCAACAGCGCCGGCGCATTGCCGGCCAGCCGCACTTCTTTGACATGTTCATAAAAATAATTTTCGCGCACATTCTCCCAAATTTTTTTCGGCTGCAAAGCTTCAACTTTGTTGCGGCACAGCCGCCACGCCAGCCCTTCCAACGACAAATAATCCTGTAAACCGAGTTGCTCGGAAGGAGCGACCGTAATCGCGAAAAAAAGCGGGCGTTGCCATTCATTCCAGGCGATAATTTTGAGCAGCATCAAATCTTGCACGCGCAGATTTTTTTGCCCCGGCGCGGGCGACAGGATCCAGCTCAAACCTGCGGCTTCCATCCGTTCGGCCGCCGGCAACAGGCGAGGCCGCAGCTTGCCGGTGAGATACTCGTCATCAAAACGAATATCGAGGCGCGGCGCACGATCGCGCAGCATTTGAATATACCAAACTTCAGACAGCAAATTCAAGTTCACAATGCCCACGTCACGGCGCAGGCCTTCGCATTCCTGCAAATACAAAAGTGGATGGGTTTCCAACTCACTGGCCGTGATCAAAATGCCGTTTTCCGCAACGGTTGCCAGCAGGTTGCGGCTCCATTCCAACAAAACATACGGCATGCCGCCTTTATTTTTTGCCGCCTGCCAATGTGCTTTGGCGGCCTCATAATCGCGTTGCATCAAACGGCATAATCCCAGGCTCAAATGCGGCTCGTATGCTTGCGGCGCGAGTTGAATCGCTTTTTCCAAAATGGGAAGCGCGGCTTCGGCTTGGTTTTGCGCTGCGAGCATCTTGCCGGCAAAGTAAGTTGCCTCGGCATGATTCAGATCGAAATCCAAAGCCGCGCGATAAAACTCCAGCGCCTGCTGCGGATCTTGTTCTGTTTGCCAGACGACGTGCCCCAAACCCACGTGCGCGCCCGGAGCTTGCGGTTGAATTTGCAGCGCTCGTTCATAAGCGCGCCGCGCCTTGCCATGCTCCTCCGTTTGCAAATGCAAATCGCCCATGGCCAAATATGCTTCGACATAATCCGGCGCTGCTTTCACTGCCGCTTCAAAAGCCAAAAGCGCTGCCACAGCTTCGCCGGCCATCATCAGCACGAGGCCTTGCTCATAACTCTCTCCCGCGGAAGAATGGCTGGCAACTTCTTGCGCCCGACAAGCGCAGGCCAAAAATATCGCGAAAATGCAGCAATATGTTTTCATCGGATCGAGATCCTTATTGAATGACAACACACACGCCCGGTCATCAGAATGAATCTTTTTGAGCACCGGGCATAGCGGTGGGCTGAAAAAGATTCTCCTGAATGACACGTTCTTTAGCACTCAGACTGTGTGAAAACGTCATTGCGAACGCAGCGAAGCAATCCCGGTGCGTGCCCGTATTGGATTTAGAGATTGCTTCGCTGCGCTCGCAATGACAAATTCGAGCGTTTTCAAACAGTCTGGCTGTGCTCGAGGTTTCAAAAAACCTCTTCTGCAGGACAAGGCAGTTACTGCAGTAATGCCTCAGTTACTGCTGGACAACGTAGCGCAGACATCTTGTCTGCAGGCAGGGATGCCTGCGCTACTCCACACGTATCTGTGGCATTACTTACTGCACAAGGCCGCGCTTGTGCTTCGCGCGACGATTTCTTATCTTTACCACAATCACGTGCAATTTGCGTTTGCTGCTTCATACAAAATTGAAATTTTTGGAGAGTGCCCATGGCTGCCAAGCATGACCCCGCCCAATCGGGCGTGAGCTTTTCTTTGACGGAAGAACAAAAACTGCTGCGGCAAACCGCGTGCGATTTTGCCAGGAATGAAATCATGCCGGCGGCGGCACACTACGATGAGACGCATGAATTCCCCTGGCCGGTGATGCGCAAAGCGCAGGAGTTGGGCTACACCGCGATGACGATTCCGGGTGAATATGGCGGCTCGGCGTTGTCACTCTTGGAAGAATGTTTGGTTACAGAAGAGCTGGCCTACGGTTGCTCCGGCATGAGCACGAGCATTACGTTAAACGGCCTGGCGGCATTGCCCATTATTATTGCAGGCAACGATGAGCAAAAGAAGCATTATCTTGGCCATCTGTCCAAAGGCGGCCTGGCGGCATATTGTCTTTCCGAAGCCGCGGCCGGCTCCGACGTTGCAGCCATTCAAACCGAGGCGCGACGCGAGGGCAGCCATTACATTTTAAACGGCGCGAAAACGTTTATCACCAATGCTTCGGTGGCGGAATGGTTCACGGTGTTTGCATACACGAAGCGTGAGGCAAAATATCAGGGCATGAGCGTGTTTATTGTCGAGCGCAATTTGCCCGGTGTGTCCGTCGGCAAGCCCTTCAACAAACTTGGGCAGCGCGCTTCGAATACGGCCGAAGTGGTCTTTGACAACGTGCGCGTGCCCGCGGAAAATCTTGTGGGCAAAGAAGGTGAGGGCTTTTTAATTGCCATGCGTGTGTTCGATCGCAGCCGCGTGCCCACAGCGATCGGCGCAGTGGGAGTGGCACGCCGCGCATTGGAAGAGTCCATCAACTTCGCGCGCGAACGCAAAACCATGGGTAAGCCCATTTGGCAGCATCAAGCCGTGGGGCACATGATTGCCGACATGGCAATGAACATCGAAGCCGCGCGCCTGCTCGCATGGCAGGCGGCGTATCTGGTCGATATCGACCAAGCCAGCGCCACGCAAACCGCATTTGCCAAAGCCTTTTGCGCAGATATGGCGATGAAAGTCTGCACCGACGCCGTGCAAGTGTTTGGCGGTTACGGTTTCATTGAAGAATACCCGGTTGCCAAGCTCATGCGCGACGTGAAGATTTATCAGATTTACGAAGGCACGAGCCAGATTCAGAAAAATATTGTGGTGAGAGAGTTGTTTAGATAGATGCTGGGTGCTGGTCGCTCGATGCTGGATGCTCGTAAGGAACGTCGATTAAATAACTTTCCCCTTTGCGTCGTTGAGCCGTCATTCCCGCAAGTCTTTAAGCGGGAATCCATTTTACGCCGTCTGGATGCCCGATTAAAGCGCTCGGGTATGACAGATCAAATGAGCAGGTTATTTAATCGGCATTTCTAAGCAACGTAGCATCGAGCATCGAGCATCAAGCAACGAGCAACGAGCAACGAGCATCAAGGATCAACCATGTCCTTCGGCCACAGCGCAACTTTGCCACAAGAATCCGTTTTCGGAAAAATCGCCACCCGCTTGCGCGCGATTTTCATCGGAGCGACGACGGTCGCGACGATGGCGGCCGGAATGATTGGGGTCGTGCTGATGAGCATTCTCACCTTCGGCTTGGCGCAGAATTGGGTGGTGGAATTTTTCAGCCGCGCGATTGGGCGGCTTGTGCTTTGGTTTGCCGGGGTAAAATTGGAAATCGAATTTATCGGCGAAAAGGTTGCCGGGCAGGCAGTTTATATTGCGAATCACAGCTCGACGCTCGATCTTTTCATCATCATCGCGCTGGGCTTGCCGCGCGTGCGCTACCTGGCGAAATGGGAATTGCTTTACAATCCATTGATTGCGGTGATGGGATTGGTCACCGGGCAAATTTTTATCAAGCGCCAGGATTCAGCGCAAGCCATCGCGGCCATCAATCGCGCTTATCAACGTATTCGCCGCAAGAAACTTTCGTTGTTTGTCGCGCCCGAGGGCACGCGCATCGAAGGCGGGCAAATCGGCCCGTTCAAAAAAGGCGCGTTTCGCATGGCCATGGATTTGCAATATCCGATTGTGCCCATCCATTTCGCCGGCGCGCGCCGGCTGTGTCCAGGCAAAAGTTTTGTGGCGTCGCCCGGCATCGTGTACGCACGTTTTTATGCGCCGGTCGGGACCAGCTCGTGGACCGCGGAGAATTTGGATGAACAGATCAAAAAGATTCGGGAGGAATATGTGAGGTGGGAGAGGGAGTTTGAACAGTTTACAACAATTTCTAGTATTTAAATCGATTCTTGGCAATTCTTCTCCTCTGAAAAATTTTTCATCAATTCAAGTGAATGAAATCTATGGAAGATTTTACTTTTACAGTAGACAGCGCATTACTTAACGAGTTAGGAGAGAAGCTTGTTGAAACTGTTCACCTCGCCTTACTCGAACTGGTTAAGAATGCATATGATGCAGACTCAAAAGAAGTTATAGTCCGTTTTAAACCTAATCCGACTGGAGGTCCTGAGATTCATATACTTGACAACGGCTCGGGAATGTCATTTGAGCAGGTTAAGAGCTACTGGATGAGAATAGCGACCACAAATAAAGTTGACAACGATAGGTCTCCTTTATACGGCAGACCACGAGCAGGCTCAAAAGGTATCGGTCGATTTGCATGTCGCCGCCTGGGTTCAAAGCTGGAATTGATAACAGTTGCGGCACGAAATGACGATCACGCCAAAGAAAATAAAAAATTTGAGAAAACAAAAATCACCTTTGATTGGAAAAAATTTACTCCCGGTTCAGAAGTCACCACAATTAAGTGCCCCGGAAAGGTAGAAATAAGTGATGAAGAAAGAACTGGCACTACATTGATAATTTCTGGTGCTGAGCAAGACGAATGGAGCCGAAGAGGATACGCTTATTTGAAACGCCAACTTGCCGTTTTGGTGGCAAATCGGGGAATAAGAAGAAGCGGCTATAAGGAAGACCCCGGGTTTAATATTATTCTCGAAGCACCTGAACTGGAGGGAGATATCAAGGATTTACGAGAGCAGCTTATCTCCGCAGGGTGGGGTACACTTACTGCAAACATAGAACCCGATCATCACGCAGTATGTCAGTTAGAAGCTTTAGGAATTGGGATAAAAGACATCACCAGCAAGCAGACATTTCCTCATTTGACGGGGGTTTCAATTAATATCGGCATAATTCCAATTAGCAAGGGACAGATACGTAAACCCGATGTTTTATCCTTAGGGACGATGAAAGACATATTGCCCACTTGGGGCGGCGTTCAAGTTAGATATCGTGGTTTTCGAGTTTATCCGTACGGAGAAGGTGACGACGACTGGTTGAATATCGATAGAGATCGAGGACGGCGTAAAGGCACAGTTGAAGGTGAACTCTCCGCTTTTGCTGCAAAACTGCGCGGGGTAGATCCACAGCGCGCTCTGCTTTCAATGTTGTCGATGAAGAATTATATTGGTAACGTCGAGATTGATTCAAATGCACAAGGTTTTGATCTAAAGCCGAACAGAGAAGGTTTTATTCAAAGTGACGCAGTTCGAGAACTCAAGGATTTCGTTAGGTTTGCCATTGACTGGTCCACAATCTGCCGTGATTACTACATCCGCAAGAAAGCAAAAGAAGATTCTGAGACTGCACGAGAATATCTTGAAGATGTTTTAAAGGAGGATATAGAGCCCGGGAAAGTAGTCGAGAGCGCCATAAACTATCTTGAAAAAGAATTCAAAAATATTTCAAACATACTTCCCGCAGCACAAAGGCGAGAACTTCAAAAAACAGTTGAACGAGCTACTGATGCTATTCTAAAACACGACGACTCCAATAGGGAAGAATTACGGCATCTTCGGTTAATAGCTTCAACCTCGACTTTGTTGCTTGTATTTTCTCACGAAGTAAAATCGTTACTAGGATCACTTGAGAATGAAAATGTCTCTTTAAGGCATTTAGCTAAAAAGTTAACGAAAAACGATGCCAAAATTGTTGAAGAAATACGAGAGGAATTATTAGAAACAAAGGAAAGACTTTCTGATCTTCTAAACATGACTTCATTAATTGGAGCTGGCAGTAGAAACATAAAACCAGGCCAGCTTGCACTTGCGGAAAAATTAGCAAAGGCCGTAAAATGCTATCAACTGATAATAAAAAGCTATGATATTTCCGTTGACTTTGAAGAAGTGCCGAACAATGTAGTTACGAAAAGTATTTTGGAAGCTGAACTGTATGCCATAATTCTAAATGTGCTTTCAAATGCAATTAAGTCCGTCATCGCCGCGGGAGGCGAAAAGAGAATCAAAATTACAGCACAGCGAGAAGGTGGTAAGACTGTTATCAAGGTTTTGGATTCAGGACTCGGACTCGATGAGTCGCACTTCGAAGAGGTATTTGCTCCTTTTGTAGTTGATCCGACAGGCAAATTGTACGGAAATTTAGAGAGACGGCTTAACCCTGAGGATAAATATATCGTAGGAACTGGCAGCGGTCTTGGATTGAGCATAGTAAAAGAGATTGTATTAGCTCGAGATGGCTCTATTGGATTTCGAAAACCACCTAAAGGATGGAAAGCAGAGTTGGAGGTTGTGTTGCCATGAAAAAGAAAATGAGAATAATTTGGTTAGATGATAATCCGAGCAGAGTCCGCTCTACGAAAAATATGGAAGAAACTATTAGTGTTGAGGTCAAATTTATTGACCTCAAGGGAGCTATTCTCAATGATAAGTTAATCGAATTATTAGAATCTCCCAAGCCCGACTTGATTATTGTAGACCATGTGCTTGATAAAATTGATATGTCTGCTGATGGATTGATAAGATCTGGTTCAACCGTTGCAGAAATAGTTCGCGAAAAGTGGCTCAACTGTCCAATTATCGGAGTAACTGCCGCCACCCCGGTCGATGATGTTGACCTGCAAAAGAAATCCTTATATGAAGCTTTATACCCCTTTGAAGAGTTGTCCGTGCATTATAATTCGATTTTGTCTATCGCCAAATCGTTTCAAGTCTTGACAAAACGAAATCTCAAAAATTTATCGGATTTACTTAAACTATTAAAATGTCCCAAAGATGATAAGATCAGGTTGGAAGCCGTTATACCCGATGACCTCAGATCTGATTATGGGAATCAAAGTCTTCCCATAAGTATTTCACGCTGGGTACGTTACATTTTGATGGGAAGACCAGGCTTTTTATATGATTCAATATGGTCGGCTACATTACTTGGTATCAAGGAAAAAAGCTTTGAGAAAGTTAAGCATTTGTTCAAAGAAGCAAGATATAATGGCATCTTTGCTGATGAAAGCAATGAGAGATGGTGGCAAACTGGAATAAGAGAGATTCTCTACAAAAAAGATTCGATTGAAGGATTCCAAAATACACGCAATCTTGGGCGTCAACTACCCAAGATCACAAAAAAAGATTATAGTGTCTGTTATGCCTGCAAAGGCGATCAACCCGAAATAGTGGGATACACTGATGAGAAGGGAGACACTCGTGTTCAGCTTCACTTGAGATGCTCGGATACTCATCCCAATTTTGAAAGGTCACTTTATTTTGAAGAAATCAGAATGATGAAGGGGGCGGAATGAAAATCAACGATTGGTATGATTTTGACGAATTCCGGAAAAATGAGTTGGCAACTTTAAAATTCTTTAAAGATGACCCTTCTCTTCAGGAAGAATTTCCATCATTGACCACACAGGCGTATGCATCTTATTATCAGTTGGCAAATACGAGAACTCCCTTTAGTTTTGAAGCCGAATTAGATATACGCTTTGATAGAAAACAAGGACAAACACACGTTGGGGTACACTCTTTTTATGATGATTCTAAAAATTTCATAGGCCTGTCCTATTATATGGCCATCTGTGAAGTCAAATTACCATATCATCGTCTACTCAGAAAATATCATTTTGATTATGTCTTAACAGAAACTTATCGACGACAACCTCATCCTATCTTTCATCTCCAATACGCTGGCAAGCTATCAAAACGCCTTCAAGATCTACAAATTGAACACGAACATATGGATGCTTGGTTGTCTGAACCAAGATTGTTTTTTCCGCCTATGTCACTCGCTTTATTAGTAAACATTGCTCTAAAAGAATTTCCTAATGAAAAAACAGAAAAAATAATTGAGCGATCTGATTGGCGAAAACTAATCATAGATAATGAAAATTTCTTACTGGCTCCCTATTACGCGTGCTGCCACAATTTTATTTCCAGGTTACAAAGGACCCAACTCTTCACTAATGAGTTCTGTTATGGGAACTAACAAAGTAGAAGATATTCGTCGAAACGGAAAGTATTATACACCCCAATCGCTTGCCGAATTACTGGCAAGGCCTCTGCTTCGGGATACAACAAAATTTGTTTTAGATCCAGCTTATGGCGACGGGGCTTTATTATTAGCCGCAGACAAAGTTTCACGCGAAAAAGGTTTTCACCCTTTTGTTCAATTATATGGTTGCGATAAAGCACCAATAAATGGTTTATTACAGAAGATTCCTGCATCGCAGCTTGTGAAGGAGAACTTTTTTAGGTACAAACAGGAAAAAAAGTTCGATCTTGTGCTTATGAATCCGCCCTATGTGCGTCATCACTTTATGAGCGAGAGTGCTTGGTCATTATATCAAAAAACCACTAACGAAATTATACAATTAGACTCATATTCGGATTTGTGGGTTTACTTTCTTATTAAATCCACTCTGCATTTGAAGAAATCTGGAAGCATTGGCGCCATCTTGCCATGGTCATTTTTACAAGCAGAGTACGCACAAAAAGTCAGAGCGTGGCTAGCAAAGAATTTTGGACAAATAAAAGTCCTTGCTTTGGGAGCAAACTATTTTGCCTCTGCGTCGGAACGCGTCCTACTGCTGTGGGCAGAGGACTATGGTAACGATGCGAAAAAAATAAGTTTTGGATATTCATATCAAATTGATGAATGTGTTAACTATTTTTCCATCAATAAAACTGCCTGGGAAGCATCGTCTGTTGCGGTAAGCGAGACAAGTGATATTGAAATGATTTTGCAGAGCTATATTGATAGCTATGGTTTTACGAGGTTCAAAAATTTGGCAAATGTAAGAATCGGTGTAGTTACAGGCGCTGACTCGTTTTTTATTGTCTGCAAGGATAAGTCCAAAGAACTCAATATTACAGATGAATGCTCAATTCCTATTTTAAAGAGCTTTAGAGAATTCCATGGCCTGACTATGAATGGTAGCTCTTCATCAAATATGCTTTTGGTCTTTCATCCGCGGAACACTAAAAATCAGAAGAATTATATTCGTTATGGACGAAGAAAAGGTTATCACCAAAGATCCCATTCAATAAGAAGGAACCCTTGGTATTATGTGACTCCAGGTGAAACCCCCGACGCATTTTTCCCGTATCGCTGCTCGCATACACCATATTTGATGCTTAATAATCATGACGTACAATCTACAAATTCCATCCATCGTATATATTTTTCCCCCAGCATCACAGAAGATCAAATGAAATGGATGCAAATAAGCCTGCTTTCAGTACCAGGCCAGTTATCATTAGAAGCTTATTCAAGGGTTTATGGTGAAGGTGTACTTAAAATTGAACCGAGATCGCTTGGGAACGCGATCATACATGCAGGTGCAGGCAAATTTCCCAAACGATTTTATAGGCAAATTTCAAAGGCGTTGTCTTCGAACAACAAAGAAAAAGCCCTTGAAATTGCAACGAAAGTCATTAATGATGCTTTTGGAATACCCTCGAAGTTCTCTGATGATGCATTAATGGTCTTAAAAGAATTGCGCAACCGACGAATTCCCAAAAACTGAATAAAAGTTGTACCGTAGAAGTTTGCATTCTGATATCGTTTTGTTCTATAGCCAAAAGTTGGAAGTTTATTTCTATTGGAGCCTGTTTTGAACCCCAACACCAATCCCCCCGGCGGCACGCGCGATTTTTTAGCCAGTGATTTGCGCAAGCGCCGCGCGGTGGTTAAAATCATTCAAGAAGTTTATGAATCCTTCGGCTTCGAGCCGCTGGAAACGCCGGCGTTTGAAAATCTTTCGACGCTGCTCGGCAAGTACGGCGATGAAGGCGATCAATTGCTGTTTCGCATTTTGCTGCGCGGAGAAAAATTGCAGGAAGCGATGAGAGAAGCAAACAGCAAAGAGCAAACGGCAAACGGCAAAAAGCTTTACAATTTGAGTGATCTTGCATTGCGGTATGATTTGACTGTGCCGCTCGCGCGTGTGATGGCGAGATATGCCGGGCAATTGCCGAAATTTTACAAACGCTATCAAATCCAACCTGTGTGGCGCGCCGACCGGCCGGCGAAAGGCCGCTTCCGCGAATTCATGCAATGCGATCTCGACGTGTGCGGCAGCTCTTCATTGACCGTGGAAACCGAAGTGCTGGCAGCGGCGTGCACGGTTATGGCAAGATTGCAATTCAAAGATTTTTCCATATTGCTCAATCATCGCGAAGTGTTGCGGGGCTTGATCGAAGCAGCGGGCATTGCCGCGGAGTTGGAAGGAACGGCATTGGTGGCGGTGGATAAATGGGACAAAATCGGCAAGGCCGGCGTGGCCGAGGAATTGGTGCAACGTGGCATTGCATTATCTTCGGCGCAAAAACTGCTCGCTTTGTTGGAAGAAGCGAATGCGTTAAATGATAACGCGGCGCGGTTGCAGTATTTGCGCCAAAAGATGAAAAGGCCGGCGGCTTTGAAAGGCCTCGATGATTTACAAACAGTACTGCAATTGAGCGAAGCTACCGGCAATGCGAATCGGCTTTCCCTCGCGCCCAATCGCGCGCGCGGCTTGTCGTATTACACCGGCGCGATTTTCGAAATCGTTGTCCCCGGTGTTTCCGGCTCACTGGGCGGCGGTGGCAGATATGATAATTTGATTGGAATGTTCGCCGGCAAAAATATTCCGGCCTGCGGTTTTTCGCTGGGTCTCGAAAGAATTCTTCTGTTGCTGGAAGAACGCGGCTGGTTCACGGAGACGAATGCGGCGATCGATATTCTATTTATGAATTTTCCGGAAAATCTCCCTGAAATTTTATCTTTGGCCACCCGCGCCCGGCACGCAGGTTTGGTTTGCGACGTCTATCCCGAAGCTGCGAATCTAAAAGCGCAATTCAATTATGCGGCGGCGCGGCAAGTGCGCTACGTTGCTTTCTTCGGGCAACGTGAGCAGGAAATGGGAAAGCTTCGCCTTAAAGATCAGGGGAATGGCAACGAGACCAGCATTTCGACGTCTGAACTGGAAAACGCCTTGAAGAGATTTCTCGTGCCGGGCATGGAAAGTAGTCTTTAAACAAGCTTATTCTACAGCCGGAGGACTAAAATTCGTTCTAAAAACGAAGATATCATTCAGGATGAACCTTTTGAAGGGCTTGGCAAAATCTCAATTTCAACGTGTCATCTTGGTGCTCAAAAAGATTCTTCCAGAATGACATAAAAAAGGTATAACCAAGCCCACCTACCGCGTTAGCAATAACACACCCGTCGTCACCCCTAACGCAATCGTCGAAATTCGAAAAAATTTATACCAAAAATTTCTCCTTTTGAGCACGGTCTCAGTCTCCTTCAAGCGTTGATCGAGAAGCTCCACCTCCAAACGCCGGCGTTCGGCGATGCCCAAAGCCTCGTCGCGCTGTTGTGCGAGATTGGCGGTTTGCTCTTGCAAAGCATCGCGCTGATTGCGCAAAAGGGTAAACGCGCCGAAGAATTGCGGCAGAAATTGGAAACGAATATTGCTGAGACGGATCGCGGCTTGCATGGGAATGACGAAGCCGGTGTCTTGGTCTGCGTCCGTCACCATGAGGACGCTATCGGGCAAAATTTGTATCTGGGAGTGCAGGCAAAGGGGAGCGCACAAACTCGTTAAGATCGCGCAACAGGTCAGTAGTCGTGCCTTTGTAAACATTGAGATCCCTCACGGTTTTAATGATGATGATTTGCTTGGCCTTCAAGGAATCGGACAAAGCCTCGATGCGGGCTTGGTGGCGCGCATCTTCGCGGCGCAGGGAATCCAGGCGGCCTTGCGCTTGCCGGTTCAACGCTTCGAGCGAATCGACTTGTGCGCGCACGCGCCGGTTTTCTTCGAGCACGCGCTTGACCTCGTCATCGCCGCAGCCGAATTTGACCAGCAGTATGCCGGCTGCCAGCCCGAGCGCGACGAACAAGAGCGTTTTGACCAGATTACTCATTCCGCCTCCGTTCGTTATTCTATTAAAAGTTCAATCGTTGCAAAAAAAGCAAAAATTTTCAACACAGAGAAAACAGAGTAAACAGAGATTACAAAGCTAAAGGGAGTTTTCCAGGCACTACCTTCTCTGTTTGCTCTGTTTTCTCCGTGTTAATCTTTTTTGGTTGCGGCTTTGTCCGCGTTGTGCTTCTATAAATAGTTTTGTGCTCACCAAAATAACCCGCTAAATGAAAGGCGCAACAAAAAAATGCCTCAGACACTTGCTGCTAACTTTTCAAAAAAGGCAAAACTATTAAAAGCTTTATTTTCGTGGGTAATGCCTCAGTTACGTGTGGAGTAGCGCAGGCATCCTGCCTGCAGACAAGATGTCTGCGCTACGTTCTCCACCAATAACTGAGGCATTACTTTCGCGGCGAAATTGCGCTTGCGTTTCAGCAGATCTTTTCTAAATTAACTGCTGTTGCGGCGGTGTAGCTCAGTTGGCAGAGCAGCGGAATCATAATCCGTCGGTCGGGGGTTCAAATCCCTCCGCCGCTACCGCGGAAATCCCGATTGTCCTAGAGGAAAATCGGGATTTTCTTTTATCGCCTTTCTCCCCAAAGGGAGTTTGCTCGCCAAGTCACACGGGCCTGTCATCCTGTAAGGAACTTTTTAAGCAGCGAGTATGGTGCTTATTGCTTAAAAAGATGCTTCCAGCATGACATGTTACTTGAAGAGGTTTGAGTGAAAGCCTTGCGGCAGCATAGGAAAACCTTCCAAGTAATCTGTCATTCGAGGAATCCTGTGACGCACTGGCAGTGTACTTGATGCTTCACAAGTTCCCTTCTGGATGACAGGTCAGTTACTTTTCAGACGGATTTCGAATGCTCGGAGTCAATGCTTATTCGCTTTGCATTAAACTTTAGCCTCAAGGAGTACTTATGCCAAACTTGATCATCGCACGACCGGAAAGCACGGAGTTTGATCCTTATTATGCCAATTACATCAACGGCGTACCGGGCGACGATGCTTTCACTGCCATGCGCAATCAGATTCGGGAAACCGTGCAAATGCTGCAAAGCCTGCCGGAAAGCCAGGCTGCGTTTCGCTATGCCCCGGACAAATGGAGCATCAATGAAGTTATCGGACATATGTGCGATGCCGAGCGTATTATGTCTTATCGCGCTTTGCGCATCGCGCGGGCAGATGCCACACCGCTGTCCGGCTTTGAACAAGATGATTATGTTAAAGCCGCCGATTTCGACACCCGCGCGTTGGCCAGCCTGTTGGAAGAATTTCAAAGCATCCGCGCGGCGACGATCGCATTTTTTGGTTCGTTGGATGAAACCGCTTTGCGCCGCTCCGGTACGGCGAACAATGCCGGTATCAGCGTCCGCGCACTGGCTTATATCATTGCCGGGCATGAACGCCATCACGTGCAGATTTTGCGGGAGCGCTATGGTGTAAAATAGCGCCATTCTATCATGCTCTCTTCTTCAGAAGAAAAACTGCTGCAATCGTTTCGCCGCCATTGCCGGCAAAATGATCTCTTCCCGCAGGAAAGCCATTTGTTGCTGGCCGTTTCCGGGGGATTGGATTCGTGTGTGTTGCTGGATTTGTTGCAGCGCTTGCAGGAAGAGTGGCGCGTGCGGCTCACCATTGGCCACGTACATCATGGTTTACGCGGCGCAGAAGCGGATCGCGATATGGACTTTGTGGCAAAATTAACGGAACAGCATCACCTGGCTTTTCTATGCGAAAAAGTAGAAGTCAAAAAATTCGCAGAGCAATATCGTCTTTCGCTTGAAACCGCCGGACGCAGGCTGCGTTACGAGACGTTGGATAAAATGCGGCAGCAATGCGGCGCTATGGCCATTGTTACGGCGCATCAGCGCGGTGATCAGGCTGAAACCGTGCTCGCACATTTGGTGCGCGGTAGCGGGTGGAGGGGTTTGGCCGGCATGTCGCTGCGCAGCCGGTTGCCAAAATCTCGAACGGAAGTGTTGCGGCCGCTGTTGCCTTTTTCACGCGAACAAATTTTGGACTATGCGCAACAGCGCCAATTGCAATGGCAGGAAGATCAGACCAATGCCGACGTGCGCTTTCAGCGCAATCGCATTCGCCGTGAGCTGCTGCCCATGTTGCGCCGGCGATTCAATCCACAAATTGAAACCCAGTTGTTGCGCCTGGCTAATATTTCGGCGCATACCGGGGCCTATCTCGAACACGCCGCGCAGCAAGCGCTGGCCGAAGTGACGCTGACGCAAGAAATCGGCAAAATTGTCCTTGATCTTCAACGATTTTGGAAGTATTTTCGCATCATCCAAGCGGGTATGGTTCGCGTGGTCATGCGCCGGCTCATGCAGGAGGATGTAACGTTGACTTTCATCGAGACCGGGCGCATTCTGGATTTGCTCCTTCCCAAATCAAACCCACAAATTGCCCCGGGTACGCGCCGGTACGTGTGGCGAAATGTCGTGGAAGTTGCAAGCGATCGATCCGGCGCCGCCTTTCGCCGTCTTCGTCCGACACCTGAAGAACAAATTCTCGTGCCCGGCCAGCGCCACACTTTTCTGGAAGCAGGCGTCATGATCGTCGCTCAATTCGAACCAATGGCCGGAACCTGGCAATCGCGCAGCAACCGCCATTCGCAATTCGTGGATGCCGGTGCGATTCGCGGCCCGCTGCGGGTGAGATTTCCCCGGCCCGGAGATCGTTTCCAGCCGTTAGGCATGCCGGGGTTCAAAAAGCTGTCAGACTTTTTCATCGATTTGAAAGTCCCACAGCATAGACGCGCGGCTGTTCCTCTGGTGGAATGCGATCGCGGCATCGTGTGGGTTTGTGGTTATCGCCTCGATGAGCGCTTCAAAGTGACGGCGGCAACACAAGCGTTGTTGCATTTGCAGCTCGAGCCGCTCTGAGATGGCTTCGGCGAAAAGAAGCCTCGCCATGACGATAGCCGGAAGTCATTGCGAGCCTGCTTCACCGGCGAAGCAATCCCAAGCTATTTAAGGTTGGGTCTCGCGATCAAATAGTTTCGGGGAGAAGAAGCCTCGCCATTAAGATAGCCGGAGGTCATTGCGAGCCTGCTTCACCGGCGAAGCAATCCCATGCTATAAGGTTGGGTCTCGCGATCAAATAGTTTCGGGGAGAAGAAGCCTCGCCATTAAGATAGCCGGAGGTCATTGCGAGCCTGCTTCATCGGCGAAGCAATCCCATGCTATAAGGTTGGGTCTCGCCATCAAATTGTTTCGGCGAAAAGAAACTTCGCCATGACGATAGTTGTGACTTTTCAAATGTGCTCCAGGCCTCCTGCGGAGGGAGAACGTGAACAATCAAACCGCGCAATTTTTGCAGGGCAAATTTCCGGTTTTGTTATCGGCGGAAAAAATCCGGCAACGCATCCAGGAATTGGGCCGGCAGCTTTCACAGGATTACGCCGGTAAGAAACCGGTCTTCATCGGCGTGCTCAACGGCGGTTACATGTTTATGTCCGATCTCATGCGCGAGATCACCATTGACTGCGAAGTGGATTTCATCAAGATTTCCAGCTACGGTGAGGCGATGCAAACCACCGGCGTGGTCAAAATTAAAAAGGACATTGACGCACACCTCGAAGGCCGCCACGTCGTGGTCGTCGAAGACATCATCGATTCCGGTTTGTCGGTGAATTATCTGGCGGAAAGATTGAACGCGCTGGCTCCGCAATCGCTGAAGTTCGTTGCGCTGCTGGTCAAAGACGGCGGCAAGCAAGTGGAATATACTTGCGACTATGTCGGCTTTCACATTCCCACGCGCTTTGTCGTCGGCTACGGCATGGATTATGCCCAATTGTTTCGCAATCTGCCGCAAGTTTACGTTATGGAATAAATTTTCAACACCGAGATCACCCAGAAGCATAAAGCTTCACAGAAAAATTCTGTGGCTCCGGGTGTGACGATGTGCCCTGGTGTTGGAAGCTGTTGTGCTCAAATTTCTTTCACGTGATTGATCAAACATGAACGGTAAAAACAAAAACGCCAATAAAAACTCTTCCAAACGCAAAAGTTCGAAATCCCCGCGCCGGGATGAAAATTCGCAATGGTCGCGCGCTTCCAAAACGCTGATCTTTTGGATGGCGATCTTGCTGCTGTCGATCTGGATCACGCTGCATTGGGACCGGCCGGAACAACAGGAGAAGCAGATCACCTTTACCCAGTTTATCCGCCTGCTGGAGGGCCATAAGTTGCAAAGGGCCGTGATTCGCGGGGACGAGGCGCACGGTTATCTGCTGTCGCCTGAAGTTTTTCCCGACGAAGAAAAAGACCAGCGGCCTTACGCGCGGGTGAAGGTCTTTCTGCCGCAAGAAATTTCATTCGAGACCGTGCGCGGCTGGCACACCACTTACAACATCGACGTCGATGTCAAGCCCAAGTCCATCGAGTGGTGGAATTATTTTCTCAATCTTCTGCCCTGGATTCTGCTCGCGGTGTTCTGGCTGTTTTTGTTGCGGCGCATGCAAGGTGGCGGTGCGGGGGGCACGAAAGGAATTTTTTCGTTTGGCCGCTCGCGCGCGCGGCTGGCCGGCAACAATCGTCCGAAGGTGACTTTTGACGACGTTGCGGGTGCAGATGAGGCCAAGCAGGAATTGCTCGAAATCATCGAGTTTCTGCGCGACCCGGAAAGATTTCAGCGCCTCGGCGGCAAGATTCCCAAAGGCGCGTTGCTGCTGGGCCCGCCGGGAACGGGCAAAACTTTGCTTGCCAAAGCCGTGGCCGGCGAAGCCGGCGTGCCGTTCTTCAGCATGTCGGGCGCAGATTTCGTCGAGATGTTCGTCGGTGTCGGCGCTTCGCGCGTGCGTGATTTGTTCGAGCAAGGCAAGCGCAATGCGCCGTGCATCATTTTCATAGATGAAATCGATGCCGTGGGCCGCCATCGCGGCGCGGGATTGGGCGGCGGCCACGACGAGCGCGAACAAACCCTTAATCAATTGTTAGTCGAAATGGACGGTTTCGAGTCCAATGAAGGCGTGATTTTGATTGCCGCCACCAATCGTCCCGACGTGCTCGACCAGGCCTTGCTGCGTCCCGGCCGCTTTGACCGGCAAATCGTGGTCGACCGGCCCGATGTGCGCGGCCGCGAGGGTATTTTGAAAGTGCACTGCAAAAAAATACCGCTCACCAAAAATGTCGATCTCAGCGTGCTGGCCAAAGGCACGCCGGGTTTTTCCGGCGCGGATCTCGCCAATCTCGTCAATGAAGCCGCGCTGCTCGCGGCGCGCGTCAATAAAACTGCGGTCGAAATGCGCGACCTCGAAGAAGCGAAAGACAAAGTATTGATGGGCGTGGAGCGCAAAAGTTTGCTGATCAGCGAAAAGGAAAAATGCATCACGGCTTATCACGAAGCCGGCCACGTGTTGGTGGCGAAATATACGCCGGGATCGGACCCGATTCATAAAGTCACCATCATTCCGCGCGGCCGTGCGCTGGGCTTGACCATGTCGCTGCCGCTGGACGAGCGCAGAACTTATTCCAAAAGTTATTGCGAGTCGATACTGGTGCATTTCATGGGCGGCCGTGAAGCGGAAAGATTGGTATTCAACGAAAGCACCACGGGTGCGGGCAACGACATCGAGCGTGCGACCGAGCTCGCGCGCAAGATGGTGTGCGAATGGGGCATGAGCGAGAGCATGGGGCCGCTCGCCTTCGGCACCAAACAGGAAGAAATTTTCCTCGGCCGCGAAATTGCCCAGCACCGTGACTATAGCGAGAACACGGCGCAGGCCATCGACACCGAAGTCAAGCGCATCGTGACGGATGCCGCGCAAAAGGCGCACGATATTTTGAGCGTCAATCTCGACAAGCTACATACGCTCGCCAAAGTGCTGCTCGAACGGGAAATACTCGACGGCGAACAGATCGACGCGTTGCTGAATGGCCGTACTTTGCAGCCGCTCGCCGAAACCCAAAACGGCAACGCCAAAGCGGCAACAGAAAAAGAATCCACCTCCGTCGCAGAACCGCAAAACTAAGTTTGGCATCATGGAATTTTCCACGGGGACCTTCGTCCTCATCGCGGGCTGGGGAGCAGCCTTATTAATCTTGTGGAATCTGCATCGCTTTGCAAAAGCTTTTAGCGCCTCTTTTTTTTGGAAAACTGCCGCCGGGCTCACGCTCGCGGCGGTTTTCCTTGGCATCATACTTTTTTTTCGGCAACAACGCCTCGCAGCAGTCTCGCCGCGCGTTGTCATATTTCCCTTGGTTGAAAAATTCTCCGGCCGTGCCAGGGTCACGCCCCTGGGATTGGCTTTTGCCGATCAGCTTACGCTCGCGCTGCAACTTCGCGCGCCGGATTTCCGCCCTTTGCCCACTGCTTCCATTTTCGCGTTTGCCCACCCCGATTCTTTGGTCGATGCGGATTATGCCGCGCGCTTTGCGCAAGGCCTCGATTTGCCGTGGGCCGGTTGGGGTGAATATCATCGCACCGGCGCTCTCCTGCACGTGCAACTTCGATTGCTCGATCCCGCTCGCCGCACGCCGGTTTTGCAATCTTCTTTTACCCTTGTCGACAGCACGAAAATCGGCGAGGCCGCCGCTGTGTTCACGGAAAAGTTAGTTGCACATTTCGAGCTGAAAGAAAAAAAATCTTTTTCTCATCCTTCGGTCTCCACGCTGTCTGCGGCGCAACAAAGCGCGTATTATTCCGCTTATTTGAATTTGCTGCAGCGCCGTTACGGCCCTGCGGCCGCTGAAACCGCTGCGCTCGTGCAACAGGATAGCACGCAGCCGCTCTTTCTTACGCTGGCAACGACCGGACGTATGCAACAGTTGCGGCAACAACGCGCCGATGAAACGGAATGGCAGAACGCCCTGGCGGTACTTTTGCCGAAATTGCACGCTGCGGTAAAACGCGATTCACTTTATGCGCCGGCTTTTATCTTGCTGGGCGAATGCTATTTGCAAGCGAGAAAATGGAATGAAGCGGAGAACATGCTGCGGCGCGGCTATGCTCTTGATCCCTTTCTGGCGCGGTTTTATGTCGATCTGGCGCAGCTTCATCGCAGCCGCTTTGCGCGCGATGGTTTTAAAAACGAGCTGGAGTTGTATCAACACGCCCTCGCATTGAATCCCTTGGAAGTGGACGCGGTGCTGGGCGCGGTCGAATATCTTCTGCGTGATAACCGCCGCAACCAGGCGTTGGCCTTGCTGGAAAAATATCACCGTCTCAATCCCCATCATCTTGCCGTTTTAACCGCGTTGGCGCGGATCCACATTGAAAAGGGCGAGCTCGCGCAAGCGCTGCCTTTGTTTGAAACGATTCTGCGCCTCGATCCGCACAACGTCGAGGCCTTTTATAATCTTGGCATTGCCTATTTTCATCAAAACGATTTGGACCACGCCGCACGCTTTTTCACGCGCGCACAGCAGATTGCCGGGTATCCGGACGCGCATATGTATCTCGCACAAATTTACGAACGGCGCGGCGATACTACGGCGGCCATTCCACATTTGCGCGAGCGCATCCGCCTGAGCAACGGCGACAACGACGTCTACGCCGCCGCAGCGCGCAAGCATTTATATGGCCTCCTGCTGCGCCGCGGCGAAATTCCCAAACATTTGCTGCCGGATACGATAATGACAAAGTAATCAGTGTAATCATTTTTTCTCGTTCCAACAGTCTTTGCTGAAAGGCATTGCAGACGCTCTGCGCCCTTTTTATTTGGAATACCGATTAGACGCGCAGCGTCAAGCAGGTATTCCCACGCAGGAGCTTGGGAACGAGATTGAAAAAAGATTAACACGAAGCAAACAGAGCAAACAGAGAGGGTAGCGCCTGAAAAACTCCCTTTAGCATTGTAAGCTCTGTTTACTCTGTTTTCTCTGTGTTTAAAATTAACTGAATGACAGGTTACTTTGGAAAGCGCCATTCCTGCGAATGTCCACAAATGTAAAAAACCAACTCAAGGCGCGCTATTCCCTTCGCCGCTTGTTTCTCGAGCACCCCGCTGATTTGCAAGCTGAAATCGGTGCGCAGCGCGGACCGTTCGTGGAAGAATTTGCTGCGCGCTGCCGCCGGCATTCATGGACGATTAAAATCCTCTGCCAGGACGAAGAGCTGCCCAAAAATTTGCTTTCGGCATTTTCTTTGCGCGGCCTCGCGTGCTGGCTTTCCGGGCCGGGCAAAGCCTATCTGTTTTCTGATGCGGCGCAACTGCGCGCGCTCGCCGGCGGCCGCCATTTCATCTCCAGCACGGAAGCGGCTTTTGCGCAAGAGCTGCGCGTGTTTTTGGATCATCAAGAGCGCGACGAGTTTATCCTCGACACCCCGCGCTGCAAAATGATTTTGGGAGGGCCGGCGCTGATCATGGGCATTCTCAACGTCACGCCCGATTCCTTTTTTGACGGCGGCAAATATACGGCGCACGAGCAGGCCATTGCGCAGGGCCTCAAGCTCGCCGAAGAAGGCGCGGATATTATCGACATTGGCGGCGAGTCGACGCGGCCCAAGGGCGCGTATGGCGAAGGTGCGCAGCCGGTCCCGGCGGAAGAAGAACTGGCGCGCGTGCTGCCCGTCATTCAAGCCTTGAGCAGCTTGATCGATGTGCCGATCAGCATCGATACTTACAAAGCCCATGTGGCCGAAGCCGCGCTGCAAGCAGGCGCGGGGATGGTCAACGACATCAGCGGCTTGTTGTTCGATCCCAAAATGGCGGAAGTGGTGGCGCGCCATCATGCGCCGCTGGTGCTCATGCACCTCAAAGGCACGCCGCAAAACATGCAGCAAAATCCCGCTTATGAAAATTTGATGGACGAAATTTATTTGCATTTGCACCGGCAAATGCAGGTTGCGCTGCAAGCCGGTATTCCGCGCGAATTGATCATCATCGATCCCGGCATTGGCTTCGGCAAAAGCCTGCAAAATAATTATGAAATTCTGCGCCGGTTGCCCGAGCTGCGCGGCTTGGGAAGCGCGTTGCTCGTCGGCCCTTCCCGCAAATCTTTTTTGGGAAAATTATTGAACCTGCCGCCGGAGCAACGTTTCGAAGGCACGGCCGCGGCCTCTGCCGTTGCCGCGATGAAAGGCGCGCACATTTTGCGCGTGCATGACGTGGCCAAAATCAAACGCGTTGTGCAAATCACGGATTTGATCAACGGCCGCCTCGAGTCTGCGATGCCGGGAGCAGCTTCATGAGCAGCAAATTCGAACTCTTTCGCATTCTATTCGTGCCCGTCACCCTGATCGACGTTTTAGACATTCTGTTCATCAGCTTCGTGATCTATCAGCTTTACATGTTCGTGCGCGGCTCGCGCGCCGGGCAAATGGCCGTGGGCCTGGTGCTGATCTTTCTGGTTTCCTTCTTGTCGCAATTGTTCAACATGCGCGGTTTGAGCTGGATTTTTGGCAAGCTCGAAACCATCTGGCTGGTGGCGTTCGTGGTCATCTTTCATCCGGAATTGCGGCGCGTGCTGGTGTATATCGGCCAAAGCCCGATCATACGTTACTTCGTCAAAGTCGCAGGCTCGCGCATGATCGACGAAGTCGTGAAAGCCGCGCAGGAATTGTCGCGCTTGCGCCACGGCGCGTTGATCGTGATCGCGCGCGACGACAATATAAAATTCGTGATTGAAACCGGCATCCGGCTGCAAGCGCAAGTTTCTTCCCCCCTGTTGCTCTCTTTCTTCAGCCCCAAATCGCCTTTGCACGACGGCGCGACCGTGATTGAAAATGAAGAAATCGTCGCGGCCAAAACCATTTTGCCTTTGACTGAAAACGACCGCTTCGATAGACGCTACGGCACGCGCCACCGTGCCGCCCTCGGCCTGGCCGAAGAAACCGACGCCGTAATCATCGTCGTTTCCGAAGAAACCGGCAAAATCTCCTTCGCCAAAGAAGGCAATTTGATTACGGATCTATCGGCAGAAGAATTGGAGAATTTGCTGAATGCGTCGATGAAGGTGAGGCCGGAGGAATAAGTTTTTCGTAAGAGTCCAGCGAAGCTTCGCCTCAAACCGACAAGTAAGAATTTCGCTCACGGAAATGGACCTCTCACGGAAAAATTTTTTAGATTCAATTCCGTGAGAGTTCAAATTTCGTGAGCCAAAAACTTGCTCTGTTTGTAAAGAATTTTGATTCCAAAATTCTTAGCCGGTTGAAGTTGAATCCCCCCAGCACTGAGAGGGTGAGAGAGTGGCATTAACCACCCCCTCCCCGTTGTCGCGATGGGGTCAATTCCCCATATTTACCGGTGAGTGTCTTTCTCACGCCGGGCGGCGCCTAGGAGAG
>Ga0247727_10005104_pt1 | contig 27004 bp, 27 predicted proteins | sample WisWelCaveWW1625_FD_202498 | JGI IMG/M metagenome (GOLD analysis project Ga0247727, IMG submission 202498) | Biofilm microbial communities from Wishing Well Cave, Virginia, United States - WW16-25 | ecosystem: Environmental > Aquatic > Deep subsurface > Groundwater > Cave microbial mat | place...
TTCCGCTCCTCCACCACCTCTTCCATACAGCTGTTTCCTTTCCTCTATTTAAGTTTTAAAAAATAAACCGCTACAGTAGATTTACCATGCGAAGGTATAGTAGGTCAATAATGCAAATTACAAAAAACCCAGTAAGGGGTTTTTGTAATTTGGGTGCCTAGAGAGAATTGAACTCTCGACACCTCTGCCACAGAGAGGAGTTTTACCACTAAACTATAGGCACCATCTCAATCAAGCGTATCGTACAACAATTTCCTGAATTAAAAAAGCCCCCGGCGTCACGGTGACGGCGGAGGCTTAGGAACAATCGGGGCTTCGGGGTGATGCGCAATCAGGCGAGGCAGAACCGTCGCCAGGTGCGTCAGCACGCATTCGGAGCCAAAAAAGTTCTCCGTGGACTTGCCGGACGTCAGCGTCTGCGGAATCGTCAGCGTGTAAAGCTTTGTGAAGTCCTTCACGATGCGCCGCACGCCGCGAAATCCCTTGCTGTCCACAAACTCCTCCAGCGGAAGACTGGTTACATTTTCATCTTCCACCGCGTGAGCCACGCCCTGCTCACTGCCTCTCCGGCCCACGACGATGCCGACATGCCCGATAGACTCCTGCGGGTCGCGGCGATAAATCGCGCGGGCAGGATTGCCGGCGGAGAAAACCAAGTCTCCTTCTTCGGCATCCGTGTTCGGCACTTCGGTACAGTACCGCCACAACTGCGCTGCCCGCAACGGCAATCCGCCGACACCGATGATGGCGTACAGCAACGCGACGAACGTGGAGCAATTCACCACATCTGGCGACTCGCTCATCCGGGCATCCCGCCGGTACTTCGCCGTTAGGGCCAGTTCCGGAATTACTTTGATCATCCGATTTACCCCATCGATCACCACCGGCTTAGGATTCAGTCCCTCCTGACGCAACAACATCAGCACCCGGCTGCTGGAAATACGCTTCCCCTGCCAGCGCAGCCAGGAACACGCCAAGTCCAGCGCCACAAAACTCTGCCCTTCGCAACGGACAATCCGAAACCCGATTCCAGGTTGGTACGCGCCCATCTAAACCCCCTCTTTTATAAAATGTCTACCCTCACCGTATCAAATGGCTTTATATAACGCAACTTCGCGGTGTCCTCGAGTGGAATTGAACCACTATTTCATCCTTCGCAGGGATGCGCTCTATCCGTTGAGCTACGAGGACTCTATGATTCGCCGCCCTAAAACTTCAACCACCGGCTGATGTGGTCAGTCAGCGACTCTTCGTATTCTATCTCCGGCAGGAACTGCTGTAAAAACTGCTTCATCCGGTCATAATCCCGCTCGTGCACCAGCACCTTGATTAACGAGCTCATCTTAGACTTTTTTCTCAAGATTAATTCTCCGTCAATCATGGAGAATCCCATCAAGGTTTCATAAGAATATACCCTTTTGCCGTCAATCTCAAGCTGGCGATGGTCCAGCTTATATTCAATCTCCTTGGGCTGTTTTTTGCCGAATTGAATCACCAGGACCTCGGCCAGCACGACGAAAATCGCGAACAAAAAATTTCTCTGCAAAAAAGCCGCGGCGACAATAACCAAGGCGACTATTCCCGAAAGCCAGTACCAAGTCGCGCTCTTTTCGTAGTATTCAAACTCCGGCGCGGTCCATCTTATTTCCTTTAACATATAGTAAGTATACTACTAATCTCTAATTACTATTTTCTAGCTTCTATTTTTGAGCGCCGCTTCAATTATATAATCCAACAGCTTCGCAAATGAAATTCCCGCGGCGGCGGCGGCTTGCGGCAATAAACTGGTGGCGGTCATGCCCGGCAAAGTATTAATTTCCAAAATAAAAATCCTCCCCTTCCCGTCAATCCGGAAATCCGTCCGCGAATAGCCGCGGCCGCCAATGGCTTTGTGCGCTTTGAGCGCGGCGGCCTGCATTTTTTTAGTCAGCGGTTTCGGCGCGCGGGCCGGCGTGATTTCCAACGAACCACCCTTGGCGTATTTAGCTTTGTAATCAAAAAAAGTACTGGCTTTCGGGATAATTTCCGTCGGCGGCAACGCAATCATCCGACCTCCAACGTCTAACACCCCGCAAGTCATCTCTCTCCCTCCGATATATTCCTGAATCATCACCCGCTTGGAAAAGCGGCGCGCCAGTTTCAAGGCCGCCGGCAATTCTTTCGGCGACGGCACGATAGTTACGCCCACGCTGGAACCACGGTCAGCCGGTTTCACCACCATGGGAAATCCTTTTGGGATGCCCGGCAGGCGCAATCCGGCGGCTGTAAATTTTTTGCCGGAAGCGATTTTATCAATCCCCAGCCGGCTGGCCGCCGCGCCCGAGCCGGTGTACGTAATTTTATTTTTATCCAACAGGGCCTGCACTGTACCATCTTCGCCGTATTCGCCGTGCATGGCGATAAATACCACGTCAAACTTTTGCTTCAATGTTTTAAAAGACATCGGCCACTTCCCCTGCCGCGAGACAATCACTTTTTTGGCGGCGTATTTTTGCTTATCCAAAAATTTCAGAACGTTTTTACCGCTGTTGAGCGATACGTCATATTCCGCGGACGGCCCGCCCATCAAGACAGAGACGCGAATTTTTTGTTGCATATCGTGAGATTACCATATAAGAAAAACCCCGCAAGATAGATGTCTACCCCACGGGGTCAAATGTTGCGCCCCTCTACTACTCGGATGGTACTTGCGCCTGGAACACGGAGCGGTTGAGCTCCACGTATCCTGCCCAGTGCGGCGGCACCTCATCTTCCTGGAAGATGGCCTTGGGCGGACAGGCTTCCGCGCAGGCGAAGCAATCAATGCACTCGCTCGGGTCGATGAAGAGTTGGACAAGCCTCTTCTCCTGCACCGCAGGATTCACCTTATGCTCCGCCCCGGCGTTGTTCACGAGCATCCCCTTGTCCGGATCGAACCACCAGATACAGTCCACCGGACACACCGGGACACAAGCCTTGTTCTTCTTGCCGATGCACGGCTCAGCAATGATGAATGCCATAATTCCCCCTTTTATTAATAAGACCTATCGCTAGGTTACCGAACCTGCCAGCGCTTGGCAAGCCTGCCTGCCGCAGGCAGGGCGAGTTTATTTAAACAACAATTTCTTGAATTTTTCCTGTTCAGCCGGATTCAACCGCAAGCGGAGCAGCCATACTATGAATTCGTTTCCGCGAAAAGCCGGGTTGTCGGACAACGCCAGTAATTCTTCAAACGCAATCAATTTGGTGGTGATTTTTTCGCCGGCGTCCAATTGCGGCGCTTGCTGTAAACGGCAGTTACGCGCGATGAAATAACGGATAGTGTAATCGTTTTTTCGGTGCGGCTTAACCGCTTTCCACTCTTGCCAATCGTCCGAGACATAGCCGGTTTCTTCCAAGAGCTCACGCTGAATTTCTTTAATCGGCGTTTCACCGTGGTCGGCGCGGCCGCCCGGCAAGGAAAAAAATACCTCCGGCGATTGCGGCTGTTGTTGTTCTTGCAATAAAATTTTGCCCCCTGCTGTCGCGATCACCTCCACGGTGTCCGGCCGCTTCAATCCTTCAAATACTTCAGTGGAATCGTCAAACATTTTCTGGTCCCACTGCCAGACTTCGTAAATTTTCCCTTTGAAAACCCGCTTCGCGTTGGACGGAAACTCGGACATCAGTAATGTCTAAACACCCTCCTTTTGCAATTGAAAACTGCGACCTTGTGTCTGAGTTCGAGACGCGACGACGAAGCTGTGCACCGCACTGCGAGGAGGAGCAACAAAGAAATCAGCCAAGGTCGCGTTTCCTTCGGTACGAAAATTACTCATCACTCCTGCGTTATGCTTCCTCGTCATAGAACCACTATGACTCGGCAGCAAGCCTTGGATTGACGGGGTAATTTTACGTATCAATTGTAAAAAAGGGTGTTTAGACATTACTAAGCGCTCTTTCGCTTCTTTCCGTTATCAGAATTATTTTTCTTAACCCGCTCTTCCTGGAATTTAATCATGGTCCGGTAATACTTCAGGAGCACATCGCCTTCCTTACTTTGTTCACGCAGGTCTTTAATTTTCTCCAAAACGGCGCGCTTCAACCGGAATTGATTTAATTCTTCGGTAGATACCGCACCCTTATCCCGAAAAACAGACAGCTCGTCTTCTATATTATCCAGCTGGGTTTTCAAGCCGACGAATGTTTCTACCGATTCTAGTTCTGATTCCGGCGTAGCTGGTTCAAATTTCGGCATTTCTTTCATCCTTTTATTATAGTACCTCCAAAATCAGGGGTAAATGGTCGGAAATTTCTACGTTCGGAGCCCTGAAATTTTTCACGGTTACCCCCGGCGAGACAAATACATAATCAGCGAAATATTGCCGTTCTTCCGGTTTAAATTTGCTATAGTTTAATTCACTCCGCGTGGAAGTGATTTTAAATTCGGAAATCAAATTTTTAAATCCGGCTTCTTCAAACATAGTAATACTCTTCGCTTGCGGCAATAAATTGAAGTCGCCGCCGATGATTACTTTTCCTTTTTCCTGTTTGGCAAAATCAATAATTTTCTTGGATTGCGCCAGCCGGATGTCTGTATCCAATTTGTGTCCGGGAAAAGCTTTGCCATGCACGTTGCAAACTGTAAAAAACTGCTCTTTATTTTCAAATCGGATATAGTTAAAATCCTTATCGCCTTCTTCTTTATCATTAGAGTCATTCCAAATTAAAACCGACCCTGACGATTTCACTGTGATAGATTTTCGAACAAAAATAGCGACGCCATACCGAACCGGAATAGTGGTTTTTTTCAGTAAATCGGTGATTTTTCTTCCGCTCACCGGCTCATAATATACTTCAAAATCAGAAAGTGCTGCCTTCAGCTTGCGGAACATATCGGTGCGGCTGCCTTCAAATACAGTGCTAATCCGAGAATCAAATACCTCCTGCAAACAAAAAATATCGGTGTTAACCGATTCTTTCTTTATAAAATCCATCAATGGTTCGAACATCCGTCCGCCCCAGATGTTCAAAAATACTAATTTCATGCCAACTTATCCTACCAAACCCACCGCAATAACGACAACCAGGCGAACAATATTTTTTTGGTGAGCATTTTATTAGTATAGCGTAAATATCCGGCTGTGTATTTGACGTTTTGGTTTTAAAAATTCAATATGTGGTATAATAAATTAACAGATGAAAAAGAGTATCTTACACAAAAAAGAGCTTTCTCAGACAAAAAAAGACTTGGAAAAGAAAGTACAAGAAGGAGCGAAAAAGGCTCTCAAGGATTACGCTAATGTCTTTAAGCGTCTTGCCGAGTATGATCGAGAAGTCACCACAAAAAGTTAACTATATTGATCTCGATCTGATGGAAAAAATGTGCCACCCGCTTGCGGTGGCCATTTTTGATAAACAAGATGACCCAATCGCAAATTTTCATGATGCCATGCTTGCAAAATTAGACGCAGCCCTCAATAATCCCCGCCAAACTTTTGATGGCAAGGACCTCTATCCTACGTTTACTAAAAAAGCCGCAATCTTATATTACGGCCTGAATAAAGCCCATGCGTTTGAAAATGGCAATAAACGAATGGCGACTGCTTCCCTGCTTGTTTTCCTGCACATTAATGACTATTCACTCAAAGGTGATCAAAAGGAAATTGAAGACTACCTGGTTGACTTAGCGCTCCGGGTGGCGAGCTCAAAAGGCTCGGCTGATAAAGAATTGTTTTTGGGTGAATTAGAAACCTGGTTAGAAAATCACTTCTCCAGAAATTAAAGTAGGCTTACCGCCGCTTTGATACATCAAAGCGGCGAGATGACTCAGTGAAAAAGAAACGCAATCTGAATCTGTGGGTCATTAGCATTCTGCCGGAAATTCTGCTGAACGGTGCCGTATATCAAGCCGGACAGCACCGTAGCAATGGCGGCGTATGGCAACCAGTGAACGAAGAGAACTGAGCAGTCGTCGTATGACGGAAGCCAGGCGAACAATATTTTTTTGGTGGGCATTTAATTAAGTATAGCTCAAACGGCCGCCAGGGTGTTAAACCCCAACGGAATATTCTCATCTTTCATTTCCGGTCTATTTTCATTCAACCAATGCCGCATCCCTCTGTTAAGAGCCTCAAAAAGATAGAAGGCTGTTTCCGGCTGCATAAGAACACTGGCAACTACCGATCCGCCTTTTTCATCACAATAACGGAAATCAACCAGAAATGCATCTGAATAAGTGCGTAGTCTGATTTGATTTGCGTACACTCCCCCTTCTTCAATCTTATTTGTATCATCCATATTTTTTTTATTTTATTTTTCCGACCTTTAAACAGCTCGCTTTCCCCGCTTGCGCGACTACGCAAACGAAAAAAGCGGCTGAGAGATTTCTTCAAAAGACCGATGTCTCTCAAATGAAATCTCCCAACCGCTTTAGGTTAGTCACCTACTTCATCTGGCTCCCAGCAGATTTCCCTGGTTGCCGTCATACGACGACCGCTCCGTTCGCTACGCTTACGGGTTGCCTATCCGGCCGGATGAAGAAGTAAGTGGCCCGTATTACTTGTACGGACAACAATTAGGTTTTCAACTCTAACAACTAGAGTGTAGCACAAAAATTTGATAATTGACTAGCCGACTAAGGAATAATACAATGTATCCGTAAGCTCTTTAAAAAGCTGGCGAGGATACTCCGCGGCTTAAACATTTCTCAGACTAAACCGCTTTTACCCTCTCCCCAAGTGAATATCATTTCGGTATTTACTTGGGGGGTAAGGTTAAAAGGTCGGCCCTCTGACTTTAATGTCAAAAAAACGGATTAAAATTTATATGGCAAAGTTTGTTATGTATACCGATAATGCTGGTTTCTACCGGTGGCGTTTAGTTGCTGGTAATGGTGAGATTGTTGCGGCGAGCGAAGCTTACCCGACAATTTACAACGCCAAACGATCAGCAGAACGGGTTAAGACACTGGCTGCGTACGCAACTATTTAGTTGCTGTAGTTAGAGTCAGCCTCGCTAGCTTTTTGAAGAGCTTTTTATATTAAAAGGCCTGCACCGTTAATCATAGCCACAACGAGTTCGCTAGCATTATAACAATCGGCGTAACGACAGAGAAAAGTTTTCTTCCCTACTCGTTGCTTTATACCTGCTTTAAGGTAGTAGCGAATACAGCTCTCGTTGTATTTCCAGTTGGCATATAGTATAATAATGAAATACTTTAAAAATTCAGAACCTTCGGCGTAGTAACCGAAGTAAAAGTGTGTACAGCAGACACGAACCTGCCTTGATTTAAGTGGGACTGGTAATTTACTACCTACTCCCACAAACTTGTGGGGGGCTAGCTTTCTAAAAGAAGCTGAACCCGCTAGTCCCACTTAAATCAACGTGGGTTTTCTCTTTGCTATACCAAAAACCGCCTCTTGGGGGCGGTATCTTGGGAAGTGGGTACTTAATGGCGTTTGATCAACGCAAGCAGTCTAGCTAGACTCGTTACAATTCACAGTTGTAACTCTTTCTACGATAATTCCTCCAGGTGGCGATTTTTTATTTTAAGTTTTTTGTCTTTCTGGATCGTGTTTATCAATGTCCTCTTTATTCATCTTAAATTCATTTAAGCATATGTCCCGAAAGTAGATAGCTCCAACCCGTCTAAGAATACTTGTCGTGATTCCTCTTTCATAAGCAAATTTCTTTAGGGTATCATCAAATGCTGGTTCAAATGATAAAACGTCAAAAGACTTAAAAATATGTTTTTGAACTTCATAGGGGTTCGTGATTCTTTTTTCCTCGCATATCTTTATTAATTCCGATTTATGGGAATCAATATAATTTTTTAAGCCACTAAAAACTAACCAGTCTTCACCATTTGGATTAAGTCTTACTGGTGAATGCGTGCCGAAAGCAGGGGTATTTTCGTTTTCTGAATTTACTTTAAGTTCATTTACGGCTTCTTTAAGCCACTGGATAGATGTTTCAATAGCGGAGAATCGGCCACCAGAATACCAGGCTATTGCGATAAGAGCTCCAAGTATTCCAAGAAACCACTGCCAATCTATATGTATAGTTAATCCTTGCATAGCAGTCGGCTCCATTAGTTTTATTATATCACCGAGGAATGTCATTTTATATCAAGCCGTGTGTATAAGTCAACGTTTACATTATTTAGTCAGGGAATACATGTGGATAACTTTCGGTTTATTTTCGGTATCATCTTGATATAATTATAGTACATGAAAATTACTCCTCGCAAGAAATCGCTCATTGAATTTATAAATTCTTACAGTCAAAAACATGGTTTTGCACCATCAATCCCAGAAATCGGAAAGCGTTTTAATCTAGCCATTTCAACTGTCCATCAGCATCTTCAAGAATTGGAAGAGGGAGGTTATATTAGAAAAGAAAAAAATCAGCATCGAGGAATTGAAATTACGACTTCGGAAATAATGGTGAGCATCCCCTTACTTGGAACAATTGCCGCCGGCGAACCAATTGAAGCAATTGAGGAAAAAGAAACTATTGCGATACCTAAAAATAAACTCCCTAAGTCTGGAGAAGTTTTTGCGCTTCGTGTACAAGGCGACAGCATGACTGACGAAGGAATTAATAATGGCGACACCGTTCTAGTCCGCAAACAAAGTACTGCCGATGATGGCGATAAAGTCGTCGCGCTTATTAATAATGAAGCGACCTTAAAAACATTCTATAAAGAGAATGGGCAAGTCCGCCTTCAACCAGCAAATAAAAATTTTAAACCTATTATTGTTAAAGCCCCACAACAATTAAGATTACAGGGCGTTGTCCTAGATATCGTCAGGGCCAGTGAGCCAAAACAAAAAAGTGCTTTTATCTTACCCGCAAAAAATAAAATTCAATATCGAGGCAAGCTAAGTGACTATTTAAATAAAGTTTATAATGGTGATGTAATGCACGTTTTGAAAGATCTTCCAGATGAAAGTGTTGATATGATATTTGGTGACCCGGATTATAATGTTGGCATTAATTATGGGGAAAATAATTACACTAAAAAGTTTGATGAGTATATAGACTGGTATATCCAACTTACACGCGAATCAATGAGGGTTCTTAAAAAAAATGGAAATCTCTTTATGATGAATTACCCTAAACAAAACGCACATCTACGAGTTAAGTATCTTGACCAAAATTTTCCAAATATTCATGAATATGTTTGGGTATATAATACAAATGTTGGCCATACTCCGAAACGATTTACGACGGCTCATCGAAGCATTCTTCATGTTAGAAAATCCATAGATAATAAATTCTTTAAGGATGAGGTTGCTCTCCCCTACAAAAACCCCTCAGACAAAAGAATTCTACAAAATTTAGCTAACGGCTCGAAAGGACGAATGCCTTACTCATGGTTTGAATTTAATCTTGTAAAAAATGTTAGCAAAGAAAAAACCCTACATGCTTGTCAGATTCCGCAAAAACTTACTGAAATGTTTATTAAAGCCTCAACTAAGCCTAAAGATATTGTTTTCCCTTTGTTTGGTGGCAGCGGAGCAGAGATAGATTTGTGCCGTAATCTTGGGAGACAATTCATATCAGCAGAAATCGATAAAAAATATTGTGACATAATAAACGATCGTTTAACTAACGGATATATTGACCAAAAATATAAATTATTCCGAAAAAACCAACCTCTGAGTAACTAGAAATTGGGAGATAATAGCGGGAATGTTTCAAATATTCCTCCTCTCTCGGTTTTTGCGATAGGCGCCAGTCCTGATGGTGGACGAGCAAATGCACCAGCAAACTTTGCGAGTGAACGACGATTTAATAGAACTGATATCAAATGAGTAAAGGTGAGTAAGGTGTTAATTCTTCCATAATCATATTTTGCATTTTCATGTCCTAGTGTGTGCATTTTTACATCTTCATTAAGTGCTAAAACGTCTAAAAAATATAGAAATGCATCAGCTGGGACATTTCCTATTTTAGGCAATCTTTTTTTGAGTATTGCTAAAGATTTATCCGGAATAATATATCGCCATCGTTTTTCTTTATCCTGTAAGTGATCCAACATAAAAGCCATTCTAAAAATGAGCATCCCTAATACCTCTAATCCAAATGTATCCGCTCTCATGAGATGCTCAATGTTTTCAAATAATTCACTGAAGGTTAGATCATTGCCAAGTTTTACGCCTTTCTCCATTATAAACGGGTTCATATCATTACGATTATTTGTTGTTGCGCCAGTTATATAATGTTTTCGCTTAAAATCTAGTGCCGCTTCTTTTCCTGGTTTACCAACAGCTACTACAAAATTACCCGCTTTATAGATTTTAGTAATTTTTCTTTCCTCCTGGCTTACGCCCTTTGGCCATCCAATCGCCTCTTTCAACATTTCTACACGACGAGGCCTAGCAAATGGGCTTAATTTAACTCCCGGGATAAGGGCTAATTCTTCGTTTACAATATAAATATCTTTCTCAGGAACTCCTATCCCTAAATAATATTTTTTTGTTATCTTCTCCATAAAGCGGTATGCTCTGGACAAAATTCGAACCTTTTTTGAAATGAATCCTGACGAAGAAATCTGAAACAATGCGGACGAAGTTTTGCGGAAACAATTTTCTGGGGAAAGGATTCCGCAAAACTTCGGCTGATTCTTTTTTCTGAATTCGGATGTCGCAAGCGGAGGAGGAGGGGTCTGGGGAGGAATCCTCCGCTTGCTCCTCTTTTTGTTTTGGTGAAATTCGGGCGGGCTAATTCTCCCAATGAGTCCGAATGTACTCATTCGCTTCTCTAATACTCATTGGCTGTGATGAAGCAGAAGCTCTGATATAAAATTCTTCCTTATCTGCATTTTTCAAGAACACAGGCATTGCACTGTTCGTTACATCAACAACCGAAACATCTTTACCCTGAATTTGAACAATTTTTATATTTACATACTGATTAAACTCTTTGCCTAAATACTGATTGATAACCTGAGTAAGCTGTAATAAAAATCCATCTCGATTTTTATTTTTAAGCGTGGCACAATCTTTTTCAATTCCCAAAACTTCGCCACTATCGCTTACTCCGATTAGCAATTTTCCGCCTTCGGCGTTCATAAACGCCGAAATAGTTTTGGCAATTACATGCTCCATCAATTTGTTTACATTGTTTTGTTCATAATCCCATCGTAAAGACGATTTAAACTCTACATAATCATTCTCCCCGTTCTTGATAGTTTCTTCATAATTTACTACCTCCTCCGCCTCTTTCCCTTTTAGAGTTTCCAAAAACAAATTGATGGAATCAGCAATCATTTTTCTTCGTGCCATCAAAAAGTCATTATATTTTGCAACTTCCCACATAGATTCATCTGTCGGAATCATTTGTTGCTTTAGTGCTTCTGGGTATTTTCCACCAACTTTTTTTAGATACTCTGCTGGGTTTTCATCAGAAATATCAAAATTGGTATCTCTTGTGATAAACGCTCGGTTAGCAATTTCGTTTACCTTTTGTTTATCAAGGTGATTTTCTGATTCATACCCATTTCTATACAAAAAAGCTTGGGGGAAAATATGGTGGCTTTGAATACTATTGTAATCTCCCATTGTGTCCTGAAGTGAACCACCATTTGCCCAATCAGTCGCTTTATTGAATTTGGCAATAACATATAACATTCTGTGGAGTGGGTGTCCCGCTCCGCGACCCTCTAAATCAGCAGGTTTTATTTCTATTCTTCCTCGCTGGTCTTCAATCTCATTTATTAAATCTGATACTGGTTGTGAGCTGTTTATAGCCAAATAGACATCTTTATCTAAACGCTGGTCTGTTTGTCCGCTATATCTTCCCCAAATGAGAGCTAGGAACATCCAGTACAAGAATTGATTTTTTTGCCCAGATTCAAAAGCACCTCCATTTTTGGAAAGATAAGCGATTAAAGGCACAAGAACATTATTTGTACTCATGTCTTTACTTCCACTGATATAAGCGGACTGTTTCAAAATTGGAATAAGATAGTTCAAAATCTTTACTAACTTTTCCCATACTTCTTTATAGGTTTCTTCCGATGTATTTTTGTAAGTGTCCTCCGTCATTTTTTCAAACAAAGCGGAGCTTGTAAGTAAAACGACAAAACATCTCGTAAGCAAATCTAGTTCAAAAAAGAAACCTGCCTTTTCGTAGTCCTCAATTTTTTGCTTCATTACCCTGCGTGCTTGTGGCCATTTTCCAGCGATGTGAGTCAAAACAAGTTCAGCATCTGTCAGTTTTGTACCCATCGAGTTTACTCGGTCAAATATGTCGATGGCTTTGTCTATATCAAGACCTTGCGGAACAGATTGCACAAAATAATCAATATCAGATATTGCGCGAAGTCGAACCAAGTTATCGTTTACCGTTCTACCAATCTCTAATTTTTCTTTTGCGTCTTCAAGGTGTAAATTTTCAATCAAAGAAAAAGCGTCTAGTTTTTCGTTGAAACATTCAACTACTGATTTCCAAAATGGACTGTCTGCCATTTTTTGTTTTTGGTAATAATTAAACTCACCAGTTCTCAAATTGAAATAAAGATGACGAGGGTCATGTGAAATATCAGATTCTTTATAATACGGAGGAATTTCGCCCCTAATGAGCAAATAGAGAGTAGTAAGGCGTTGCTGTCCATCGAGCAAAACTTTAATCCAGCCCATTCTTTCTCTGCTCACGGCGTTATTCTTTATTTCGGGTGGATTGTTTGTTTCCCAAACCAAAATACTGCCAGTCGGATATTCTTGAAATAACGAAGCCATTAGCTCTTTAGCTTGTTCCAAACTCCAAACATACTCCCGTTGGAATTCAGGGATAACAATTTCTAGCTCTTTAACTGAATCGAGTAATTTTGATATTTTTGCCATAAAATTTACTTTATCAAATCGTCAACACTCACATCAAAAGCTTTCGCAACTTTTTTAAGCGTGTCTAAAGTCGGGTTCTTGTTTTCTCCCGATTCCATTTTAATAAGCGTGTTATTGGCGACATCCGCCAATCTCGCTAATTTCTCTTGCGAAAGCCCTTTGGCTTCTCGCAATTTCTTTATATTGTTTGCTAAATTTTGGCTTGTTGACATATCATCAGTAAAAGATTAACATTATAGTAGAGTATCCATTTATCTATTACTACTATGATGTTACACCAAAATTTCAAACAAATCAATATGAGGGATTTTTTATGGAAGCCCGCCCGAATTTCGCCAAAACAAAAAGCGGAGCAAGCGGAGGATTCCTCCCCAGACCCCTCCTCCTCCGCTTGCGACATCCGAATTCAGAAAAAAGAATCAGCCGAAGTTTTGCGGAATCCTTTCCCCAGAAAATTGTTTCCGCAAAACTTCGTCCGCATTGTTTCAGATTTCTTCGTCAGGATTCATTTCAAAAAAGGTTCGAATTTTGTCCAGAGCATACCGCAACAAATCGGAATTCAAATTTCCGCAAAAAATATGGTCGGCACGAAGTGCCGTCTGTTCTGAATTCCCCCCAAAAAGTCCTGAATCCAAAAGGGTTCGCCACGCTCCGCGTGGCTCCTCGTTAGCCAATGCAACAATATGAATAACCAAACTAGAAAATTTTTTATATACACCAGAAAATCTACCGACACAGAAGATCGGCAAGTTAGAAGCATTTCAGATCAACTGGCCGAATTAAAAGAGTTAGCGATTAAAGAACAAATTGAGGTTATAGATATTTTCGTGGAAAAACAAACCGCCAAAGCACCAGGTCGGCCAGTATTTAATGAAATGCTTCTCCGTATCGAGCAAAATGAAGCTTCGGGAATTTTAGCGTGGCATCCCGATAGATTAGCAAGAAATAGTGTTGATGGTGGAAAAATAATATATTTGCTCGATACAGGGAAAATTGCCGAGCTGAAATTTCCAACTTTCTGGTGTGATACAACTCCACAAGGTAAGTTCATGCTTTCCATTGCTTTCTCTCAATCCAAATACTATGTTGATAACTTATCGGAGAATATTAAGCGTGGACACAGAAACAAAGTGAAAGACGGTATATGGCCTCAAATGTCGCCTCTGGGCTATGTAAATGTGAAAGGTGCGGGAATTATACCCGATGAAAATATCGCTCCGTTAATCAAAAAAACATTTGAGGCTTATGCAACTGGAAATTTCACTTTGAGACAACTGCACGATAAGTTTAATGCTCTTGGATTGAGTAGAAAGAATGGAAAGGTGCTTTCCGTTTCCAACTATCAACAAATTTTGAGAAATCCGATATTCACAGGTTTAATGAGATATGGTGGTGAAATCTACGAAGGAAAGCACAAACCGATTATCACAAAGAAACTTTTTGATTCCGTTCAAGAAGTGATGAGCCGAAAATCTAAACCGCATAGCAAAGGACTGAAACCTTTTTTGTATAGAGGATTTTTCCGTTGCGGAGAATGTGGATGTTTGATAACTACCGAAACACAAAAAGGTCATAATTATTTGAGATGTACCAAACGGAAAAATCCTTGTTTACAAAAATATGTTCGTGAAGAAATCATCACTTCTAAAATTCAGGAGGAAATCAAAAAAGTTTCTTTGCCACTCGATTGGGCAAATTGGATGATTGAGGAAAACAGAAAAGACCAATCATCCGAAGTCCAATCGAGTGAGATTTTTTCTCAAAAAACAAAAGATGAAATTTCTCTTTTGGATTCAAAAGTTGAAAAGTTGATGAACTTATATTTAGAAAATGTTTTATCTTTGGAAGAATATCGTGATTCTAAAAATAAGTTAGTGAATCAAAAACAACTTTTAAAAGAGAAATTATCGGCTTTTGAGAAAAAATCCAATAATCGGTTCGAACTTACCAAAAATTTTCTAGAAGCTAATATTCATATGGTGGAATTGGCTAACGAGAAAACAAATGAAGAAAATCTTCATTTGTTTAAAAAAGTCGGTTCGAACTTTTTAATTAAAGATCGAACCGTACTTTTTGAGCCACGCGGAGCGTGGCGAACCCTTTTGGATTCAGGACTTTTTGGGGGGAATTCAGAACAGACGGCACTTCGTGCCGACCATATTTTTTGCGGAAATTTGAATTCCGATTTGTTGCGGAGACGGAAGGATTCGAACCTTCGGTACGGTTTCCCGTACAACATCTTAGCAGGATGCTGCCTTAAGCCGCTCGGCCACGTCTCCATAACTGGCTTCAAACGTACTAGTATATTATAGTAAGCACGCCTATGAATACAAGCAACCCACGAACGCAGAGAGTGGAGCTGTCGTCGCATGACGGCTATGACGTAGTTGTTATCGGGGGTGGACCGGCTGGGATGATGGCGGCTGGGAGAGCGGCGGAGCAGGGCCGCTCGGTTTTGTTATTGGAAAAAAATCCCGGCTTGGGTAAAAAACTCCTGATTACGGGTGGCGGCAGGTGCAATGTGACGAATAACAAAACTGAAGTTCGCACCATGCTTTCAAAATACAAAGGCAATGACCAGTTTCTTTTTTCCGCGTTCTCTCAATTCAGCGTCAAAGACACGCTGACATTTTTTAATTCCCACGAGATGGCAACGAAAGAAGAAAACGAGGGGCGGATTTTTCCGGTTTCAAACAGCGCCAAATCGGTCTGGGATGTGTTGGTGAGCTACATGAAAAAAAGCGGCGTGAAAATACAGACGGGCGTGGAGGTTGCCGGACTTTCCGTTGATACGGCTACCAAACAGATTGTCATCAGGGTAAAAGGTGGAAGCCCCGCCTCTGGCGGGGCAAGAATTCTTGCGAATTCTTGCGTACTGGCCACCGGAGGCATTTCCCGTCCAGAGACCGGCTCAACCGGAGAAGGATTCCGCTGGCTGAAAAAACTGGGGCATACGATTATTGAAAATGATTTCGCTCTGGTTCCAATTGCGCTGGCAGACGCCTGGGCGAAAAAACTCGGCGGCGTTACGCTTAAAGACATCAAGCTGACAGTTATTCAAAATAATCAGAAGCAAACGAGCGCGAAAGGCAAACTTTTGTTTACGCACTTCGGCATCAGCGGGCCGACAGTATTAAATATGAGCAAAGAAATCGGCGAGCTTTTAAAATACGGCGCAGTGGTTATAGAAATTGATATGTTTCCGAAAACCGACCTAGGCGCGCTCCGCAAACAACTGCAGGAGCTCTTAGTCGGCGAAAGTAACAAGAAACTGAAAAATGTGCTGGGTAAACTGATTCCTGACGCGCTGGTGTCCCCGCTTCTGAAGATTGCGGACATAGACGGCGAAACAGCCAATCACAGCGTGAGCTCGGAATCACGCAAGAAGCTGGTCACGCTTATGAAAACGGTTCCGCTGAATGTTTCCGGCCTGCTCGGCGCGGATAAGGCGATTGTTTCATCCGGCGGCGTAGCGCTGGAAGAGGTGAATTTTAAAACCATGCAATCCCGGCTGATTCCTAATCTGTATCTGGTCGGCGATGTGCTGAATATAGACCGGCCATCAGGCGGCTACAGTCTCCAACTCTGCTGGACAACCGGATTTGTGGCGGGAAACTCCGCTCAATCAATCGTTTTCCGGAACCAGAATAATCGGCCCCTATAGGCCGATTTTCTTGTCGCTCAGCGATGGAGCCTCCCATCGCCTCCGCGGTCTTCCGGGTAAACGATAGCTCTCGCTAATTATTAAATTTATCGTTAGGCTCAATATAAATGAAGCCAGAAGTAATCCAAAAAATTAAGACTGCCCCGCAGGAGCCGGGGTGCTACGTGTTTTATGGTAGTTCCTCGCCAAAAGGCTCGGAATCTAGTGATCCTTCGGTAAAAACCTCAGGATCTCACGAGCCCGTACTCTATATCGGCAAGGCGGCGAATTTGCGCGCGCGGTTGCGTTCCTACCTGCCTACGGCAGGCGGGCCTAAAAATATTGATATTAAAACTGACGCGCTGGATAAGGAAACAACCCGGCTGGAGTATTTGGTGTTGCGCTCGGAAATTGAAGCGCTGATTGAGGAATCCCGGCTGATTAAAGAATTGAAGCCGAAATACAATATTATCTGGCGGGATGATAAGTCATACCTTTACGTTTATTTTACAAAAGACGTTTTTCCGAAAATCTTTGTTGGACACGAGAAGCCAATAAGTAAATACACTAGGGGTACTAAGTACAAAGTACTAAGTACTAAGTTTGCCCGCGTGGGCCCATTCACGGACGGTGGTGCGCTCCGGCTGGTGATGAAATTATTGCGGCGCTTCTTCCCCTACTGCACGTGCACGCAATTACATCTGCGGGAATGTTTGAATGCGCAGATTGGAAAATGCTTGGGTTTTTGCTGCAACAAAATCCGAACCGAGAACGAAGAACTTAGTACTAAGTACAGAAAGAACATCCGCGCCATTAAAACTATTTTGCAGGGCAACAGTCAAAAAATTCTCAAAGTACTGACAAGCGAAGAAGAAAAAATGGCGTTAGAGAAGATTTTTGAACATAAGCCGTTCTTGCTAACAACTAACAACTCTAAACTAGAAACTAAAAACGGGGCTAAAGATACCGAGGGCTTAAAGTTTGAAGTTAATGGTCTGGTGTCTATTGTTCGGCGTGTTGAGTGCTACGACAATTCCAATTTGTCGGGGAAAGAATCGGTGGGCGCGATGACAGTTCTCAAGCGACAAGAGACAAGTGACCAGCGACAAGAATGGGTACCGGATAAGAACTCGTACCGGAAGTTTAAAATCAAATATGCTCCAGGCAATGATGACCCGCGGATGATGACTGAGGTCTTACAGCGCCGGCTTAATCATCCGGAGTGGCCGTATCCGGATTTGATAATTATTGACGGCGGGCTAACGCAATACCGGGCGGCGAAGAGGGTATTAGCGACAAGAAACCAGCGACAAGAGACAAGCAAAATAAAGTTGATTTCTATGGCCAAGCCGCACAAGCAGGTCTATGGCTTAAAACCGAATGACAAACCAACGCCCATCAACGAACTGCCCACTGAACTGCAAAAACTCATTGAACACGCCATTTACCAGACGCACAACTTCGTAATCCGCTACCACCGGCAAGTGCGGAGCCGGGAGATGTTTAGGTAGTGTTGTAACCCTTCGCTACGCTCAGGGTACTTTTTCACGGATAGCGAAAAAGTATATACTTAACTAATGATAGGCATTATCTTCGCCCTTATATCCAATTTAGTCGCTATTCTCGTTACCGAACGGTTTATCAACGGCTTCACGGTTACACACGAGCCATTTGCGCTGGCGATTGTCGTTATCCTGTTCGCCATCGCCAATTCAGTCATCCTGCCGATGGTCCGCTTCATCCTGAAGCCGCTCATCTGGCTGACGCTCGGCTTTCTCGGCTTCATTTTAAACGGCGTGATGATTTACCTGGTGGATACGTTCTCGGACAGCGTAACCATCAACGGCTTCTTGCCTTTATTCTACGCAACCATTATTATAGGAGTCATTAACGCCACGATTGCTTACGGGGCTCGGGTGTTTAAAAAATAACTAATTATGATTCTCCCTATCGCCCAAATCGCCGTCTCGGTACTCATTATCATCTTAATCCTCCTTCAAGAACGCACCTCCGGCGCGGGCGGGGTGTTTGGCGGCGGCGGCGACGCCGGCTATTACCAGACCCGGCGCGGCTTGGAAAAAGTAATTTTCGTCCTGACCATTATCTCCATTATCGCTTTTGCCGCGCTTGCTTTGCTAAAACTCATCCTGTAAACAGTGATTCCCCGAATTTTAAAATCGCTTTCCAAAAGTGAGCGCCAACTCCTCGTTGGCGTTTCAATTATTTTCGTCACGGCGGTCCTTTTCTGGGGAACGCTGATTTTCTATAAAGGCACCTCCGAAAAGCCGGCCAGCGGCGGCACCTACACCGAAGGCGTGATTGACCAGCCGATTGCCGTCAATCCGCTGATTTCCACCAACGAGGCGGACAGGGACATTGCCCAGCTGGTTTTTGCCGACCTGCTAACCCTCTCAGAAAAATATGAAGCCAACGCCGACAAAAAAATCTGGACCTTTGACCTCAAGCCGGACCTGAAGTGGAGCGACGGCAAGCCGCTAACTGCTAACGACGTGATTTTCACTCTGGAAGTAATTCTGGATACGGACACTCGCTCCCCGCTCTACCAAACCTGGCAAGGCGTGGTCGGCGAACGCGTCAGCGAACGGCAATTCCGATTCTTGCTGAAAACGCCGTACGCGTTCTTTGAAGATAATTTGCGGAACTTTAAGGTGATGCCGCGCCATTTGTTTGAAAATATCCCGACCGCCAATATCGCCCTCTCCTCGTACAATCTGGAACCGGTAGGCAGCGGCCCGTATAAATTCGTCGGCTATAATAAGCGCAAAGACGGGTTTATCACCGACTACCGCCTTACCCGTAATCCGCATTATGCCGGCGACAAACCGTTCATTGATGATTTCAATTTTAAATTCTTTTCCAATAAAGAAGATTTGCTGGCGGCTTTCAATAATAAAGAAATTGACGGCGTGGGCGGGCTGGGACTGAATGATATTGCCAAGATTAAAATCACCAACACAGTTTACAAAATAACCATTCCGGCTTACTACAGTATTTCCTTCAACCCGTCGCTCAATGAGGCGCTGAAAGAAAAAGAGGTGCGCCAGGCGCTGACGCTGGCCATAGACAAGTCCGGGCTGGTGAAAACCGTTTTTGACAGTCAGGCCATGGTTATTCACGGCCCGATTGTGCCGGCCTTAACCGGCTATGACCCGGCCATCTACGAACAGGAGCGTTTCTCGCCGGAGGAAGCAAAAAAACTGTTAGACGATAGAGGTTGGGTGTTAGGCGCTGACGGAATGCGTTCCAAAAGCGTCGGCAGTAAAAAAGTAGTCCTGCAGTTTGAGCTGACCGTGCCGCAAGTGGAATTCCTGACGGCCACGGCTGATTTTCTCAAAACGGGCTGGGAGGCCATCGGCGTGAAAGTAACGACCAATGTCATGCGGCCTTCGGAAGTCATCAGCAACGCCATTAAAACCAGAAATTACCAACTGATTCTGTTCGGCACGATTTTAAAAACCAATCCGGACATTTTCTCCTTCTGGCACTCCTCCGAGCGCTTCTATCCGGGCGGAAACCTGGCGACCTTCAACAATAAAACCGTGGATGGCCTGTTGGAGTCCGTGAAAAGCGATTTCAACGCCACCACCAGCGCCCAAAGCTTGTCTAAAATCCAGCAAATCATCAATGACGAGCGGCCGGCCATTTTTCTCTACTCCCCGAGCTACTTCTACGTGGCCAATCGTAAGCTCAACGGCTTTGACCAGAAAATCATCGCCACCCGGGCCGACCGGTTTGATAATGTTGCCAAGTGGCACTTGAAAACCACCCGTTCTTTAAAATAAGCTTGACTTTTTAGGCGAGGCGCGCTATACTACAAGCAACGTTAATTTCTTATTGGTAGTACTGGCAATACCTCCTTTTTCCCCAACGCCTTTTGAATATATGGGCTGTGAGGAAAGCGGTCGTGGTGGAACGGCAGACCTGCCTGCAGCAGGCAGGCGCGCAGGCTTCAAAATGAATTATTTTGTATACGCAATAAAAAGCTTAAGCAAAAAATACATTTATGTCGGCTTGACGAATAACCTCGACCGCCGTATAAATCAACACAATAAAGGTCGTGAAAAAACAACAAAACCATATATACCGTTTCAATTAATTTTCACAAAAACGTTTGTTGATAGAATCAGTGCCCGTGAATTCGAAAAATATCTTAAATCGGGCACAGGCAAAAAGTTCTTAAAATCGTTATAAATTTGGGCAGGTGATGAAATGGCAGACATGTAGGCTTCAGGAGCCTATGGCCGCAAGGCCGTGAGGGTTCAAATCCCTTCCTGCCCACTCGTAAATGTTACGAATGGTCGACAAATCTTAAATTAATAACAAATAAATAAAACTAAATATGATTAGAACTGTTAGAACTAATAGCGCTCCCCGCGCTAAAATAACTCCGGGGACGGCAACTACGACGACGCTGCCGGAAAAAGACGTCGTGCGATTCGTGCCGCTTGGCGGCTTGGAAGAAATCGGGCGTAACTGCTCGTATTTTGAGTACAAAAACGAAATCATCATCATTGATATGGGTATTCAATTTCCGGAAGAGGAAACGCCGGGTATTGATTACATCATTCCCAATGTTTCCAGTCTGGAGCCGAAAAAGCAGAATATCAAAGGCATTATTCTGACCCACGGCCACTACGACCACATTCACGCCTTGCCGTATCTGATTACCAAAGTCGGCAATCCGATTATTTATACGGCGGCGCTGACTAAAGCTTTGATTGAAAAGCGTTTTCAGGAATTTACCAACCTCCCGAAGCCGAAAATTGAAGTGGTAAAAAACGGCGACCGCGTCCGCTTCTCCGAATATTTCCACGGCGAATTCTTTGACGTCGGACATACGATTCCGGACTCAGTCGGCGTGATTCTGGAAACCCCGGCCGGGAAAATGGTTAACTTCGGCGACTTCCGCCTAGATGTGGATAAAGACGGCAAGCCGGAACATACCGAAATCTTTGAGCAAATCGGTAAAATGGGCGTGCATTCCATTTTCGTGGACAGCACGAACGCTGACCGCCCGGGCCACGCGATTTCCGAACGGGTGGTGGAAAAAAACCTGGAAGACCTTTTCAAGAAAGCTGAGGGACGCATCCTGGTCGCGACTTTCGCTTCCTTGCTGACCCGCTTGGGCGAGATTATCAAGATTGCCGAACGGCTGGGACGGAAAATATTCCTGAACGGACGGTCAATGAAAGACAACATTCAGATTGCCCAAAATCTTGGCTACCTGAAATTCAAAAAGGATGTGCTTATCCCGATTGAAGAAGTGAACAAACACAAGGATGACAAAGTGCTAATCCTGACCACGGGCGCGCAGGGCGAGCCGAACGCCGGCTTAATGCGCATCGTCAACGGCGAGCACAAAGTTGTCAGCTTAAAATCCACGGATACGGTGATTTTTTCTTCGTCCGTCATTCCGGGCAACGAACGCAGTGTGCAAATGCTGCAGGACAATATCTCCCGGCAGGTGGACGAAGTCTATAACTCGCAGTTACTGGACATTCATACTTCCGGACACGGTCCGGCAGAAGACGTACGATTGGTTATCAAACTGTCCAAGCCAAAATTCGTGGTGCCTATCCACGCCTATTATTTCAAGCGTAAAGCCGCGGCGAAAATCGCCTCGGAAATGATTCCGAAAGAAAACGCCATGATGATAGACAACGGCCAAGTCTGCGAACTGACCAAAGACACGTTTAAAATCACGGACAAGCGCGTGGACGCGTCATACGTGATGGTGGACGGCCTCGGCGTCGGCGACGTCGGCGAAGTGGTGCTACGCGACCGCCTGGCGCTGGCTAAAGAAGGCATGGTGGTGATTATCACGACCATCGGCCGCTCAACCGGCCGGATTCTCAAAAACCCGGACATCATCTCCCGCGGCTTCATTTATCTCAAAGATAACAGCGAACTGCTGGACGAAGTCCGCCGGCGCATCCGGGCGATTATCAGCCGCATCCCCCGCCAGCAAGGCGCGGAAACGGATTATCTGAAAGCCCTGATTCGCGACCAAATCGGCCAATTCTTGTACAACAAGACCCAACGCCGCCCAATGGTGCTGCCGGTATTGATTGAAATCTAAGCCAAAACCCCCTCATTGAGGGGGCTTGGTTTTTGCCGTATAATTTCCCTATGGCTAAACCCGTTCTTATCTCCGGCATTCAGCCGTCCGGCAAACTCCATCTCGGCAATTATCTCGGCGCGCTGAAAAATTTTGTGGAGCTCCAAAACTCCGGCAAGTACCAATGCTATTTTTTTATTGCCGATTATCACTCGCTGACCGAAGAATTCAATCCGCAGGAAAAAACCGGGCAAATTTTAAATCTGGCCGCTGATTACCTTGCCATCGGCTTGAATCCAAAAAAATCAACGCTCTTCGTCCAATCACAGGTGCCGCAATCAACCGAGCTGGCCTGGATTCTTGATACCCTCACCCCATTAGGCGAATTAGGTAGAATGACTCAATTTAAAGATAAAATGGAGTGGAGTATTAAGGCATCAATTGATGTAATAGATAAAAATAGCGAAATAATAAGTGAGAAAAATAAATTACCTGGCGGAGTAAATGCCGGCTTGTTAATGTACCCAACATTAATGGCCGCTGACGTATTACTTTATGATGCCGCTTTCGTGCCGGTTGGCGACGACCAGCTGCAGCATTTAGAGCTGACTCGGACGCTGGCCCGGAAATTTGAAAGCCGGTTCGGCAAACTGTTTATGGAGCCGAAACCGCTTCTGACCGCCACGCCGCGTATCATGAGTCTGGACAATCCGGCTAAAAAAATGTCCAAGTCTATGCCCAAAGGATGTTTGTTTATTGACGATTCACCGGCGGAAATAGAAGCGAAAATCAAAACTGCCGTCACGGACTCCGGCAGCGAAGTAAAATATGACCCGCAAAGCAAAGCCGCCATTGCCAATCTCATGATTATCTATAAAGAATTAAGCGGCAAATCATTGGAAACAATTAAAAAACAATTTCAAGGCAAGGGTTACGGTGAATTTAAAAAATCATTGGCTGGGGTCGTTATAGAACACTTCGCCGATTTCCGGAAGAAAAAAGCGGCGCTGATGCAGAAACCGGCAACCATCAAAACCGTGTTAAAATCCGGCAGTACCAAAGCCAGGAAAGTCGCGGAAAAGAAAATGCAGGAAGTGCGGAAGAAAATTGGCCTCATCTAGAGGCCGATTCCTTATTTACGTACCGAGAGCCAAATAGTCCAGTCTTCAAGTTTAGCATTCACTTCGGCGTTAAACTTATCAGCGCGGCGGTACTCAATCGCTTTAACTTTCACGTCTTTCTTGAATTGCGCCTCGTTGCTGACGATAATCCGCTCCAGGTCAGCCGAACCCTGCACCGCCAAGAATACCTCGTCGGTTGGCCGATAACCGGCTTCTTTGCGCAAATCCTGCACCATGCGGGTTAATTCGCGCATAATCCCCTCATTACGGAGCTCTGGCGTAATCATGGTGTCCAATTCAACGCCGGTTTTCAATTTTTGATTGATAATCACTTCTTTCACATTCACTTCGTCTTTTAGTAATTGCAATAATTCTTTGTCAGAAGCTTTTAGCTTTGAGCTTTTAGCTTTTAGTGTTGCCAGGGGCTGCCGAACTTTGATGCCCGCCTTTTCCCGCTCAGCCAACGCCACGCTGGCGATACGGCGGATTTCAGCCATGGCCGCCATTAACTTCTTATCAATTTTTTTCTTATCCGTTTTCGGCCAATCAGCCAAATGCACGCTTGTTACTTGTGTCTTGTCGCTTGTTACTAATGACTTGTACATTGCTTCGGAGAAAAACGGCGCGAACGGCGCGAGCAACCGGGCAATAGCGGCAAGAACGGCTCGGAGCGTCTCCGAAGACATATTTTTCCGTGACCGGCGGATGTACCAATGCGTCAAATCATCAATCAATGATTGAACCGCCTTGCCCGCGGCGCCGATATCATACGCTTCCAGATTTTTTGTGGCTGCCTCAATCGTTTCATTCAATCGCGACACCATCCAAGCGTCCAAAACTTTATTAGGCGCTTGGCCGACTTGTCCGGTTTTCAAAAAATTAAAACAGTTGTACAAAATCATAAACAAACTACGGGATATTTTCCCCAGATCAAGTTCATCAAATTTTTTCGGCTCACCCGGCGGGTTCACCGTATAAAAATACCAACGTAGCGTGTCGGCTCCGTACTTTTGCATCATCAAGTTCGGGTCAACAGTATTGCCTTTAGACTTGGACATTTTCTGACCGCTTTTATCCAACACATGCCCGAGACAGATAACATTTTTGTACGGCACGCCCCGACCCATAAATACGGACACCGCCAGCAAGGTGTAAAACCAGCCGCGAGTCTGGTCAATGGCCTCCGTAATGTAATCGGCCGGGAACTGCTGCTTTTTATCCACCAGCTGCTTATTTTCAAACGGATAGTGCCACTGGGCGTACGGCATGGCGCCGGACTCAAACCAGACGTCCGCCACTTCTTTCACGCGCGCCATTGTACCTTTACATTCCCGGCATTGAAGCATGATTTCGTCTATAAACGGCCGGTGCATATCCAAAATACCGTTACGGTCGCGCGGCAGATTGCGGAACGGCGCTTCATAATATTCGCCCACCCTCGGATACAAAAGACCAGCCACTACTTCCTCGTTGGTCGCGCCAGCGGCAACGCCCATCATTGCCCAGAGCGGATGACCGTGCCCGACCACAACAATGGTTTCATTTTTATGATTCCTATTGATATCGTTTAAAAACAACAGCGCTCGTTTTCTGGCGTCGTTTAAATTTTCTCCGCCCGGCGGCGTCTTGGTGAATTCAGCCAAAACCGGCTTTTCGTTTCGCCCATAAAATTCGTTGTACCCTATTTCCGGTTTGCCGTTCAAGACGCCGCTGTTTAATTCATGCAGCCGTTCATCAACAATTACTTTCGCTCCCGTAACTTTAGCAATAATCTCGGCGCTCTGTTTAGCGCGATAAAACGGTGAGGTATAAATTAGCGATATTTTTTCTTTCTTCAGTTTTTTGGCCAATCCTTCAATCTGCACAATTCCTTCGGGGGTCAGCTTGGAAATCCAAGTCCGTTCCGGATTTTCCGACAATGTATTTCTGACATTGTGGTCCGCTCGTCCGTGCCGCACAAAAAAGAATTTATTTTTATGCCCGGCGTATTTGTCTAACTCCTCAAGACTGTTAACAACTGTATGCTCTTTACAACTGCCGCACTCCCAAATCGGCAACGGCATGCCCCAGTAGCGGTTGCGAGAAATAGACCAATCTTTTACTTCCTTCAGCCACTCGCCGAAACGTCCTTCCTGCAAATGCTCCGGCACCCAATTAATTTTTTTATTGGCGGCCATCAGCTCATTACGCAATTTGCTCATCTCAATAAACCAGGAGTAACGGGCAAAATAAATCAACGGACTGGAACAACGCCAGCAATACGGATAGTCGTGCTCGGTTTCTCCGGCTTGGTAAACTAAACCACGCTTTCCCAAATCCGCGACAATATCCTTGTCCGCCTGCTTGATAAACTTACCCTTGCCCGGCACGTTAGCGGTTACATGGCCCCGGTCATCAATGGTTACCGGGATATCCGCGTGTTTGCCTATGGCTTGCAAATCGTCCTCGCCGAAGGCCGGCGCAATATGCACAAAACCAGTCCCTTCCTCGGTGGACACGAAACCGGCGGCGATGATTTTATGCTCGCCGTTATTGGCGTAAAGCGGCTCATAAGCCCGGCCGACCAGTTTGTGGCCGGAGATTTTTTCCATCACCTCTATGTCTTCGACCGAAGCCTTCGGAGGCACGCTATAAGACCAGATATACTCATCACCGATTTTATATTTGGTATAGGTCAACTTACTGTTGACAGCCACGGCGACGTTGGCCGGCAAAGTCCACGGCGTGGTCGTCCAGACTAAAAGATACTCATGCTTCCCTTTCGCCTCTTTCAGCTTAAATTTCACGTACAGCGACGGGTCAATAGTTTTCTTGTAGGCGCCGGGCTGGGCCAGTTCGTGGCTGGAGAGCGGCGTCTGGCAACGCGGGCACCACGGCACTACTTTATACAATTTTTTTAATAAATCCTTTTTGTGCGCCTGGCCCAAAACCCACCACAAACTTTCAATATATTTGTTTTCGTAGGTGATATACGGATTCTCTGAATCAATCCAAAAACCAAGCCGCTCCGTAAATTTCTCCCACTCGTTCTTATATTCCCAAACTGATTCTTTGGCTTTAGCGTTAAACTCGGCAATGCCGAATTTTTCAATGTCTTGCTTATTTTTCAACCCGAGCTTTTTTTCCACTTCAATTTCCACCGGCAGACCGTGCGTGTCCCAGCCGGCACGGCGCGGCACATAATAACCACGCATAGTTTTATAGCGGAGAATAATATCTTTAAAAGCCCGGGCTTCGGCATGATGCACGCCCGGACGTCCGTTGGCAGTCGGCGGGCCTTCATAAAAACGGAATGGCTTATGTTTAACGCGATGCTCCAGACTTTTTTTAAAAATCTGATGGTCATTCC
>Ga0247727_10005105_pt1 | contig 27004 bp, 24 predicted proteins | sample WisWelCaveWW1625_FD_202498 | JGI IMG/M metagenome (GOLD analysis project Ga0247727, IMG submission 202498) | Biofilm microbial communities from Wishing Well Cave, Virginia, United States - WW16-25 | ecosystem: Environmental > Aquatic > Deep subsurface > Groundwater > Cave microbial mat | place...
GAGCACGAGGGTAAGGACGGCTACACGGAGGGCGGCCGCGCCGCCGTCGAGCACTGGCTGCCGGCTCAGCTCGATGTTCCGACTGGCGCGCTCCTGACCGGCGGCAGCCGCGAGGCGCTCGGGGAGCGCGAGGCGCGCGCGGTGGCGGCCGACATCGCCGATCTCGTGGCACGCGGCGTCCCGCTCGACCGCGTCGCGATCCTGCTGCGCGCGACGGGCGATTTCGAGCGCGTGCTGGCGGCGCTGCGCGAGCGGGGCGTGCCCTACGTGGTGGAGCGCGAGAGCGAGTTCTACCAGCGGCGCGAGATCCAGGACGCGGTGGCGCTGGTGCGCTGCGTGCTCGATCCGCTCGATGGGCTCGCGCTGGTGGCGACGCTGCGCTCGTCGGTGGCGGGCGTGCCCGACGCGGCCTGGCTGCCGCTCTGGCACGCGCAGTTTCCTGCGGGCGTGGCCCGCATCGACGGCGCCGATCCAGAGCGGCTCGCAGAAGCCTGCGCGGCAGTGCGCAGGGCAGCGGCCGCGATGCCGCCGGATGTAAAGGAGGTCGAGTGCGTCGCGCACTGGCCGGAGGCGGCCATTGCGTTCCTGGAGGCGTTGCACGAGCTGCGCGCTGCGTTCTCGAGCGCGACGCCGGAGCGCTTCGTCGAGCGCCTGCGCGAGCGCGTCGCGCTCGAGGCCAGCGAAGCCGCGCGGTACCTCGGTGCTCACCGCGTCGCGAACCTCGATCGGTTCTTCAGAGACCTGGTGCAGGCCCTCGACGCAGCCGCCGGCTCGGCGGCCTCGGTGGTCGCGTTCCTGCGCCGGGCGGGCTCGCTGCCGCGCGAGCATCAAGAAGGCCGGCCGCGCGCGGCGACGGACGCGGCCGTGCATGTGCTCAGCATCCACCGCGCGAAGGGCCTCGACTGGGAGCACGTCTACCTGCTCGCGACCGATCGCGGCCCGGGGCGCGACGACCGGCGCGCGAGTCGCATCGAGCGGCGCGGTGGCGACGTCGGCTTCGTGCTGCTCGGTTGGCCCGAGCCGGGCCTGCCGGTGCTCGCGGCCGAGCGTGCGCTCGTCGAGGCGGCGGAGCGTGTGCGCCTGCTCTACGTCGCCACCACGCGCGCGAAGCAGCGCCTCGTGATCGGCACGCGCGACGTCGAGGCCGCCGAGTGGCGGCGCGCAAGTACGCAGGCGGCGCTGCTCGCGCACAACCAGGGGCCCGCCGGCTGGCCGGACGCAGCGGCGCGGGCCGAGGGGCTGTGCCTGCGCGATCTGCACGGCGTGCTCTGGCGTGTGATGGATCCGCCGGAGCTGCCGCGGGCGCAGCCCGCGCACGAGCCCCCGTCGCTGCCGGAGGCCGCGCGGCTCGAGCGCGAGCACGAACAGCTGCGTGCGCTGCGCGAAGGCGCGTCCGCGCGTGCGGCGCGCGTCTTCTCGACCACCGCGAGTGACGAGGGCCACGCGCGCGAAGAGCGGACCGCGGCGGCCGCCGGCGACGACGAGAGCCCGCCGCGCCGTGCGGGCGCGGGCGACGACGCCGAGCGCCGCGTCGCGTTGGCGGCCGGCACCGCGGTGCACGCCGTGCTCGAGAGCCTCGACTGGCAGGACCTCGAGGCCGCGCAGCCGGCGCGCGCACTCGAGGCGCTCGAATGCGCCGTCGCGAGTGCCGCTGCGCCGGGCGAGCGCAAGGCGGTGCTCGCTCGCGCTCGCTCCATCTGGCAGCGCTTCGCCGCGGGGCCGCTGCTGGCGCGGCTCCGCGCGCTCGCCCCGCACGTCGTCGCGCGCGAGCTGCCGGTGTGGGTGGCGCCGGCGGGCGACGAGGCGAGCGATCCCGTCGGTTTCGTTGCCGGCGCCATCGACCTCTTGTACCGCGACCCGACCAGCGGCGCGCTGGTCGTGGCCGACTACAAGACCGACGCGGCCTTCGGCGCCGCGCTCGAGGAGCGTGCGCAGAGCTACGCTGCGCAGGGGGCGGTCTACACGCGCGCCGTGGCCGCAGCACTCGGCCTCGCGGAGCCGCCGCGCTTCGAGCTGTGGTTCCTCGCGGCGGGTGAGATTCGTAGTGTGCGTACGTAGCTCACCCTCCGAACACCGGCAGCCCGTGCACGAAGGGAGCGCGGCCTTCCGGGTCGTACGGAATCTCCTTGTACCGCAGGTACCCCTCGAGCTTCCCCGTGAAGTACGAGATCTTCGAGCCGTAGACGAGCAGCGGCGTCATGCGGGGCTTCCGTCGTCGAGTCGCGCGTCGCCCGGCAGCAGCGTCGCGACGCGCGCCTGCGCCTCGGACGGGAGCGCACGCCAGGCGCGCACGAGATCCCGCCACACCCGCACCTGGAAGGTCTTCGCCACGCTGCGGAAGGGACGGCCGCACAGCAAGCCGTCGTAGAGTGCGCGGCCGGCGCCGAAGGCAGGCTCATTGAAGCGCGTCTCGCCGCGGGCGCGGTGGCGTTCGAAGGCCGCCTGATTCTGCTGCATCAGCGGCACGAAGCCGCTGGCGATCCAGGCGAAGAGCTTTGCCTGGGCGTCTTCGAGCAGCAGCATGCCGCCGGCACGATGGCCCGTGAAGTCGCCGCGCGCCAGCCGCTCGAGCCAGGCGTGGACGGCCGGTGCTCGGCCGCGGATGAGGTCGCTCGTGCTCCGGTCGGAGAGATTCATCGCGAGCTGGCCGTAAACGCTCGCGTCGGCCAGAGTGAAGCGCTCGCCGAACAGGAAGGGACGCGCCGCGAGCAGCGGCTCGAGCGCCGCGAGCAGGCTCGCGAACAGCTCGTCGAGCAGTCCGTGCGTGGGCGGGAAGCCGGCCCGCGCCGGCGGGCGCAGCCGCGCGGGCAGGTCGCCGAAGGCAGCGTCGGGCTTCGCCACGCTGAATAGGTAGGGCAGGCGGCGCACCTGGCGCGCGGGAAAGCTGAAGGCGGCGCCGGCTGCGAGCGGCCCGAGCAGCGGCCGCATCTCGCGTGCGAGGCGTGCGCCGGCGCCGTTGTCGCGCGCAGCGATCACCCAGCGGTTGTGGTGGACCAGGTAGAGGCCGACCTCGTCGAGCGCCTCGTCCACGAGCTGGACGGCGAAGCGCAGCGCCGGGTTCTCCGCTGGCACGAGCGGCGACTCCTGCGTGGCTCCGCGTGCGTCGAGCCAGCTGCCGATCGCGGACGAGTCATAGAGGTTTTCACCCCCTGGACCGAATAGGAACGGGACCAGCGGAAACTCGTCGAGCGGGTCCCACGGCGGCCAGCTGAGCGCGATGCGTCGGCGGATCAGCTGCTGGCGGCGAAAGGCGAAGCGCAGTGCATCGCGCGAGCTGCCCTCTGCGGGAAGCCAGCGGTATTGCACGCGCGCGAAGCGCAGCAGCGCCTCGACCTTCAGCGCGAAGGGCGAGAGCTTCGAGCCCCAGAGGGACCAGGGCCCGCGGCTCTCTACGGCCAGCCCGCCTTGCATCCGCTCTTCCTAGCGCCGGTTGGGGCCCACCGCCCCACGCCGGCAAGCAACTCGGCGTGGACGTGCGGGTTCCACGCTGGAGCAGGCGTCCCGGCTCCCGGCGGCTCCGCACGGGGGGTGAAGCGGTCCGGGGGTGTCGCCGTCGAAGTGCGCGGGAGCCGACATGCAAGCCGCCGAGCCGCATCGACCCGACCTCGCCAGGAACCGCCGCAGGCGCGGTTTGCTGGCCGTTACACTGAGCCTCGCGCTCGCGACGCAGGCGCTCTCGGGAACGCCGCCTCCGCCCCCGCGCGACGGCCCGCCGCCGCCGGCGCAGCGTACGCCGCCGCCGCCCGCATGTGAGTCCGGGCCGCCTTGCGACCCCTACGAGTGGTCTCATGAGCCGCACAATCCGCCGCCGCTGCCGCTCGCGATGCGCGTGATCTATGCGCCTTTCTACGTGACCGGATTGGTGCTGCGCTACGGCGTCTACTACGTGCTCGTCGCGCCCTTCGAGGTGCTCGGCCGCACGCTCGCGTACGGGGCCGAGGGCGGCGTCGATCAAGACGCCGCGGAATGAAGGAGATGCACATGTGGGAGCGTTTCGTCCGCGGGCTGCTGCTCGTCCTGTGCGCCGGGCTCGTCGCCGCGCCTGTTCCGGCGCAGGCCGAGTCCGGCGACGAGACCATCGGCTTCGAACGCACACCGCCGCGCCTCAGCTTCGTGGACGGCGAGGTGTCGTTCTGGCGCCAGGGCGCCGAGGAGTGGACGCCGGCGCGCGTCAACATCGCCCTCGCCGCCGGCGACGAGCTCTACACCGACGAGAGCGCGAACGTCGAGCTGCAGGTCGCCCCGCGCGCCTTCGTGCGCGCAGGCGAGGACACGCAGCTTGGCCTCACCAGCCTCGAGCCCGACTACCTCCAGCTGCGGCTCACGGAGGGCACCGTGTCGCTCGATCTGCGCAGCCTCGCGAGCGGACACACCCTCGAGGTAGGCACGCCGAATGCAGCCTTCACGGTCGAGCGCAGCGGCTACTATCGCGTCGAGGTGGACGGCGACACCACCACCTTCACCAGCCGCCGCGGCGGGCGCGCGACCCTTGCTCCCGCCGCGGGCGAGCCGGTGGCGATCGCGGCGAGCGAGCAAGTGGTGGTGACCGGCACGGATGCGCCGCAGCTCGAGTCCTACGCCGCACCCGAGCTGGATGCCTGGGACCGCTGGAACTACGCGCGCACCGACGATCAGCTCGACGCCGTGAGCGCACGCTATGTGCCTCCCGCCGTGTACGGCGCGTACGAACTCGATCACTATGGCGACTGGCGCATCGTTGCGAGCTACGGGCCCGTCTGGGTGCCGCGCCGCGTGGCCGTCGGCTGGGCGCCCTACAGCACCGGCCGCTGGCTCTTCGATCCCTACTATGGCTGGACCTGGCTGGACGATGCGCCGTGGGGCTGGGCGCCCTTCCACTACGGCCGCTGGGTGCACGTCTCCGGCTACTGGGGCTGGTGCCCGGGCCCGATCGTGGTGCGGCCCTACTACGCGCCGGCGCTCGTCGCCTTCTACGGCGGCGGCTTCTCGATCGGTGTCTCGATCGCGCGGCCGCACGTCGGCTGGGTGGCCCTCGGCTGGGGCGAGCCGCTCGTCCCGTGGTGGGGGCCGAGGCACTTCCGCGAGCACGCGCACTGGGCTGGCTGGGGCGGGCCTCGCATCGTGAACAAGGTCCGGATCGAACACAAGACGGTGTACAAGGCGAAGCAGATCAACGTCTACCAGAACGCCGACGTACGCGATGCGATCGTGGCCGTCGATCGCGACCATTTCGGCCGGCGCTCCGGCAAGGACGCGCGTTTCGGGCGCGTCGAGGCGGGCAAGCTGAAGCCCGTGCAGGGCGACTTCGACGTGAGGCCCGACCGCAGCAGCCTGGTGGGTGAGGCGAAGGCGGCTCGCCGCCCGCCGAAGCAGCTGCGCGAGCGAGCCGTGGTGGCGACGCGCGCGCCGAAGCTCGATCCCGAGCCGCGGCTCGAGCCGCAGCGCGCCCCGAAGCAGAAGACGGGCAGGGCCGAGGCCGGTCCGCCGGACGGCGGGCCGCCCCCGCGCTTGGTGAAGCCGCCGCGCGAGGCGAAGCACGACCGCGTGTTGGAGCGCCCCCCCTTCGGCAAGCAGGGCGAGAGCGAGCGCAGCACGCCGCGGCGCGCACCGCGCTACCAGAAGCCGGCGGAGCGCAAGACGAAGGCGCCTGAGCCGCCGACGCAAGCCGCGCCGTCTCCGCAGCGGCACGAGCGCGTGGCGCGTCCTGAGCGCGTCGAGCCTCCGAAGCCGGAGCGCAGCGAGCGCGTGAGGCCGGAGCGCAGCGAGCGGGCGAAGCCCGAGGGCAGTGACCGTGCGGGGCCCGAGCTGCCGGGCGAGCCCGCCAACCGCGTCTATCGCAACGAGCGCTACGAGCCGCACAGCTCGGTGCCGCGCGAGCACTCGTCGGGTGCGCTCGAGCCGAAGCCCGAACGCAGCCGCGAGGAGCATGGCGGCGGAGGCAAGAGCCGCGCGGGCGGCGGCCTCGACGATGCGGAGCGCGGACGGGGGCGCTGAGTCCCGCGGCGCGGCCGGTCGCACGCACGCGCTGTGATAGGGTGGCGCGGTGGCCGGGGAAGCTCGCGCGCCGTGGTCTCTCCGCCAGGCCGAGCGGCCCGGCATGTCGCCGCTGCGCCTTGCAATCGCGGCGTTCGCTTTGCTCGGCTGTCTGCTCGTCGTGCTCGAGCTGTTGCTCGGCCGCTTTCCCGTGCTCGGGCGCGAGCCGCTCGTGGCGTCGGACCGCCTCGCGCTCGCGCTGATCGGGCTCGTCTCCTACCTGCTCGGCGCGTTTCCTGCGGCCGTGCGCGGGGCGGAGCGCACGCTACGCGAGCTCGCTCCCGCCTGCTTGGACCCGCTGCAGGCGGCGGAGTCGCTCGCCGACGTCACGGGCCGGCGCCGCACGTCGAGGCTCACGCGCATCGGCGTCTTTGGCGCCGCATTGTTCCTGCTCGTCCCATTGGCGACGAACCTCACGCCTGAGACCTGGGTCCTGTGGCGGCTCACGCCCGAGGCCATCGTGCATCGTCTCCTGCTCGGGCCGCTCGGCTGGTTCGTGGCGCGGCTCACGGCGGTGATGTGGATCGAGTCGCGCCGGCTCGCCGCGCTCGGCGCGAGCGCGCTGCGCATCGACCTGCTCGACCTGCGCCCGCTGGCGCCGCTCGCGCGCGCGGGGCTGCGCCACACACTCTTCGGCGCCGGCCAGATCTCCTTCCTGGGGATCGCCTTTCTCGACGACAACGTTGCGCCGGGTCTGCCGTTCGTGCTCGCGCTCGGCTGTGCGGCCAACGTTGCGTTCTCGGCCGCAGCGCTCTGGCTCCCGCTGCGCGGCGCGCACGCCGCGATCGTGCGCGAGAAGGACGCGGAGCTGGCGCGCAGCACGGCGCAGCTCCGCGCGCGTGCCGAGGCCGGTGCCCGCGAGGCGCCTGGCTCGCTGGCAGACACGCTCGCCTGGCGGCGCCACGTCGAAGCGGTGCCCGACTGGCCGATCGACCTGCCCACGCTGCGCCGCTTCGCGCTCTACCTCGCCATCCCGCTCGGCTCCTGGCTGGGTGGCGCCCTCGTCGAGCTGCTCGTCTCGCGTGTGGCGGGCTGACGGCTACCGCCGCGCCGCGACCTCGAGATACTGCACGCTGAAGAGCTGGGCGTGGTCGGTCCAGACGCGGCGCACGGCGAGGCCCGCTCGGCGTGCGAGGCGCGCGAAGCCCGAGAGGGTGTACTTGTGCGAGTGCTCGGTGCAGATGCGCTCGCTGCGCGCGAAGTGGATCTCGATGCCGCCGAGGTGCACGACCTGCTTCGCGCGGGAGACGAGGTGCATCTCGATGCGGCCCTCGGCCTCGATCCAGAACGCCCGGTGCGCAAAGCGGCGCAGGTCGAAGTCGGCGTCGAGCTCGCGGTTCAGACGCGCGAGCAGGTTCAGGTTGAAGGCGGCGGTGATGCCCGCGGCGTCGTCGTAGGCACGCTCGAGCACACGCGGGTCCTTCTTCAGATCCACGCCGACCAGGAAGGCCCCGCCGAGTCCCACCAGCCTGGCGACGCCAGCCATCAGTGCGATGGCGCCCGCCTCGGAGAAGTTGCCGATCGTCGAGCCCGGGAAATAGACGGCGCGGCGCGCCTCTGGCCTTGGCGAACGCGGCAGTGCGAAGGGCGCACTGAAGTCCGCGCACACCGGCAGCACCGGGAGGCACGGGTAGTCGAGCCGCAGCGCGAGCGCCGTTTCGAGCAGATGCTCGCGTGAGATGTCCACCGGCACGTAGGCGCTCGGTCGGGCCAGGCGGTCGAGCAGCAGGCGCGTCTTCACGCTGCTGCCGCTGCCGTACTCGACCAGCAGCGTCTCGGGCCCGAGGCACGCGGCCATGTCCGCGGCGTGCGCGCGCAGGATGCCGAGCTCGGTGCGTGTCGGGTAGTACTCGGGCAGCAGGCAGATCTGGTCGAAGAGCTTCGAGCCCTCGGCGTCGTAGAAGTACTTGCAGGGGAGGCTCTTGCGCGTCTGGCTGAGGCCGTGCACTGCTTCGGCGAGGAAGCGCTCGCGCCCGGGGTCCGGCGGCGCGCTGGTCAAAACCGCAGCCATTCGACCTCCACTCCGATTCGCACACGCTCTCCCGGTTACAGCGCGAAGACGCGGACGGCGTTGTCGCGCAGGAAGCGCGGCCAGACGTGCCGCGCGAAGCCGATCTCGAAAAGTCCCTTGAACACAGCCTCGGCCGGTCCGCCCGACGCGAACAGCACCTGGTGGGCGCCGTCCTCGTTCGCGAAGGCGACGATCTCGGCCGGGATCTCGCTCGGCAAGAGGCGGCTCGTCAGGTACGCGAGGTTCGGGTGCTTGCGCATCAGCAGCACCGCGAGCGCCTGCCAGGGCTCGCAGCCGTCCTTCATCACGATGCGCAGCTCGGGGAAGAACCCCGCTACCTCGTCGATGCGCTCGACCTTTTGCGGCGAGAAGGGCACGCGCTCTTCGGGCACGCCGAGGCTCGGGCAGATCGCCACGCCGAGCTCGACGCACTTCGCGAACACCGGGTAGAAGAGCTTGTCGTCGATGGGCAGGAAGCGCCGGGCGGGCGAGGTGGTCACGGCGCGCAGGCCGTGGTCGCGTGCGAGGCGCTCGAGGCGGCGCAGCTCCTCCATCCCCCGGCGTGGATCGACCTCGCTGCGCGCGAAGAAGCGCGCGGGGTGGCTGGCGAGTGCGGCACGCGCCAGCTCCGGGTCGTCGTCGAACCCGATGCCGGCGCGCTCCACACCGAAGCGATCCAACTCGGCCAGCGTGGCGGTGATGGCGGTCTCGATCGGAATCCCGGGCGCGCGCACGAGCGCGTAGAGCGGGTCGATCACGGCGAGGGGGGCAGGGGGCATCGGGTCTCCGGGATCGAGCCATTCTAGGTGGGCTTCGCGCCCGGCGGTAGAATCGCCCCGTCGTGCTAGCCCGCCGCATCGTCTGCTCGGCCCCGGCGCGGGCCAACCTGATCGGGAATCCGAGCGACCAGTACGGCGGCACGACGCTCGGCGTCAGCCTGCTGCCGCGCGCGTGGGCCGCGCTCGACTCGAGCGAGCCGGGCCGGATCGACGGCGCGCCAGAAGTCGCACGCGCTCTGCTCGCGCAGCTCGGCATCGAGCGGCCCGACTTCGGCATCCAGCTCGCGACGGACATCCCGCGTCAGAGCGGGATCGCCGGATCGACCGCGTTGGTCGTGGCCCTGCTGCGTGCGCTGCTCGCGTGGCAAGGGCGTACGCTCAGCCGCTATGCGCTCGCAGAGCTGGCGCGCAGCGTCGAGCGTGAGCGCATGGGCATCCAGTGCGGCTACTCCGATCCCTACCTCTGCAGCTTCGGCGGGCTCCACTACCTCGACCTGCGCGGCAAGCGCTTCGACGGCGAGGGCGGCCCGTTCGCCACGGTGGAGGATCTCTCGGCCGAGGTGCGCGAGCTGCCCTTCGTGGTGGCGTACACGGGGACGCAGCACTCCTCCGACGTCGTGCACCGGCCGATCCGTGCGCGCTGGCTGGCAGGTGAGCCCGAGGTGGTGGCGGCGTACGAGCGCGTCGCCGAGATCGGCGTGCTCGGCAAGAGCGCGCTCCAGCGCAGCGACTGGCCGGCGCTCGGGCAGCTGATGAACGAGAACCACGCCCTCCAGCGCTCGCTCGGCGGCTCGGGGCCCGCGAACGAGGCGCTGATCGAAGCCGCGCTCGCGGCCCATGCGCCCGGCGCGAAGCTCGCCGGTGCGGGCGGTGGCGGCACCATCGTCGCGCTCGACGTTGGCCTCCCGGCGGGTGCACTCGAAGCCGCGTTGCGCGCCGCCGGCGCCGCCGTGCTGTACCGGCCCGTGCTCGCGCCCGGCGTGCAGCTCGAGCCTGCCGATGCCAACTTGCCGCCCGCTGGAGGACCCCCTTGAGCTACGAGACCCTCGAGACTTCGCGCGACGACGGCGTCCTCACGCTGACGCTCTCGCGCCCGGATCGCTTGAATGCGCTCAACGTGAAGATGCTGGAGGAGCTGCTCCAGATCCTCGACGAGATCGACGCCGACGACGGCGTGCGCGCCGTGATCGTGACGGGCGCCGGCCGCGCCTTCTGCGCGGGCGCAGACCTCGGTGGTGGCGGCGCCAGCTTCGACACCAGTCGCGGAACGGGCGGTGTCCCGCGCGACGGCGGCGGCCGCATCACGCTGCGCATATACGAGTGCAAGAAGCCGCTGATCGCGGCGATCAACGGCGCCGCGGTCGGCGTCGGCGTCACCATGACGCTGCCGATGGACGTGCGCATCGCGAGCGACAAGGCGCGCTTCGGCTTCGTGTTCGCGCGCCGCGGCATCGTGCCGGAGGCGGCCAGCTCGTGGTTCCTGCCGCGCGTCGTGGGCATCAGCCAGGCGATGGAGTGGGTGGCGACGGGGCGCCTGTTCCCCGCCGAGGAGGCGCTCGCCGGGCGGCTCGTCTCGCGCGTGGTGCCGCACGAAGAGCTGCTGGCGACGGCGCGCGCGCTCGCGCGCGAGATCGCCGACAACACCAGCGGCGTCTCGGTGTGCCTCGCGCGCCAACTGCTGTGGAAGATGCTCGGCGCCGACCACCCGATGGAGGCTCACAAGATCGACTCGCGCCTGATCCACGCCCTGGGTGCGTCGCCCGACGCTTACGAGGGCGTGCAGAGCTTCCTCGAGAAACGCCCCGCGCGCTTCACCATGAAGGTGTCGAGCGATCTCCCGGACGTGTACCCGTGGTGGCCGGAGCGGAAGTTCGAGTAACCGTCACGAAGGGGACGTTCCTTTTCCGTCACTTGTGCGCCCGGCCAGCGCGATCCCCGCCAGCACCAGCGCTCCGCCACACAGTTGCGGCGGCGTGAGTGCCTCGCCCAGCCACCACCAGCCGAGCAGCGCGGTGCCGACCGGCTGCGCGAGCAACGCGATGGCGGCGAAGGTCGCGCGCAGATGGGCGAGCGCCCAGACGATCCCCACCACGCCGGCCAGCTGGGAGATCGTGGCGGAGGCCGCGAACACGACCCACGAGTGCAGCGGGAAGCCCGTGAACGGGTCGCCGCGCCAGAGCGCCGCGGCCGCGAGCACGAGCGTTGCGGCGACGCCCGAGATCGCTACGGCGCTCCTTGCCTCGAGGGCCCGCCGCGCGCGCTGCATCCAGATCAGGTACGCGGAGTAGAACAGCGCCGCGCCGAGCGCGAGCGCGTCGCCGCGCAGGGACGCACGCGCAGCGAGGTCGTCGCCGAGCAGCAGCGCCACCCCACCGATCGCCAGCAGAGCGCCCACGACGAGCGGCAGACCGAGCCGCTCGCGCAACACCAGCACCGCGAACCCGCCGACGAAGACGGGCGTCGTGTTCACCAGAAAGGTGGCCGTTGCGACCGAGGTCTCGACCAGCGAGGTGTTCCAGAGCGCGAGGTCGGCGCCGAAGCAGAGCCCTGCAGCGCCGGCCTCGAGCACGGCCCGGCGCGGCAGGCTGCGCAACCGAAGCCGCGGCGCGAGCACCAGCGCGAGCACGGCCGTGCCGAGCGCGAGGCGCCAGAAGCCCGTCACGATCGGCGGCGCCGGCAACGCCAGGCGCACGAAGATGGCGGCGCAGGCGATCCCGAAGGCGCCGAGCAGCAACACGAAGAGCGGGCGGGCCAAGCGCCCGGGAGGCTAGGTCAGTGGCGCCGCCGCCGGCAGCGTCACGCGGAAGCGCGTGCCGGCGCTGCCGGTCTCGACCTCGATCGTGCCGCCATGGCGCGACACGATCTCGCGCGTGACGGCGAGGCCGAGGCCCGTGCCCGCACCGCTCACCTTGGTCGTGAAGAAGGGCTCGAAGATGTGCGGCAGCACCTCGTCCCGGATGCCCGGACCGTCGTCTGCCACCGAAAGCTCCACGCCTGCCGCGACGGGTGCCACCGAGATGCTCACCCGGCCGCCCTTGTCACCGGCGGCGAGCGCGTGGATCGCGTTCTGGATCAGGTTCAGCACCACCTGGCCGAGTCGGTTCGGGTCGCCACTCACGAGCGGCGCGTAGGAGAGTTCCGTCTCGATGCGCACGCGGCCCTTCGCCTCGTGGCGCACGATCGGCAGCACCGACTCGACCACGCGTGCGAGCTGCACGGGCTCCGACAGCCGCTCTCCGGTGCGCGCCAGGCGCAGCAGCTCGTCCACGATGGCACGCAGCCGTTCGACACCCTCCTGTGTTTCGAGCACGACCTCTTCGATCTCAGCCTCGCTGTTCTCTTCCTTGCGCAGCGCCTGGAGGTGATTCAGGTTCGCGAGCACGAAGGCGATCGGGTTGTTGATCTCGTGGGCGAGCCCCGCCGCGAGCGTGCCGGCTGCCGCGAGGCGCTCGCCGTGCGCGAGCTGCAGCTCCTTCTCACGCAGCGTCTGGGCGCGCTGCTCGACCAGTCGCTCGAGCAGCAGCGCCCGGGCCTCGGTCCGGCTCATCGCGTCGACGAAGCGATCGAGCAGGAGAGCCGTGAAGGTCAGCACGAAGCCGAGGTAGCCGAGCGGCAGCAAGGAAGGCAGATCGAGCCACCCGGCGGCGGTGGCTATGTCGGCCAGGTTGCAGCCCGCCCAGAGCAGGGCCGCCCCGGGCACGCCGCGCAGACCGACGTCGGGCCGAAGCCGGTTGCGCCAATAGGCGAAGAAGAGGTTCGCGACGATCGCGGCGAACACCAGCAGCAGGCCTGAGCCGAGCGCGGCGCGCTCGACGTCGACAAAGGTGTCGCCCAGCACCGGCCGCACCAGCGCACGGCCGGTGAAAATCAGGCCGGGCACGAAGCTGGTAGCCGCCAACGCCACGAGTGCCGTGCAGCTGACCCAGAACGTCTTTCGCAGGCTCACGCCGAGCAGATGCTCGCTGAAGCGCACGAAGCCGATGCTGTGGACCAGCAGCCCCACGAGCAGCAGCTGCCGCTGCGTCGTGGCTTCCGCCGCCGACTCCGAGCCGTACAGCAGCGCGGTCGGAACGGAGCAGAGCACGACGCCCAGGGCGCACACCGCGAGCCAGAGATGCCGGCGCTCGCTCGGCACCAGCAGGAAGACCCACGCGTTCAGCAAGGTGGCGCACAGTGCGATCACCCCGAGCGCGAGCGTGGCGAGTGCCACCCCGCTCATGCTGCCGCCTCCAGGGCGCTCGCGTCCTCGTGCGCGGTCTGCGGCAGTTCGACCTCGAAGATCGTGCCCTGTTCGCCCGTCTCGACGCAGATGCGGCCGCGATGGCGCGCCACGAGCTGGTGCGTCACGGCGAGGCCGAGCTCGGCCCCGTCCATGCCGGCGCGCGGCGGGGCGAAGGGATCGAACAGGTGCGGGAGCGCCTCGGCCGGGATGACGGGCCCGTTGTCGCAGACCCGCAGCAGCACGCAGCCGTCGCGCAGACGGGTCTCGATGCGCACCATGTAGCGGTCCGGCGCGCCTTCCGGGATCGAGCGCAACGCATTCACCACAAGGTTGAGAACGACCTGTCCGAGCAGGCGCTCCTCGCCTCGCACCGGCGGCACCGGCTCGAGCCGCGTGGTGATCTGGGCGCGCCAGCGCGCCTCGGGCTGCACGATCGGGAGGATGGCCTCGACGACCTCGCGCAGGTCCACCGGTCCTTCCGGCGTCTCGCCGCGCCGCGCGAGGCGCAGCAGCTCCGCCACCACCCGCCGCACGCGCTCCACGCCGTCGCGGGTCTCGGAGAGCACCTCGTCGAAGCCGGCCGCATCGGTCGTGCGCCAGCTGCGGGCCAGGTGGCGAAGGTTGCTCGAGGCGTAGACGATCGGGTCGTTGATCTCGTGCGCGAGGCCTGCAGCGAGTGTGCCCACCGTGGCCATGCGTGCGCCGTGAGCCAGCTCGAGATCCTTTTCGCGTAGCTCGCGGGTGCGCTCTTCGACCTCGAGCTGGAGCGCTCCGGCGCTCGACTCGAGGCGAGCAGCGGCTGCGACGAAGCGCCGGATCAAGAGCCCGGTAAACAGGAACGCGAAGCAGCAGAAGCCGAGCGCCATGCAGTGCACCGTCGGGAGCCAGCCCAGGAAGGCTGCGATGTCGGTCATGCTGCACAGGGCCCAGAACGCGAGCGCGTAGGCGAGGGGCCGCGCACCCTCGATCCGGTGGCGATTTCTCGAGTAGTGCAAGCAGACCTCCGCGAAGAGCGGCAGGAAGAGCGCCATCACGATCACGGCGGCGGGAGACAGCGCTGCCATCACGTAGGAGTCGCCGAAGGGCTCGACGCGAGCGGTGATCGCCTCGCCGGAAAAGAAGAACGGCGGATACAACGTCGGCAACAGCACGAAGGCCGAGGCGTACGCGGGCGCGAAGCGCAGCAGCCGACCCGGCTGCGTTTGCAGGAACGCGGTGGTGAAGCGCGCGAAGCCGACCACGATCGGAAGCGCCGCCGTGAGCGAGACGAGCTGTGCGTGCTGCGCCTCGGCCAGCGTCTCGGCGTCGTACAAGGCGGCGTAGCCGGCCGCCAGCCAGACCACGCCTGCGGCCGCGACGGCCAGCCACAGGTGCGCGGCTTCGCGAGGACGCTGTGCAAAGAGCCACAGGTTGAGCACGGCCGCGCACAGTGCGAGCAGCGCAAAGGCGGCCGACAGCAGCGAGGCTGCGTTCATCGTCGAGCCATCGGCCGTTCTGGGATCTCCCTTGAGATCGCTGGGTTATGTTGCCGAGGTGCAGATCACGGTCGGCTTCGCCCTCGGGCTCGCTCTCTCGCTGGGGCTCGGCTGGCGCGTGTTCGCCGGCTACCCGCGGCCCGCGGCGCCGGTGAAGGGGCTCTCGCGGCGCGAGGCCGCGCTGGTCGCCGCGGCGGCGGAGGCCTTGTTCCCGCGCGGCGGCGCGGTCCCGCCCTCGGGTCTCGACGCGGGCGTGCCGGCCTGGTGCGGGCGTTGGCTCGAGGCACTGCCGGCTGGGACCCGCCTGCTGGTGCGCTGCCTGTTCGCGCTGGTGGAGCACGCCACGCTGCTGTTCCCCGCGCCGGGCTGGGACGGCTTCCGGCGTTTCTCGGCGCAGGGCCCCGAGCGGCGCGGGCAGGTGCTCGAGGGCTGGCGCACGAGCCGCTGGTTCCTGCGCCGACTCGTCTTCACGAGCCTGCGTGCGATCGTGACACAGGGCTACTTCGCCGACGCAGCGGTGCTGCGCGCGCTCCGGCTGGCACCCCTCGCGATCGTTCCGCCCGTCACGGCGGCTGACGCGCTCTATCCACCGATCGGGCAGCCACGCTCCAGGGTCCGCTTCCGCGCCGATCAGGTCGAAGTGCGGGGCCCGCTCGATCGTCCGCCCGCCGGCGCACCGCTCGACCTCGCCAGCCCGCTGCACCCCGACTATCGGGAGCGCGTGGCGTGACAGGGAGTCCGGCAAGCGCGGGGCCTTGGCCGCGCGCGCAGCGAGGCGAAGCCGAGCGAAGTCCCGGGGAGGTCCACGTCTTCGCCGACTACCACGGCGAGCTGCGCGACGCGGCCGACGTCGTGGTGGTGGGCTCGGGGCCCTGTGGCGCCGTCGTGGCGAAGGAGCTGGCCGAGGCGGGGCGCAGCGTGGTGCTGCTCGAGGAAGGTCCGCCCTTCACGCCCGAAGACTTCGTGCTCGACGGCGCGCTCTCGATGGCGCGTACCATGCGCGAGGCCGGGCTGCGCACCACGCGCGGCCACGTGATGCCCACCATGCAGGCGATCGCGCTCGGCGGCGGCTCGCTTGTGAACTCGGCGATCTGCGTGCGGCCGCCTGCCTTCGTGTTCGACGCGTGGGCGACGCAGTTCGAGCTCTCTCACACGAGCCGGGCCGATCTCGATCCGCACTTCGACGCGGTCGAGGCCTTCCTCGGCATCGCACCGACGCCCGACGCGGTGCAGGGCCGCCGCAATCTCCTGTTTCGCGAGGGCTGCGCGACGCTCGGCATCGAATCCGAGCCGATCGCACGCAACGTCCGCGGCTGTCGCGGCAGCGGCGAATGCTTCACGGGCTGCCGCGCCCGCGCCAAGCAGTCGATGGATCTCTCCTACGTGCCCGCGGCGATTCGCGCGGGGGCGCGCGTCTACACCTCGCTGCGGGTGGAAGGGCTGCTGCACAGCGGGCGGCGCGTCACGGGCGTGCGCGGCCGGGTGGTCGCGCCCTTCAGCGGCGCCCCGGGCCCGGCGCTCACGGTCGAGGCGAAGGCGGTCGTGCTGGCCGCCGGCTGCATGGCGACGCCGCTGCTGCTGTTCGCGAGCGGGCTCGCGAACTCGTCGGGCCAGGTCGGCCGAAACCTCCAGTTTCATCCCGGCGTCGCCGTGATGGGGGTCTTCCCCGATCGGGTGGATCCGCAGTTCGGTGCGACGCAGGGCATGCAGAGCCTGCACTTCCTGCGCGAGGGCTTCAAGCTCGAGACGCTCTGGGCGCCGCCCGCAGTGCTCGCGGTGCGGCTGCCAGGCGCCGGCCTCGCGCTGAAGGAACGGCTGGCGGAGATCCCGTTCGCGTCGATCGTGGATGCGATCGCGAGCTGTCACCGCTCGCTCGGCAGCGTGCGTCCGCGGCGGCGCGGCTCGCTCGATCCGGTGCTCAGCTGGCGCCCGCATCCCGACGACCTGCCCGTGCTCGGCCACGCGCTCGAGGTGATCGTCGACGTGCTGTTCGCCGCTGGAGCGCGCAAGGTGTTGCCGGGTGTGCACGGCCTGCCGGACGAGATGGTCCCGGGCGACAGCGCCTTGCTGCGAGGTCGGAGCTATCGCCCGACCGACTTCGTGATGGCCGCGAACCATGCCTTCTGCACGACACGCATGCATGGCGACCCGCGGCAGGGCGTGGTGGACGAGTGGGGCCGCTGCCACGACCTCGACAATCTGTATCTGGCGGACACGGGTGTGTTCCCTCGTTGCACGTCCGTGAACCCGATGTTCACGGGAATGGCGCTGGCCCATCGCACGGCCCAGCACCTGCACGATCGGCTCTGAAAAGCGCGAAAGCGCAGCGCTGGTGACGGACGGCACTTCACTCCAAGCGGCGCCCGCCCGATAGGAGGGGAGCCCCGGTGTGCCCAGGCACTCGGGTGGGAGGGCGCTCGGTGCGCTTAGCGAGAACACTCGGCGTGGTGCTGGCGGTGCTGCTGATCGCGGCCCCCCTGCTCGCCGTGAACCAGCCGCACCGCGGCGAGTGCCGGCGCCTGACGCGCCAGATCGCGCGCTACGAGCGCGACGTGCGCTGGGCCGACCAGCGCGACGACGAGCGCTGGGAGGACGCGAGCCAGGACCGCGCCGAGCAGCTTTCCACCCGGCGTGCCGACCTCTGCCCGCAGTTCCGCCGGCGCAATCCGCTCGCGCAGGCCGCCGATTTCATCGCGGCCGCCGCCAAGGCCGCGGCGCCCTACTTCATCCCGGGGATGCCCGGCCTCTAGAGCGCAGCTCACGAATCACTCCCGTCGCCGGGCACGCGTCTTCGTCCGTCTGGCTGCGTTGCGCTCTCTGCGCCGTAGCTCTCGCTACGGCTCGGTCGCGCGCCTTGCCAGCCGGCCGAATCCACGCAAAGGGCTCGGTCCGGATTCATGAGATGCGCTCTAGGCGCGCTACGCTGCGATCTTCCAGCCCACTCAGTCGGGAGGTCGCATGCAGCTCTACGACAGCGCGATGGCGCCGAACCCGCGCCGCGTCCGCATCTTCCTGGCCGAGAAGGGCATCACGGTGCCCGTGGTGCCGATGGACATCGGCAAGGCGGAGAACCGGAAGCCGCCCTTCCTCGCCAAGAATCCGCTCGGCGGCCTGCCCGTGCTCGAGCTGGATGACGGCACCTGCATCGCGGAGAGCGTCGCGATCTGCCGCTACTTCGAGGAGACGCAGCCGCAGCCGCCGCTGCTGGGCACGAGTGCCACGGACCGCGCGCTGGTCGAGATGTGGCAGCGACGCATGGAGCTCGAGCTGTTCCGCAACGTGACGGGCTGCTTCCAGAACACGCACGCCTTCTTCAAGGGCCGCATCTCGCAGGTGCCCGAGTACGGCGAAGTGTGCCGCAATGCCGCCCGCGCGCGGCTCGCCTGGCTCGATGGCGAGCTCGCGAGCCGCCCCTTCGTGGCGGGCGAGCGCTACACGATCGCGGACATCACCGCGCTCTGCGCCATCGACTTCGGCCGCGTCTCCGACATCCGCATCGCACCCGAGCAGAAGCACCTGCAGCGCTGGTACGACGCCGTTTCGAGCCGCCCGAGCGCGAAGGCCTGATCCGTCACGAGAGGTTCCCTCAATAGCTGAGCTCGTCCACGCGCGAGGCAAACACGCGCCAGAGCGCGAGGCCGCGCAGCACGCGGCGCTCCCCGTGCGCCTCGATCGAGATCACCCAGGGCGCGACCCGCTCGTCGCTCTCGCAGCGGTGTTGGAAGTCGACGCCCACGCGGTAGCGGCCCGCGAGCGGCGCCGCGAAGCGCACGGTCTCGACGCCCTGCGCATGCGGGCAGCGCAGGTCGGCGTCGAGCGCGCCGCCCGAGCGCGCCGGCGTGTTGGCGTAGTAGACCGTCTCGTCCTGCGGGTCGCTCACGTAGAGGTCGAGGTCGGCAGCGGGCTCGAAGGCGAGTCGCACCACCAGCGCGCCGGCCGCGACCTGCGGCTCGGCGCCGAGCGCGGCCTCGAGCACGTCGGCGCGCGCCGTGAGCGCGGCGGTCCACTCGGAGGGCGGCGGCGGCGGGGGAGGCTTCGCCGATCCGTTCACACATGCGAGCAGCAGCGCGGCGAGCAGCGCCGCTATCGTGTGCCGCATGCGGAGCCTCATCGCGGCCAGCATAGCCGCGCTGCTCGCTGCCACGTTGGCGTGCGACGTCGCGCAGCACAGCCAGCGCGCGCGCCGCGTCCATGGCACCGGCGTGGTGGAGGCCGTGGACGCCGAGCTGAAGCAGGTCGTGATCGACCACGAAGACATCCCGGGCGTGATGCCGGCGATGTCGATGAGCTTCGACATCGGCGACCCGCGCCTGCTCGAGACGCTCGCGCCCGGCCAGAGGATCGAGTTCACGCTCGAGCTGCGGCAGCAGAGCCTGCGCATCGTCGCGGCGACCGTGCTCGAAGAGGCGGGTGTCGCGGGGCGCTCGGGCGGGGCGGAGCCCGCGGGCTTCGCGCGGGCGGTGGCGGAGGCCCAGCCCGCGCCCGACTTCACGCTCATCGACCAGAGCGGCCAGCCCGTCTCGCTCGCGAGCTTGCGCGGCCACGTCCTGCTGCTCGACTTCGTGTACACGCACTGTCCGGGCCCGTGTCCGATCCTCACCGGCACGCACGTGGCCGTGCAGCGCGCGCTCCCGTCCGAACTTGCCGAAAAGGTGCGCTTCGTCTCGATCTCGCTCGATCCCGCTCGTGACACGCCGGAGGCAATGCGCCAGTACGCGACTGCGCGCGGGGCCGATCTCGCTCACTGGTCGTTCCTGACCGGCGCGCCCGAAGCCGTCGCCGGCGTGCTCGAGCGCTACGGTGTCGGCGCGAAGCCGGGGGCGAACGGCGAGATCGAACATCTCGTGATCACCTACCTGATCGATGCGCAGGGGCGCATCGCACGCCGCTTCGCCGGGCTCGAGCACCGCTCGGAGACACTGGTGGCGGCGCTTGCTGCGGTCGACCGGCAGCCCTGACACCCCCCGGCACGGCCCGGGCACCCTACGGATAAGGTACCTGCGTGGAGCTATCCCGAGACGCGATCGAGCGCCTGCTCGACACCTGGCCGGTGGCGCGGCTGGCCACGCTGCGCGCCGACGGCGCTGCCGCAATCGTGCCGGTCGTGTTCGTGCGCAGCGAAGAGCGGATCTGGCTGCCCGTGGACGACAAGCCGAAGCGCGAGCCCGCCGCTCGGGAGCTCGCGCGCGTCGAGAACATCCGCCGCGACCCGCGCGTGGCCTTGCTGCTCGATCAGTACGAGGCGGACTGGTCGGCGCTCTGGTGGCTGCGGCTCGATGGCAACGCGCAGCTCGCCCTGCCGAGCGCGCCCGGCTTCGCCGCCGCCGCGGAGGCGCTGCGGAAGAAGTACCCGCAGTACCGCGAGACGGCCCTGTTTCGAACCGGCGCCGCGCCGTCCCTGCTCGCGCTCCAGCCGAAGCGGATCACGAGCTGGGCCGCCTCCTCCGAGCTGGTCGAGTTCTTGAGCTGAGCCGGCCGGGCATGATACGCTCCCTCGGCTCTGGGGACGGCGCAGGAGGCAGGCATTGAGGCTCGGCGGGTTCGGTGGTGGGCTCGCCCTATGCGGCGCTCTATGGGCGGCCGGCGCTGGCGGGGAGCCCGTGATCGTGGACCCGGCCCCGGATGATCCGGCCGTGGACTGGGACCTCCGCGTCGAGCCGGTCGATCTCGAGCTGCTCCCGGGCAGCCCTCCCCTCGAGAACCCCTCCGCGCTGGTCTTCTTCGGGCCGCGGCCGAACGAGGAGTTCCTGGTGCTCGAGGAGGACACCGGGAGGGTCCGCCACTTCGTGCAGCGCAAAGAGCAGGCGGTCGCGCTCGATCTCGAGGTCGGCGAGCGCGGGCTGGTGGGCATCGCGCTGCACCCGAACTTCAACCCGACGCCGACGCCCGTCACCGATCCGCCGACCGTTCGGCCACCGAGCCAGGACTGGGTCTACCTCTCCTACCACACCGGCGCCGAACTCCGGGTCGAGCGCTACTTCTGGAACGGCACGTCGCTCACGCTGAGCCCGGACCCCATGGTCGACTACGGGCCCTTCGAGCCTTTCGTCCTCTTCGAGCTCCCCGTGGTTTCCGAAATCGCTGTCGGCGGCACGATCACGGCCGGCTTCGACGGACTCGACGCCGGGTTCGCGCCCCGCCTCTACATTGCAATCGGGAGCCTCGAGCGGGACAGAACGCTCCAGAACAACGAGACAGTCCTCCCGACCGCGCTCTTCGACGACACCAGCGTCATCCTGCGGCTCGACGAGAACGGCAAGACGCCCGAAGGCAACCCCTTCGACCGCGACGACGACCAGGCCGACCCCGAGGACCGCTACTACGCTTACGGCGTCCGCAACCCGCGCGGTCTCGTCCTCGATCCCTTCTTCCCCACGCTCTGGTTCACGGATCAGAGCGACGCTGGCAAGCCCGACGAGATCGGCCTGGCCGCCGCCGGGACCAACGGCGGCTACAGCGACTACCAGGGGCTCGTGACGACGCTCCTACCCAACACGGATCCGCTCTATCCGCTGGTGGATCTCGCCGTCGACGCGGACGACGAGCTCCTCTCGACCTACCTGAACCCGGCCTTCTCGTTCGAGGACAAGGGGGTCGAGCCCACCGGTCTCGCCTTCGGCGGCAGGGAGGTGGGCCCGCTGCACTCCGGCAGCCTGTTCGTGGGCGGCAAGGACGGCCGGCTCTTCCGCTATCTGGCCAACGGGTCGCGGGGGACCTTCTCCCTGGGGTGTCCGGATGCCACGGACATGTCTCCACGCTGCAAGGACCTCACTGACAACGTCGCTGCAACCGATGACGACCTCAGCCTGATCCTCGTTGGCCAGGGCTTCGGCGCGATCTCCGATCTCGAGACCGGCCTCGACGGCAGCATCTACGTGCTGAGCAGAGATGGCGCGATCCATCAGGTGTTCAGGGACGCCCTGCGCGACCTCGCGGTGTCGCGCGCGAAGGTGCCGCGCCGCATCTCGCTCTCCAGCGGGCAGCCGGTGACGAAGCGCATCCAGGTGACGCTCGAGAACCGTGGGGAGGTCGCGGAGCAAATCCGGAGCGCGGAGCTGCCGAGCCTGCTCGGACTTTCGCTCAGCATGCCCCCCGCGGCGGAGTGTGTCCCGCACATCCCGAAGGTGATCGTTCCCTGGTTCGCGAGCCCGCCCTATGCCGAGATCATCGGCCTCAAGCCGAAGGGCAAGCTCTCGCTCTCGATCGACGTCACCTGGGAGTGCGAGAGCCCCCAAGGATCCTTCGACTTCCACTTCGACCTGTTCGGAAGGGCGATCGGAATAATCAAAGACGAAGATCCCGACAACGACCTCTGCCCGCGCCCGCCGGACGAGGATGCAGGCGACAAGGGCTGCGGCAGCCAGGGCGCAGAGGGCCTGACCCTGCAGACGGATCTGATCCCGAAGTGAGTATCCCCATGCTTCGCCACTTCACAGCCAGCCTGCTTGTCCTCTTCGCCGCCGGCGCGCACGCCGCCCCGACCGCGAACGACCTCAGGCTCACGATCACGCCTGTGGTCAGCGGACTCGCCGAGCCGACGGCAGCGGCGTTCCTGGCCGACGGAGACTTCCTGATCCTCGAGAAGAGCGCCGGGAAGGTGCGGCGCGTGACGAACGGGGTGCCGAATCCGACCGCCGTGCTCGACCTCGCCGTGGAGGGCGCCGACGAACGCGGCCTGCTCGGCATCGCACTGCACCCCGATTTCGTGACCCATCCCTACGTGTATCTCTTCTACAACCCGAGCAACGACGTCGGCGACACGCAGACGGGTCTCTCCGGCTACAACAATGTCGTCGATCGTTTCACGTGGCATGCGAGTGGGAACGGTGGCGCTGGCTCGCTCACCCCGAACATGAACATCCTGACCGTTCACTCCGACGTCAGCTATCACAACGGCGGCTCCATCTCGTTCGGCCCGGACGGGAAGCTCTATGGCGTGATCGGTGACGGCGGCCACAACGACCTTGCCACCAACGGGCAGCTCCAGAACAACGCGACCGGGGCTCCCGACGACACCGGCATCGTGTTCCGTCTGAACGACGACGGCACGAACCCGAGCGACAATCCCTTCGCCGCGATCCCGGGGATGGAGAAGGTGTTCGCCTACGGCATCCGCAACTCTTTCGGAATCACCTGGGACCCGGAGAAGAAATATCTCTGGGAGACGGAGAACGGCGAGGACGACTACGACGAGGTGAATCGCATTCCGGCAGGCATGGACGGCGGCTGGGCCGACATCATGGGACCCACGGCGGTCTCCCCGACTGGCGACGACAACCTGTTCGTCGCGGGGGGCTCGGCCTATTCCAACCCGGAGTTCTCCTGGGAGACCGTGGTCGCGCCGACCGGGATCGCCTTCGGCGGCAGCGTCCTAGGCGACTTCAAGAACGATCTCTTCGTGGGCGACTACAACAAGGGCTTCCTCTACCGGTTCACGCTCGACGGTACTCGCAAGAGGCTGTCGCTCACGGGCGACCTCTCCGACCTCGTGTTCGACGACATGGACGAGGGCGGCAGCCTGGTCCTCGCGGAGGGCTTCGGTGGCATCAGCGACCTCGAGACCGGCCCCGACGGGGCCCTCTACGTGGTGTCGTTCGGGAATGGCGACGTGCACAAGATCACCGGCGAGACCACGGAGCCGCCGGAACAAGATCTCGCGCTCAGCCAGGTGAAGGTTCCCAAGAAGATCTCGCTCAGTCAGGCGAAGCCGGTGGTGCTGAAGGACCTGAAGCTCACGCTCGTGAACCAGGGCCTCATCAACGAGACGATCGACGAGACCGAGGTCGCGGGCCTCGTCTCGATCGATTGGACCTCGCTGCCGGTCCCGAATCTGCTCTGCCCGGCCCCGGGGACCGTGCTGGCGCCGCCCGAGCTGGGCTTCCCGATCGTGCTCGAGCCAGGCAAGAAGCTGTCGCTCAGCTACACGGTGACGTGGAACTGCGCGAACGACGACGCGGCGAGCAGCAAGACCGAGGACCATGCGGACTTCGAGGTCGAGGTGACGATCGATCGCTCCGTGCTCGGCGGCGGCTCCGACACGGACCTGAGCGACGACGTCTGCCCGCGGCCGGCGAGCGGCGACGACAAGGGCTGCGGCGGGAAGGACGCGAACGGCGACATCGGCGGGCCGATCCGGACCGACATCGTCGTGAAATAGGAGCGGGCCGCTAGACTCCGCCCCCTTCGGGAGGGGCAGAGGCCGTGGCGCACGAGTTCGTCTTCACGCTGAACGACCTGCGCAAGGTCGTGCCGCCCGATCGCGTGATCGTGGACGGCATCACGCTCGCCTTCCTGCCGGGCGCCAAGATCGGCGTGCTCGGCGCGAACGGCTCGGGCAAGAGCAGCCTGCTCAAGATCATGGCGGGCGTGGACAAGGACTACCTCGGCGAGGCGCAGGCCATGCCGGGCCTGCGCATCGGCTTTCTGCCGCAGGAGCCCGAGCTCGATTCCACGAAGGACGTGCGCGGCAACGTCGAGGACGGCGTGGCCGAGCTGCGAGATCTGCTGAAGCGCTTCGAAGAAGTCTCAGCGAAATTCGGCGAGCCGCTCAGCGACGACGAGATGACCGCGCTGATGGAAGAGCAGGGCAAGCTCCAGGACCAGATCGACGCCGCCAACGCCTGGGAGCTCGAGCGCACGCTCGAGATCGCGATGGACGCGCTGCGCCTGCCGCCGGGCGACGCCGAGGTCCGCACCCTGTCAGGCGGCGAGCGCCGGCGCGTCGCGCTCTGCCGGCTCTTGCTCTCGAAGCCCGACATGCTGCTGCTCGACGAGCCCACGAACCATCTCGATGCGGAGTCCGTGGCCTGGCTCGAGCGCTTCCTGCACGACTACCCAGGCACGGTCGTGGCGGTGACGCACGATCGGTACTTCCTGGACAACGTGGCCGGCTGGATCCTCGAGCTGGACCGCGGCCGCGGCATCCCGTACAAGGGCAACTACACCGGCTGGCTCGAGCAGAAGCAGGCGCGGCTCGAGGTCGAGGAGAAGCAGGCCTCGGCGCGGCAGCGCACGCTGGCACGCGAGCTCGAATGGGTGCGCCAGAGCCCGCGCGCGCGCCAGGCCAAGAGCAAGGCGCGCATCGCGGCCTTCGAGGCGCTGCGCGCCGAAGAAGAGGCGCGCGCTCCCGAGACGGTCGAGATCGTCATCCCGCCGGGCCCGCGCCTCGGCGACGTGGTGATCGAGGTGCAGCATCTCGTGAAGGGCTATGGCGATCGCCTGCTGATCGACGAGCTCGACTTCTCGCTGCCGCCGGGCGGCATCGTCGGCGTGATCGGCGCGAACGGCGCCGGCAAGAGCACGCTGTTCCGCATGTTCGTGGGTGAGGAGAAGCCCGATGCGGGCGCGATCCGGCTCGGCGCGACGGCCGTGACCGCCTACGTGGACCAGTCGCGCACGCTCGACGCGAGCAAGAGCATCTTCGAGGTGATCAGCGACGGGCAGGACCTGCTGAAGGTCGGCCGCCGCGAGATGCCCTCGCGCGCCTACGTGGGCTCGTTCGGCTTCAAGGGCGCCGAGCAGCAGAAGAAGGTCGGGCTGCTCTCGGGCGGTGAGCGCAATCGCGTCCACCTGGCCAAGCTGCTGAAGAGCGGCGGCAACGTGCTGCTGCTCGACGAGCCCACCAACGACCTCGACGTGGACACGCTGCGCGCGCTCGAGGACGCGCTGCTCGGCTTCGCCGGCTGCGTCGTCGTGATCTCGCACGACCGCTGGTTCCTCGACCGCATCGCCACCCACATCCTCGCCTTCGAGGGCGACAGCCACGTCGAGTGGTTCGAGGGCAACTACCAGGACTACGCGGCGGACTACAAGCGCCGCAAAGGTGTGGACGCCGACCAGCCGCACCGGCTGCGCTTCAAGCCGCTGGCGCGCTGAGGGGAGCGAGCCCGTCGCTTACGGAGCGACCGCGTCCGGGGTGTCGAACCCCGCAGGCCGGTACACGCCGAGGCACATGTTTTCGTGCATGCCGTATCCGACCTCGCCGCTGTCGAGCTCGAAGCGGCACAGCGTCTCGTTGATGATGGCGTAGCGGCGGCGCTGCTCCGGTGCGGCGAAATCGTGGGTCAGCCCTTCGACCGCGAGCGGGCCCTTGTAGTAGCCGTGGCCCCAGTCGGCGTCGGGCACGTAGCCCGAGCCTGCCGCCAGATAGACGGTGCGCAGCGGCGTGGCGACGACGCGTAGCAGCTTGCCCGCGGGCGGCTGCAGCCTCACCTCCGAGTGAGCGATCTCCCGCGTGCCGGGCTGATAGACGATTCGGATCTCGGGATGACCGAGGGGCTCGCTCGGCCGGTCGATCCCGAAGCGCCATACCTTCACGGCCTCCTCGACCAGCACATGGCCGTCGCAGTCTTCGTCGCGCATCACCTTCAGCATGCCGTCGTCGAAGTGCATCGGGAGCCAGTTGTGATAGAAGCCGGCTCTTCCCTTCGCGATGTCGCTGAGGCCGATGCCGGGGGCCTCGCGCTCGCCGACCGGCCGGATGCCCCAGGAGTGATCGCGCACGCCGCGCCACGCGGTCGGGTCCAGCTCGAAGCGCCGGCCGGCGACCTCGAGCCAGCCGCGGTAGGTTCCGATCTGCGCATAACGAGAGACGTCCTGGGTGACGCGCGCTCGGCTGCGGATCAGGGTCTTCGGCTCCTCCTGAGCGGGGACGCTCCCCTCGAAGAGCAGGTCGAAGGCGATCCCCCACTCGTTTCGAGCGCAGCGCCAGCGCAGCTTGCGCAGCCCCTCGACCACCTCGACCGAGAACGGGCCCACCTGCGTGTCGAGGCGGTCGACGCCGAGCTCGCGCGAGGCGCGCACGGTGAACTGCTGCTGGCCGAGCGAGACGGTGACGAAGGCATCGCTGACGCCGAGATTCGGGTACTGACCCATGCCGGTGATCAGGAACAGCTCCCCGTCGATGGGGAAGCAGTTGAAATAGTGGCGGTCATAGAAGTTGCGGTCGCTCGTGAAGACGCGGTCGAAGGAGTCGCTGGTCTGGTGGGCGAGGAACTCGTCCATGGGGCTGATCGGCATCGCGTACCTCGGGAGTGGAGCGGAGAGACTACTCGCAGCGCAGGCCCTGCCACCACGGTCCCCTACGCGATCTCGTACAGCGCAGCTCAGCGCACCCGTGACAGACCTCGCACGATCTCTGCGCTGTTCGGGTCCGTCAGCACGCCGTAGCCGGCGACGAAGGTTCCGCGGACGTCGCCCGAGGACGAGCGCAGCGCGAACAAGATGGCCTGCTCGCTCGGGTCGCTCTCGCCCTCGAAGCGCACGACCTCCTCGACCACGAGCGCTTCCGGCGAGAAGGAGCGCTCGGCGCCGAGCGCGCGCAAGCACCCGTCCAACGCCTGGAACGAGTCGTGGAAGCCCAAGGCTTCGAGTCGTGCGATTGCCTCGCTGAGCGTCTCCATCGGCGATTGCTAGAGCCCTTGACCAAGCGTGACGTTGACAGATGAGTCAAGTTCAGGCCGCAAGGCGATTCTCCTCCCACATGCGATCGAGCACGTGATCTACG
>Ga0247727_10005106_pt1 | contig 26998 bp, 24 predicted proteins | sample WisWelCaveWW1625_FD_202498 | JGI IMG/M metagenome (GOLD analysis project Ga0247727, IMG submission 202498) | Biofilm microbial communities from Wishing Well Cave, Virginia, United States - WW16-25 | ecosystem: Environmental > Aquatic > Deep subsurface > Groundwater > Cave microbial mat | place...
GAGGATGGCGGGCAGGATGAGTAAGAATCCAATCGTCAGTGTGGAAAATTTCAAGAGGGGCGAATCAAGCCCAAGTCCAGAAAAAGAAGCGGCGCCGAGGGCGAATCCAATCAACGCCGACATATAAAGTTGCATCGGGACGCGCGGCAAATGACTCGCCCATAGTTCCGTATCGTGCAGGCGCGTCAAGATTAGATTATGGATTGTCCCGCCCAGGCGATGTGAGGGTGGATGCGTATGCCCGGCGTCTGCGTGTGAATGTTGATGGCGGCTCATGTTTTCTCCTTGATGGTCTTGTGTGTATAATGAGTCAATCACGAAAATCCCGCGCAGGTTTCGCCGACGTTAGAGAACGTCGTCTACGCGCTGGTTACGAACAATATATACGGCGGCGCGAGGAATGTCAAACATCAATATAAAGCGAATGTCCGCTAACGGACGGAAAAGGCAAATTGTCCGAGAGGATGGAGACCCGATGAAGGAAAACCGGCGCACGCGGCGCACACGTCAATTTTTGCGCGACGCGTTTTTATCGCTGCTGAAGGAGAAACGATACGAGGACATCTCCGTTCAGGATATCATCAAGCGGGCGGATGTGGCGCGTTCGACGTTCTACGCGCATTATGTTGACAAGGAGGATTTACTGGTGGGCAGGCAGGGCGTGTTCGCAAGCAACCTGGGAGGTCATGCCGAACTGATGGCGCATGAAGAAAAGCGCCGCGAGTCCGTTCTTTCGACGCGCGACTGGTTCCATCATATCCGGGCGCAAAGGGATATTTTGAAAATCATCGCGCGGGACTCGGCCATGGATTTAGCCATGAAGAATCTGCGCGACATTCTGCGCGCGGATATTCAAGTGAAAGTTGAAAAACTCCTGCCCGAAGACGGCGCGCTCCCGCCCGTGCTGGTCGTGGATTATCTGACTGACTCGCTGATGTCCCTGCTCAAGTGGTGGGTGAAACAGGGCATGACATATTCCCCGGAGCAGATGGATGAAATATTCCAGCGGCTTGTGACGCCGGGGATTTCATCCATGAGTATAATAAAAACATGAAACTGATCGAACTCGCCTATTTCACAGATAACGTCCGGCAGATGACTGAGTTTTATCGCGGGCTTCTCAGAGCGGAGCCCGTCGCGCAGTCGGACGATATGGCGATCTTCATGTCCGGCGAGACAAAGATATTCATCCATCGCAAGTATCCATCATCTGATGGCGAGTTGCCGCCTGAAAATCATGTCGCTTTTGCCGTGGACGATGTAGATGCAACGTGCGAAACTTTGATGCGACAGGGTCTGACTCTCGAAGTCCCGCCGCAGGATTATTATTGGGGCAGGTCCGCGTACCTGCGCGATCCGGATGGTCATTTGATTGAGATCACGAAAACAGAAAGGCGAAGCAATTAACTGTCGCGGCAACCGAAGGTTTGTCGTTATTGCAACCGGCGCCGTCTCCGGTTGAGGGGCATGGAGCGCAAAAGCCATGTCCGCGTCGGGGATGTCGCTTGCCGCTATGGCGGCGAGGAGTTCATCCTGATCATGCCGGACGCCTCGCTGGAAGCGGCGCGGCAACGCGCCGAACAGTTGCGGCAGGAGGCGGGAGATTTGCGCGCGCAGGAGGGCGATCAATTTCACGGCGGCATCACGCTGTCTTTGGGCGTCGCGATCTATCCCCAGCACGGGCGGACGATTGAGACAGTCCTGCGCGCGGCGGACGCGGCTCTTTATCGAGCCAAACAGGGAGGACGCAACCGGGTGGTCGCGGCGGAGGACGCGGCGTGAAAATGGCGGGAACAAAATCGAATGTTAAGCGTATTAACTGAGGAGAAAGCCTGATTTTTGGATAGTCGTTACGTTATGTTACCGGAAGGAGATAAACATGCTGAAGTCTGCCCGGCTCTTTTTGCCGGTTGCCGTTTTGATGATTGTTTCCCTGGCGTGTTCCATGCAGGGAATCCCCAGCATCCCGACGCTGGATCGTGATTCCATTAACACGGCCATCGCGCAGACGGTCGTAGTTGGGCTGACGCAGACCGGCCAGCCGTTCATTCCCATCACCGGTCTGGAGACCCAAACGCCGACCCTCGAACTGCCGACGCCGTCGGCGACGTTATCGCCAACGTCTACTCTTTCGCCCACTCCCAGCGTGCCTTTGATCACGGTCTCGGTGGCGACGAATTGCCGCGTGGGCCCGGGCAGGGTATATGACAGGGTGGGCGCGTTGCTGGTCGGCGAAGTTGCCGAAGTAGTCGGCAGGAACCCGACCGGGGAGTACTGGTACATCCGCAACCCGAATGTAAACGGCGGTTTTTGCTGGCTGTGGGGCGAGTATGCGGCATTAGTCGGCAACACAGCGGCCCTGCCGATTTTCACGCCGCCCCCCACGCCTACACCGCCGCCCACGTCCACGCCGGCGCCCGCCTTTGAAGCCTCTTTTGACAACCTGGATTCCTGTAGCGGCAATTTTTGGGTGGACCTCAGGTTGAAAAATACCGGCGGGATCGCTTTCAAGTCTGTTTCGGTCACCGTGAGGGACGCGGTCACCAAAACCGTCGTTACCATGTCCTCCGACGGCTTTACAGATAACGACGGCTGTACCGGTTCCAGCACAAGGGATAACCTGGACCCCGGCGGCGACCGCGTCGTGAGCGCGCACGCCTTCAACCACAACCCGGACGGACACAGACTCCGCGTCACGATCACGGTATGTTCCAATAAGGGACTCAACGGTCTATGCGCGACGCAAGTCATCGTCTTCAAACCATAGGAAATCGGGCAGGCTGTCAAAAGCCTGCCCTTTTTATTTGCCGCTAAATGTCGCCGCCTGGCGCCATGCCTCACGATTTAACCGTCATTCATCCCTTGCGCAAAAACAGTTTTTGCAATATGGTTGCGTCCAAATCGGATTATTCAAGAGGCGATATGCGCGCAACCTTTTTCCACCTTTCCTGTTTACTGACAATCGCGGCCTTGGCCCTTTCGTCCTGCAACATGCCCGGCGGTAACGCGACCGCCGAAATTGCCGCGCCGACGGAATCGCCAACGCCAAACGTCACAGCGACCATTGACGTGGCGGCCACGGAGACGCGTCAGGCTGAACTCGTTCCCACCCAAACGCCCAGTGAGACGCCCACCGAAACGCCGACTCCGTCGCCAAGCGCCACGTACACTCCCATCCCTCCCATGGCTGAGGTGGTGCGCGAGAGCAACTGCCGCGTCGGTCCCGGCGGGATTTATCAACTTGTGGCCACCTACCAGGTCGGGCAGATTCTCGAAGTCGCCGCCAAAGATCTGGGAGGAGGCTACTGGTTTGTCAAAAACCCTGAAAAGCCCGAAGAACAATGCTACCTGTTGGCGCAGAACATTGTCATCACCGGGGATACGGCGGCTTTGCCAAAATTCACCCCCCAGCCTTCGCCCACCGCCTTCCCGTATTTCAAAGTCGAATTCAAAAAAATTGACGTTTGCAAGGGAAATGATTTTGCCCTTTTTATCGTCGAGAATGTCGGCAGCATTCCATTCCGTTCGAATTACATCCGGGTAACCGATCAAAAGGTCAACAAAACGGTCGAACAGGCGCTCAACGCGTTTGACCTGTTCGTCGGCTGTGTCCTTGCCAAAAATATCGCCCCGCTCGATCCTGGAGGGACCGGTTATGTTCACAGTCCGCCCTTCACATGGGGAGGGCGCGGGAAACTGCGGGCGGTCATCATGCTTTGCACCGACCAATTTCTGAAAGGAACTTGTGTCACACAGTCCGTGGACATAAAAGAGTGAAGCCGCGATATAGCGGGTCTCGTTTTCCGCCTCTTTCGTTCTGTCAAAAGGATGAAAGAGGCGGAATGGTTTAAAGGGCGCTTGACGCCCCGCCTCTTTCCCCGTAAGATTGACCCGCTAAATAGAACATACATTCATACACTGACAAGGGCACAAAGGGCACGAAGGTTTTTTGAATCCTTTGTGTACTCTGTGTCCTTTGTGTTTAAAAAGATTTTGGAGCAAACATGGAACTTGGATTAATCCGCAAAATAGACATTGACCAGGAAATGCAGCAGGCGTACCTCGATTACGCCATGAGCGTGATCGTCGCGCGCGCCCTGCCCGACGCGCGCGATGGACTCAAGCCCGTGCAGAGGCGCATCCTGTACGCGATGTACGATATGGGCATCCGCGCCGACTCGGCGTATAAAAAGTCCGCGCGTATTGTGGGCGAGGTGTTGGGTAAATATCATCCGCACGGCGACTCGGCGGTGTACGAAGCGATGGCGCGCATGGCGCAGGATTTTTCGATGCGCGCGTTGCTCGTGGATGGACAGGGCAATTTCGGTTCGGTGGATGGCGACCCGCCCGCGGCGATGCGTTATACCGAAGCGCGTCTCACCTCCGCCGCGCTCGACATTTTGTTTGATCTCAATAAAGAGACCGTTAACTTCACCTCAAACTTTGACGACACGCTCGAAGAGCCGAACGTTCTGCCCGCCGCGATTCCGAATCTTTTGGTCAATGGCGCGACGGGTATCGCGGTCGGTATGGCGACTTCGATTCCGCCGCATAACCTCGGCGAGGTCGTGGACGCGCTCGTCTACATGCTCAATAGATACGAGAAGCTCGACGATATTGATGTCGAACAATTAATGGAGTTCGTGCAAGGACCGGATTTCCCAACGGGCGGAATCATCGTCCAACAAAAAGACGAGGAGGGCATCGAAGCCGCGTATGGTTCGGGGCGCGGACGCGTGACGGTACAAGCCAAAGCGCATGTGGAGGAAATGGAGCGCGGCAAGAACCGCATCATCGTCACAGAGCTTCCATATATGGTCAACAAGTCCAGCCTGATCGAGCGCATCGCGGATTTGGCGCGCGAAGGTTATCTCGAAGGTCTGTCTGATCTGCGCGACGAGTCGGATCGTCAGGGTATGCGTATCGTTTTGGAAATGACGAAGAACGCCGATCCCGATGTCGTGTTGCGCGATCTTTACAAACGCACGCCCATGCAAACCACGTTCAGTATTAATTTGCTTGCATTGGTTGACGGCGAGCCGCGCACACTTACGTTGAAGCAGGCGCTGCGCGTCTATATCGAACACCGGCTGACGGTCATCAAACGACGCGCGGAATTCGATCTGGAAAAAGCCAAAGCCCGCGCGCATATCCTTGAAGGATATTTAATCGCGTTGAAGAATCTGGAAGAACTGATCGAACTGATCCGCTCCGCCTCGGACGTGGACGCGGCTCGATCCAAACTCATGAAACGCTTCAAGCTGACGGAGTTACAAGCGACCGCCATCCTCGACATGCAGTTGCGTAGACTCGCCGCGCTCGAACGCAAGAAGATCGAAACTGAATATAAGGAAGTCAGCGCGCTGATCAAAGAACTGACCGCGTTGTTGAAATCGCCGAAGTTGATGCGCGGCGTCGCGGCGGATGAACTGTTGAAAGTGAAGGAGCAATACGCCGACCGGCGCCGCACACAGATTGTGAATCTGGCGAAGTCCAAGGACGGTAAAGCCCCGAAGGCGTTGACCGCGCGCGACCTTCTGCCCGAGCAACAAGTGTGGATCGGCGTGACCGACGACGGCCTGGTCTCGCGCACGCACGACGACAAACAGCCGAAACATTCCGGTCACGACGCGCCGAGATTTTTAGTGAAGGCATCCACGACCGACACAGTTTATTTTGTGGCAAAGTCAGGGCGCGCCGCGGCGGTCGCCGCGCACATCATCCCGCAAGCCGAAAAATTGACCCAAGGCTCGCTGTTCTACAAAGTCTCGCCATTGCAGGAGACCGATTCGCTGGCGGCGGTGTTCGCGTTGCCCTCGAGAAAATCTGCCCTGCCCGAAGAGACCTGCGTGATCACATGCACGAGATTCGGGATGATCAAAAAGAGTCTCGTCAGTGAATTGCCTGGACCTTCCTCGCAAGCGTTTGTTTTGGTGAAAATCAATGAAGGCGATAGATTGATCTCGGTTGGATTAACCGATAACAAAAAGAAGGAAATCCTGCTCGTCACCGCGCTGGGCATGGCGATCCGCTTCAAGGAAGACGACGTGCGCCCAATGGGACTCGTCGCCGCGGGCGTGAACGGCATGAAGTTGGACGATCAAGATGAAGTCGTCGGCGCGGAAATCCTGCCATCCGAAGGCGAAACGTTCCTGCTCACGAACGACGGCAAAGCCAAGCGCGTGGATGAAAAAGATTTTCCCGCACAGGGACGTTACGGCAAGGGTGTCATCGCCTGGGAATTGCACGCGAAAGAAAAACTCGTTGGCGTTGTCACTGGCAAACCAAACTATATGGCGACTATTCACTTAAGCAAAGGCGCGCCGAAGTCCACGCGATTGGACGCGGTTTCAATCCGCAAGCGCGCCGCGACCAAAGGCGATGTGGTCGTTGAGGTGAAGCCTGGCGAGGAAGTGACTTCGGTCAATGTGGGCTGGACGGTGGAGAAGTTTGTGGCGGAAGAGAAGAAGGAAACAAAGAAAAAGGTTGCGCCGAAAAAAAGTGCGACTGCGAAGACAACGTCCCCGAAGGGAAAGGCGAAGCCTGCGGCTAAAAAACCAGTATCGAAAGCGAAACCTGCAAAGAAGAAAGCGCCAGTGAAAGCAAAGAAATAGACATCTTGCATAAGTGCGCTAGAGAGCGGACTCTTGATTTACAATCTACATGTTCATCACATATCTGTTGGCAATTCCTATTTATGGGCTACCTCGGCTGTGGCCCTCTGGAACCCCTGGTCAGCTTCATGGCTGGCATGAAAGTTCAAGTAGAGGGAAGGCATGATAAACAGGTTAAGCCAGGTCGATGTAACCAAACCACCGATCGTGACAATGGCGATTGGGCGCACGATCTCGTGACCGGGGATATTGCCGAAGAGCACGAAAGGCAGTAAGGTCAGAGCGGTGGTCAGCGCTGTCGTTATAATTGACGCCAGCCGTTCGCGTGAACCACGCATAACCAGCCCAGGGCCAAAAGATTCACCTTCTTCCCGCTCAAGAGCGTGGTAGCGCTTGACCATTAGGATGCTGTTTCGCGCGCAAATTCCCAAGACCGCGAATAGCCCGAAGATCGAAGCCAGTGAAACCATGCCGTTGCTTAGGAACGCCGCCAGCAAGCCGCCTGCCAGCGCAACAGGCAGGGTGACGAAGGTTGCCAGCGTCAAGCGCCAGCTTGTGGAGGAAGCCTGGAGCAGGAGGAAAATTCCAATTACAGCAAGTACAGCGGCGATGAATATATTCCGCCGAGCCGCCCGTTGCGCGATGTAATCCTGCTGTACCTCCGCGTGATACTCCAGCGGGAATGCATAGTTCTGCATGGCTGTCTTAATATTGCTCAATACAATATCAGCATCACGTCCGCGAATATCGAATCCGATGTCAATGTAGGGCGAGATGGCTTCATGCTGGATGACGGTCGGAACCGATGTGATTTTCACATCAGCCACATCACTCAGCCTCACGTGATCGTCGCCGGGCGTGTCAATCAGCAGATTACGAATATCGGTTATATTCTGGCGTGTTTCGGGAGTGCCCCATACCACTACGTCGAAGATTTTCCGTTCTTCGAAAAGACTACCAACATTAAGGCCAGATAACAAGGTTGTCGCCGCCCACTGCACATCATCAGGTCTCACACCATACTGCTGTGCCGCAGCGAGGTCAACCTTGATTTCCAACGTGGGCCCCTCAATTGGAAGCAGCGCATGCGATTCAACCACGCCGCTGATCCCTGCCAAGACTTGTCGCAGCTTCTCCGCCTCAGTGACAAGCACCTTATGCTCCTCGCCATACACGCGCACGGTATAGGGGTCGCTGGCGCTTATTTTAGAGGGACTCAACGTCTCTTGTAAATAGGTCTCCACTTCGCGCTCTAATCCGGGGTAGCCATATACAGTCTCTTGAACCGCCGCCACTGTCGCATCATAGTCGGCATTCGGATCAATGCTGACCCATAACTCGGCTGAATTGATGCCAACCACTTGATCCCCAAGCACAGCCCGCCCTACGTTGGCGCCAATATTGGCGACTCCGGGGATCGTTCGCAATTCGCCGCTCATGCGGCTGATGATCCGGTTCATTTCCACCTGGGAGGTGGCGGGCGCGCCATCCAGCTTGACCGTGAGGTATGACTCTTGGAATGCAGGCAGCATTGGTTTCTGCCCGAGGAATGGCAACACTGCTAGACTAGCCACAATAAGAACCACGGCGGTTACGTATACCATTCCTGGCTTCTGAACGGTGTTCATTAGTAAACGTTCGTAACCTCGTTGTAGGCTTATGATAAACGGAGATTCGCGAGTTTCGAACTGCATGTTGGACAGGAGAAACAGGCTCAACACCGGTGTGACAGTCAATGCCACAACCATAGCGGCAAGCACAGCCAGCACATAAGAGAGTGCCATAGGTCGGAACACCGCGCCAGCCGTGCCATACATGAAGAAAACCGGCAGGATGGCCAGTAAGGTCACCAATGTGGCAAAGATGAGCGCGCCGCGCATCTCGGTCGAAGCTTCCAGAATGACACGCCCTGTCGATTTGAGATGGAACTCCCGCCTGTTTTGGCGCAACCGCCGCGCGATATGTTCAACGTCTACGACAGCATCGTCAATGATCAGTCCGAGGGCAATTACCAAGCCTGCCAGCACCATCGCATTAAGAGTTGCCCCCTGCAGGTGGAGCATGAACAGCGCCGTGACCAGAGATATCGGGATCACCACAAAACTGATCAATGCCGTTCGCCAGCCATAGAATAATGCGCCGAGAACAAGAATCGCAAGCAACGCGCTGATGACCATGGACCTGGTGAGATTGGCGATTGCTATCTCGAGGAAAGTCGCCGGGCGGAAAAGAGTGGCATCAAACTCCAATCCCGGCATGCCAGGCTGTAAGGCAGCAAGTTCAGCCTCCACATGGCGGGTCACTTCCAATGTATTGACCCCAGGAAGTTTTTCGATGACCAGAAGGAGGTTGGCGCTTTCATCAACGACCGCGTCCCCAATCTGGTGAAATGCATGATCTTCCACCACATCAGCCACATCATCTAGTAGAAATGAAGTGCCTGCGACCGGTACCCCTGCCAATTCCTCCGGCGAAGAAATGGCTATTACATGCCCTATGTTGAGTTGTTGATTGGGCGTATCGATAAACCCGCCTGTGCTAGGCGTAGAGGCCTCGAGGAGGGATAAGGGCGATCCCCGGAGCGCGTTTCCCGTAGTCTCGACAACCTGATCGAGCGTAATGCCGATTTCCTGCAAATGTCCCGGGTCCACCAGCACCTGAATCTGCCGATCGCGATTGCCCCAGATCGCCACACGGGCGACACCAGGCACGCCCATCAATTGCGGGGCGATAGTCCAACGGGCCAGGCTGGAAATTTCGACTAGGGACAGTTCCTTTGAAGATAGCCCAACAATCATGAACCGGCTTTGCGACGAGAGCGACTGGATCATCATCGGCGGTTGGGACGCATGCGGCAACCCAACAGCGACCCGTGAGAGACGCTCCGTGACCATTTGACGCGCACGATACAAGTCGATTCCGGGTTCAAAATAGATGAAGATGGAAGACAACCCGAACACCGACTCGGAGCGAATGACGTTGAGCCAAGTAACACCGGCAAGTAAGTCCTGTTCTAGTGGAACGGTTATCATCTGCTCCACTTCCTTTGCGGAAAGCCCAAGCGCCTCCACTTGAATTTCCACAAACGGCGGTGAGAACTCGGGCAAGACGTCCACTGGCATTTCGCGAAGTTGGGTGATGCCAGCGAGCATCATCACCCCGGCGATAATGACTACCAGATATCGGAATTGTAGACTCGCACTAACAAGCGATCGCATCATGGACTGATTACCGGTCGTGTAGCTGACATCGTAATTTCGTTCAGGCATCGGGCGACCGGGAGCAGTTGTGCCAAAAATCGATGCACGAAGCAGAGGATCTTCTCGCGCTTCAGCCTGCTTCAATCTTTCAAGCCGGCTTCTTGATAACTCTTGCCCTCGTTCTTCTTGCCTCAGCTCCTCAATGCCATTTCTTAGTAATTCTCGCCCTGATTCCGTTTCTTGCAATCCCTCAACACCAGTCTCCAGTAACCGCTCCACGAAATCCAATTCAGCTTTATCAGCCAATATTCTCAGCTTTCGCAGCTCTGAAAATTTTCTGTAAAGAATTATTGAGTTAATGAGTACAGATATCCCCGCGGTCAAAATCCAACCAATGAAAATTAGAGCCAAATCTTGCATCGAACGTTCTCCTAGGTTTTTCCTTGGTCTTTTTCTTTTTGTTTTGCTTCTTGCTGGTGCTTCAAGAGAAGTTCTTGCCTTTTTGCCAGCATATCCAGCCTATGTTTCATCACTAACTCGATCTTGCTTCAACGCCAATTTCTAGTAGCTGATCTATGAAGTCCAATTCAGCTTTGTCAGCCAATATTCTCAGCTTTCGCAGCTCTGAAAATTTTCTGTAAAGAATTATTGAGTTAATGAGTACAGATATCCCCGCGGTCAAAATCCAACCAATGAAAATTAGAGCCAAATCTTGCATCGAACGTTCTCCTAGGTTTTTCCTTGGTCTTTTTCTTTTTGTTTTGCTTCTTGCTGGTGCTTCAAGAGAAGTTCTTGCCTTTTTGCCAGCATATCCAGCCTATGTTTCAGCATCAACTCGTCTCGCTTCAACGCCCAAAGAATTATCCCATTAAAGAGTGCAGTTATTATCGCACTTAATATCCCAAAAATTCCCCCAATCAACAGGTTCATTGTGGATTCGGGTAAATTATCCATAAAGACTTCTCCTAGTTCGTAGCTTTTCCCTATGGTCATTATACTACTTTAAATTCTTTTAGATCAAGCCTCTGCGCTCTGCGTCCTGGTGATTACCCACAAGTCTGAAGATGAACCATGCCGCGGAAAACCTGATGGAACCCGCATCAAGCAATACTTTAGCGGCTTGATGGCTTTCCTCAGCGCGATTAATAAGTACCTGGATCTGAGGAATAATCATACGCTTACTGCATCCTTGCGAACATTGAGCATAAAGGGCATTTTACTTTCAGAATATCGTTTGTCGAAAATAAAATGACAAATGATGACCACATCATGCTCCAGACAAAGCGAAGCGACAAAATCTATGGAGCGTTTTTCGACATCCCTGGTATTGAATTCCCCGTTCAACACGACCATCACATCAATATCCGAGTTGGGGAGGCGTCCCTCGCCGCGCGCAAACGAGCCGAAGAGATATACGGCCTTCAACTGGTCGCCGTAAATCTTGAGCAGTCCTTTCTTTAATTCGCGCAGTATTTTCCTGATATTGTTTGGTATAGTAATACCTGTTGCTGAATTATACGCCAATGATCAATGGCGTGTTGCCCGTCTGGATGATGTTCGCGAGGGTTTTAACCGCTGCGCGAGGCGTGAAATCGAGCGCGTCCTTCTCGGTCGGCTGGTCGTTGACGATGTAGGTTTTGGAGTCAGGGTTGGGCATGGGTTATTCCCCTTCTTTGATTTTAAGTTTCTTCCTCACAAAAGCGCGTATTCTTGTTGCCGCGCTGAATGCATCTTCTGCAAGTTTGACTGAAACAGCGGCGCCCGGATAACGTATCGCGACCGCATATCCTTCCAAACTATCCAGGTCGTCCGCTATTTTCTTGAATTCCTTGTCCGCGGGAAGGCACAACTCCAGCAAATCCATTAATACATGCGTACGTTCAAATCGGATCAGGCGCCCTGTCAAAAACGCTTTCAGATATTTCTCCGCGCATTGTTGACAATGAAAACAGGCGGTATCAATGATGGGCGCATCGCCTGAATGTAACAGCATATCCGCGCTATAAAAATCGTTATCTGCTTTTGTTACCCATTCGTCGGTTACTTCGTTCATACAGCATTTTTCCCTTTTCGGTGGCGTCAACGAGAAACCAATCCCCCAATTTCTTGCGTCTTTCTATGACCTTGCGTGAACGCACGACAACATCCAGTCCGAAAGTCAACGCTGGCATTGATTTTCTAATTTCAAGGGACTTCTCGAACTCCTCCCCCTTTGGCGTATCCATCACCACCAGCAAATCCACGTCGCTCCAGGCGGTCGGTTTCCCGTACGCGTGCGAGCCGAAGAGGATAATCTCCTCGGGGTTGTATTTCTTCGCGATATGTTTTGCAAGCGCGCGGATGGTCTTCATCGGGATGCGCTTGCGTTTGTTGAGCGGAGGGACTTTAAATACGGTCGGCGTTGCCATGTCTAAATTATACGTTATTTTTATCGAGCGCCGAACACGCCGATTGTCAAGGGCGTGTTCCCCGTCTGGATGATGTCCGCCAGGGTTTCGACCGCTGCGCGGGGCGTGAAGTCGAGGGCGTCCTTCTCAGTCGGCTGGTCGTTGACGATGTGGGTTTTGGAGTCGGAGTTGGGCACGGGAGGCGTCATCATGTCGTTCTATTTTACATCCATCGTCTTCGCGCCCCCCGATACGACGACGAAAACCTGGGATACGGATCAACAGTTAAGGGTCTTACGGTTAATAAAAAGGACGGATGGGGGTTACCCATCCGTCAAAATAACGCTCTATGTTCGGCAAGGAGCGAGGGAAATGCCTTCCTTTTCGTCAGGAAAACGTCTGGTTTTTTATCGAGCCAAACTTGCAAAGCTTCGACCAGTCAAGGCGTCCCAGTCCTTCCCTGGATGTAAATTTCAGGCGGGACCTCTATGGCTACCTCCTTTCCGTTACAGACATCATACCTCCGATAAATAGGATTTGGATTAAAAATACCATACGCTTCCTTTAAAATTTCGCGGTTGATTTTTGAAACAGATGAGCGATGATTATTGCGTCTTATTCCGGTTCATGAACTTCGCGACCAGCGCGCCTGCGGGCGCGGCAAGCGCAAACGATAGATAAGCAAAACCCAAATCACACATCCCGAAACTACGCCTGTATTCGCTGATTTCATTTTCTGTTCTCCTTTGGCAAGATTATAATAACTCTTATCTCAAAACCGCCAGGCTGGAGGAACCATGACCATCATTGACTTGACCGTTGACAAATCCCGCCGCGCCCGCGCCATTCAACGCGCGCAGGAACGCAACATCGTCATCCCCACGTACGCGCAGATGAAAGACCCGTCAAAGATTCCCGCGCAGATACAGGATGAATTGAAGACCATCGGACTCTGGGACATTCACCCGCGCAATCTCTTTCGGATTAACTGGCATAACCAACCCCTCGCTTCAGGCGGGACTCCTTCGACCCTTCGACAGGCTCAGGACGCCGCTTCGCTCAGGACAAGCTTCGGCCTGGTCAACCACCTTGAACTTCCCTCCACGCTGACGGGAGTCCCGGCGCGCATTGTCGCCCTCGTTGGCAAATGGTTTCCGACGGGCGCGCACAAGGTCGGCGCGGCGTTTAGTTGCCTCGTGCCGCGACTCGTCACAGGTCAGTTTGATCCGACGACGCAGAAAGCGGTCTGGCCCTCCACCGGGAATTACTGTCGCGGCGGCGCGTACGACTCCGCGTTGCTTGGATGTGAGTCCATCGCGATATTGCCCGAAGGTATGTCCAGGGAAAGATTCGAGTGGCTGTCCAAAGTCGCGGGCGAGACGATTAAGACTCCGGGTTCCGAATCCAACGTCAAGGAAATTTTTGATAAATGTTGGGAACTAAAAAAGTCAGGTCAAGACTTGATGATCTTCAACCAGTTCGAAGAGTTTGGAAATTATCTGTGGCATTTTGAAGTGACTGGTCACGCGCTGGAAGAAGTCTTCAATCAAGTCGCGGGCAAACACGGACGTTATCGCGGCATGGCATCCGCCACCGGCTCGGCAGGCACGCTTGCCAGCGGCGACTACATGAAGAAGTTATTCCCCGATTCAAAGATTGTCGCAAGCGAGGCGCTTCAATGTCCCACGCTTCTCGAAAACGGATTCGGCGCGCATCGCATCGAAGGCATTGGCGATAAACATGTTCCTTGGATTCACAATGTCAAGAACACGGATGTCGTCACCGCCATTGACGATAACGCCGTAGTCAACCTTGCCCGCCTCTTCAACGAAGAGTCTGGTCGCGAGTATCTCAGCCAAAAAGGAATCCCTAATTCTCTAATCTCCAATCTCGATCTTCTTGGCTTCTCCGGCATCTCGAATGTTTTATCCTGCATCAAAACCGCCAAATATTACGAAATGGACGAGAACGACATCCTGATCACTGTCCTCACCGACTCGATGGAACTCTATCGCTCGCGCCTGCATGAAATGAGTCAGGAGTTCGGCGAATACACCGAACGCGACGCCGCCGCAGATTTTGCCCATTACCTGCACGGTCAATCCACCGACAATATGCTCGAACTCCGCTACCCCGACCGCCGCCGAGTGCATAACCTCAAATACTACACTTGGGTTGAACAGCAGGGACGCACGTATGATGAAATCCAAAAGCAATGGTATGAACCGAACTATTGGACAGATGTCCAAAAGCAGGCAGATGAAATTGATGAGTTGATCGTTGAGTTCAATAAGGAAGTTGGAATCGTGTAGCTTCAAGAATACTTCGGTGGTTTCGATACGGCGGCGATAACCCGCCGCCGTATCGAAACCACCAATAACATTGCTCCCTGCGCGGTTCCCGTCGACCTTTCGAGTCAACGTGAGTCACTGATCATTGTTTACTGATCACTGGCTCTCCCCACACAACTTGTGCCGCACCATCCAGTGACGTGTGCATACCCAGTAAATCGTCGCTACTCCTGGCCGCAGATCACAAAATCGTCATACCAAACCTCGGCATCTTTTCCAACTACGTTGACGTTTATTCCTCCCGATGGTACTAAGAGATTCCTAGAATCCTCGTATCGAATAACCTCTTCGTTGTTCAGCCAGACAACAATTGTATTCGAATCCTCCCGGATCATTTCAACGATACTCCATTCCCCGGTAAGGAGTCGAGGACCTCTGCCCAAACTGGCATAAGAAGGATCCATATCAAGATTCAGGCTAAGTGGCGTATCACCAGGATTAACGTATAGACCGTGACTGGCAATTATCCCATCCAGCTCTCCGATTCGAAATCTCAGCCCCCACGCTCCATTGATTGGCATGACGCGGAATCTTATGCGGCTTTCAATTACAGTGCCGTCTATGAGGAAGTAATCGATTGATCCATCTGCAACATTAACCATATGAAGTGCATGCCCTCCCCCGGGCGCTTCAGCCACTTTCATAAGAAGACCCATCTGGTTGTTTATTACGGAATTCTCAAAATCTTCAGCGAATAAAAGTTTGTCGTCAACGGCACAACCATACGCTGCCGCTTCTGGAACTTTAGATGCCGAAGGTGTTGAAGACTGAATCGCCCCAATACGCACATAATCATATTCTCCGATAACACCGTCTTTTGAGGGAGTCCAAACTCCTAGGTTGTAATTGAAGCTGAAAGTATCTTTATTTTCCTGCTCTGAAAAAGACGGTTCATATGATCCGATATTTACCCCGTCAATATAGTAAATGAATTTCATCCCTGATACTACCTCAATACGAACAATGTGCCAAGTGTCAACATTTGTAATGTATTTATCTGTCGAGAACTCTGCTTTATCTCTACCCCAGACCTCACACCAAATTTGAAAAGGTTTACCTCTGGTGATAAAACATCCAGTTAATAATCCTCTACCGTTTTTCATTGTTGTTCTTAAAGCCATGTTAACCTCAGCATATTCGCCTGTGCTTTGTCCGTTAAATTGCATCCTTGTTTCAACGTAAAAACCTTGATTTGATGTTAATATTTTCCTTGCAAAGAACAAAGTTTCCTTTTCTGGGCTTTTTGTTTCATTGGTTATTACAAGCATTCCGTTTTGCTGTTGAATCGTATTTGGCAAACTCGCTTGAGAAACCCAAAACTCATCATTAAACTCCCCATCAAAAGCAGTGGTGCTAAAATCATCATATAATTCTTGAAATCCGTTAGCTGAGGTTTCCAAGACAGTTGTAGTAGGTTGCGCAATTGTCGTTTCTGGCACAAATGTACTTCGAGTAGACGATTCTTTAGTGGCTATTTGTGTTTCGGGGTTGGTAACAATTGTGTTTGTTTGATTCGCCCTTGGCGCAAGAATGGTTATGTTGCCTGGCAATTGCATCAATAAAAATCCCAACAACAGAATTACAACGATTGCCCCACTTGCAAGCATAATCTTGCCGCGCGGTTGATCCCACAGCCGTTGAATTTTCGTGACAATTGAAACATCTTGTTGCGTCGGCGCAACCTTATCTGTCATGGTGTCTTGTTGCGCTTCGGCGCTCATCATGCGAGCCGCGAAATTTAATGCCTGCACCATCTCGCCAGTCGTCTGGTAGCGGTCGGCGGGGTCTTTGGCTAATGCTTTGAGAATCACGCGCTCAACCGGCTCCGGCGTATTGGTGTTGATCGTGTGAGGAAGCGGCAAATCCCCCTGGATATGTTTGAGCACCACCGCCATGGGAGTTTCCGCTTCATACGGCACGCGACCGGTGAGCATTTCATACAGAATGATGCCGAGCGCATAAATGTCTGTGCGATGGTCAATCTTGTTGCCCTGCCCTTGTTCAGGCGACATATAGGCTGGAGTGCCGAGTCCAACCCCGGACCCGGTCAGTTGCTGGCTTTGCTCCATCATGCGCGCCAGCCCGAAGTCAGAGAGATAAATGTCTCCCTGCTCATCCATCAACACATTCCCCGGTTTGATGTCGCGATGAATGACGCCCATGCGGTGGGCGTAATCGAGCGCGCTCCCGATCTGGCTGACCAGGTGATTGATTTCATCCAGCGACAATCGCCCCGCAGACATTCGGTCTTTCAGCGTCCCCGCCTTGATATAACGCATGGCGATATACGTGATGCCTTCATATTCGCCATAGTCGTACACAGGCAGGATGTGGGCATGTTCGAGCCGGGCAATTGCCCGCGCCTCGCGCTGAAACCTTTTGGCAAATTCGGGATCATTGGATAGATGAACGGGAAGTACCTTGACCGCGATATACCGATCCATATTGGGCTGGTATGCCTTATAGACTGTAGCCATCCCGCCTGCCCCAGCCTGTTCAAGAATGCGATACGGACCGACTGTTTTTCCGATAAGATCAAACATGATGAACTCCTTTTCCTTTGGAGAAATCTCGCGCTGTTGAGTAATGCGTTCAGCGATGCTCTGCGAGTTGATTTGTTATCTCTATCGTAAATGATTAAGTTCACAGATTCCGCAACGATTTGTAACAGTTTTGTAAACGGCTACAAGAGATTCTCCGTTGGTCGAGTAGGCGGCGGGTCTCGATACGTTCCTTCGGGACTACTCGACCACCGCCGCCGTATCGAGACCAACGATGTTCAAAAGTAATCTTGTAACAAGAATTGCTTCATGCACTGGTGGTCTCGGTACGTCCTTCGTCTCCGCTACGCTACGCTCAAGACTACTCGACCACCGCTTGATTCGTTTGTTCAGCGCCGGTTAAGTTCTTGGTAGCAAGAGAAAAAGTGAAGGTCGTCCCTCTCCCCCATTCGCTTTGAACACTGATCGGCGCCTGGTGTTGGTCGAGAATGGCGCGGACCATCGTGAGTCCGAGACCTGTGCCTTTGGAGCCGGGCGCTGTCTGCCTGCCGCGCCGAAACGGTTCGAATATGTAAGGCAAATCTTCCGGCGGGATGCCGGGACCGTTATCGCTTACTTCAACTTTTACGAACCCTTCTTCGGGGGTCAAGCGCACGGTCAAATTGCTTCCGGGCGCGTATTTGATTGCATTGTCAAGCAGGTTTAGAAACACCTGTCGAAGACGATCAGGGTCAGCAAGCACGAGCGGCATATCGGCAGGGGCTTGTACTATTGGGGCTACTTTATTCTGTTCTGCCGTCTCGAACAGCGTTGAGATCGCTTCCTCTACGATAACGCGCAGATTCATGGGCTTGCGGCGCAATGACATACGATCCAATCGCGAAAGACTCAGGAGGTCTTCGACCAACCGAGCCATCCGCTCCGTTTCCCCCGTAATAAAACCCAACGATCTTCGCCATAATGCTTCTTCATCAAGCCGGACGCTGTTGAGGATCTCTACATGCCCCATGATGGCTGTCAGCGGCGTGCGTAATTCATGAGCCATGCTGCCCAGCAGGCGTTGATACACTTCCGCGCGGTTTAATCCCGCGCTTATGGCGTTGAACAATATGAGCGCTTCATGACGCTGACCTGCCACATGCAGAGGCGCAACCGTAACCTGCACACGGTGAACCGGCTTGCTCTGCGTGGCAATCTCCATCGTTTCAGCCATATCGGAGCGAATCACGCGCCCCACCGCCGCATCCAATATGATGGGAAGATCGTTCTTCCAATTGAGTTCCACGAGTAATTTGGCGGCGAGTGTATTATGGGCGGCGATATTGGCTTCACGATCGGTGGTCAATGCGGCTTGTGGCAGTGCATCCAGTATTCTCGATACTTGGGTTGAGTCATAGGGAGCAACGCCTTCTGATTTCCTGCGGATTCGGGCGTGTGCACTCATCCAGCCTATTACAATGCCAGCCAACAATAAGATTAACGCGGTGAATACAATGAGTCCCAACGGAATGCTTGCGATTACACCTTGATCCACACTAGTCTCCCTTTTTATGCATTGAATTTATATCCAATGTTCCGAACGGTCGCCAAAAAACGCGGTTCGCTGGGATCAGTCTCGATTTTCTGGCGCAGGCGTTGAATGTGCACATCCACCGTTCGGGATTCTCCCATATACTCGTAGCCCCATACATTTCTAAGGAGTGCTTCTCTTTCGTACACTCGGCGTGGATTGGAGGCGAGCAGGGCAAGCAGGTCAAACTCTTTTGGGCTGAGATTGACGATTTGACCGTCGCGACTGACTGTCCTGCCATCAATATTGATTTCCAACGCGTCAAAGCGCAGGATGTGTGGGGCTGAATGTGTTGAATGCTGCGCCAGCCGTAAGTGGGCGCGTATCCGCGCGACGAGTTCGCGAATTTTGAAAGGCTTGGTAATGTAATCATCCGCGCCGATTTCGAGTCCGACAATCTTATCCACCTCGTCGTCTTTGGCAGTCAGCATAATGATTGGGATATATTGTGGACGGAGACGAAGCGTCTTGCATACTTCAAGCCCATCCATACCAGGAAGCATTAGATCGAGCAGGATAAGATCGGGGTGTAGAAAGTCGACTCGCTCTACAACCTTATCCCCGCGCTTAACCAACTCTGCTTCATAGCCCTCGCGTTTCAATGCTGTTTGCACAAAATCAGCAATGGCGGGGTCATCTTCAACTATGAGAATGCGCTGAACTGACATACGGTTTTTCCGTCAAATAAATTTTCAAGCATATAATCTGAAACTCCTCCACCTTATATCCAGAAATTACTCACTGCTACATAGCATTATACTCACACTTTCCGGCTACTGTGATTTAGCGCTAAAATCAATCCAATCCCATTCACGGAGGTCTCATCCATGGCGCTCATCCAATTCACCCGTAACTATCGTGACTTAAGCGCCGAGTTTTGTAAACGGCTACTATGCCTAACCTGGTCCTGGCGTCGATACAGCCTCTCCGGCAATTGAGTGGTGGGGTTTTTGTAGCTCTTTACTTCCTGTCGCCTAAAAGGCATGACAATTAGCGCTATGAAGCCAGTTGTAATTTCGCTATGATAAAATCGACAAAGCGCAAATTGTCTTTGTTGTTCTGTCGTTCCCTGTGAAAGTAACAGGGGTCCACACAAGATGTCAATCTAGGCATTATCTCGAACTGCTGGATACGGCATTCATGGTTTTAGGAGGCAGAGATGAAAACCCGAAATTTGTTCAAATTAGTAGTCCTTTTTGGCTTGTTGATGATGCTGTTGTACCCGGCAGGTGGTATATCTGCATCGCCAAAAGCATCTACAGCGCTGGAAGTACTTCAACCTGCAAGTCTTACGACCACAAAAGGCTCTGTTATCGGCGCTGTAAGTCGCCTATGGGTAAAGGATCAAAGCGGCGCCGCTGACAACCCGCTCAAATATGTGCTATTCCAGACCCCCGGTAAAGTGTACCAGGGATACCGTACATACAATATTCCAGCCACCGTTTCACCCGGCGACGTCACGAACATCAAGATCGTTGCCAACTACAAAGGTCCCGCGAAAGCCATACAGACTTGGAACTGGTCGTTATACGACTGGACTCAAAGCAAATGGGTGAAGGTTGGCGATAACACAGGCGCTGTCGCCAACACTTGGAAGACCCTGCAATTCAACGTCACTGCCAACACGAAGAGATTTGTCAACAATGCGACCCGTCAAATCCGCCTTCAACTTTCATCCAACAACGATTCCAACGACGCGAAATTGGACTATGAGGCAATCACCATAACCTACCAGGAGTGCGCTGATGTCTTGGGATGCGTGACAATTGGACCTAACGAACCTATTCATATCGCCTACTTGCTGGCGACTGAAGGCGGGAGCGCTTCATTGGGCATTGATGAACGCAATGGGGCAAGTATCGCCATTGACGACGCTGGCGGAAAGATACTGAATCACAATATTAAATTCGACGGTCTAAATAGCGGCTGCGATCCAACCACTGCCCTTGCCGCCGGGAATAAATTGGCGATTGATGCAAGCATCGTCGGCGTCATTGGCACATCCTGCTCTGGCGAGGCGCGCGCCGCGATGCCAGCGCTCTCCCAGGCGGGATTTTCGATGATCTCCCCTTCTAATACTGCCCCCGATCTCACTGAGGCCGGCGATCCTAATAATCATCTTGGCTATCTGCGCGTTTCCTGGAGCGATAAGATCCAGGGAGGGAGAGCGGCGCAGTATGCCAGGAATGTATTGGGGCTTGCATCTGCCGCTACGATCAGAGATGGCAGCGCTTACCCAGAATGGTTGGAGCAGGTATTTGTGGATGAATTTGAATCCCTGGGAGGAACGATCACCAACCGGGAAACCATTGACCCGAACACAATTTATATGACCGATGCCCTGAATGCAATTAAAGTAGGCAACCCGGATATGATCTATCTCCCAATATTCATGGATGCCGGAGGTTATGTCGTTGATCAGGCAAAATATACAACGGGGATTGCGGATTTATATTTGATGGGTTCGGACGCTCTTTTCACATCCGATCTTATCAAGGTCGCCGGTCATGATATTGACGGTTTTTTAGTCACAGGAATGGATTTGTCAGGATTTGATCCGGCGTATACAAGTACATTCTTGCCGGCTTATGTGGCTAAATATGGGTACGACCCGATCTCCACGTTCCATGCTCAAGCCTATGATGCGTTCAACATGCTCAAAGCCGCGATTGAAGGTGTGGCTGTTGTATCGCTGGATGGCACAATTCAAATCGGGCGGCAAGCGTTACGAGATGCCTTATATGGAACGACGAACTTTGCCGGATTGACCGGCGCTCTTACATGTACCGCGACTGGTGATTGCGCTGATGTAGACGTCATGGCGGTATTTGAATACAGTTTTGGTGATTACCCGCCGGTAAAAGTTTGGCCGTAGAAAAGCGAGAGGCGATATTCGGACCGGGCAGAAAGGATACCCTGCCCGGTCTATTATTTATCCGATATCTATTTAGCGCTAAAATCAATCCAATCCCAATCACGGAGGCTGACTCATGGCGCTCATCCAATTCACCCGAAACTATCGCGACCTTAGCACAGACGCGGGCTTTCAATTCGAGTTTTATTGTGACCGTTGCGGCAACGGCTACCAGACCGAATTTCAAGCCTCAACACTGGGAACCGTCACCAGCGCGCTGGACGCGGCAAGCAATCTCTTCGGCGGAGTATTCGGGAGCGCGGCGAACGCGGCGCGCAACGTCCGTTCGGCGGGTTGGGAGAAGGCGCACGATAAAGCCTTCGCCGAAGCGGTGGAGGAAGCCAAGCCGCACTTCCACAAATGCAAGCGCTGCGGCAAATGGGTGGACGGCGATTGCTGGAATACACAGCGTAATTTTTGCAAAGAATGCGCGCCAGATCTTCAGGATGAAATGTCAGCCATTCAAGTGCAGGCAACAATCCGTGACGCGCAGGAAAAAGCCGATCAGGTTGATTACGTCGCCGCCGACAAATTCAAAGAAACCATTGTCACAACCTGTCCGCATTGCGGCGCGAAAGCGGGCGGCGGAAAATTCTGCCAGGAATGCGGCAAGCCGCTCGCCGCTGAAAAATTCTGCAAGAACTGTGGCGCAAAAATGGAGGCGGGCGCAAAATTCTGCGCCGAGTGCGGGACGAAGCAATAACGTCAACGGGCGGGGAACTCCTCGCCCGTTGCATTTATAGCCGGTCAAATCCATTACAGGCTTTGTCATGGTAAATAGGCGATCGTTTTTTCATTGCAATATGCCCGGCGATTATCCACAAGCAAGACTGGAGCATCCTGCATTGCCTCCCTGCGGGCATGACCGATGACAACGCGGCCGGCGCCGTCATGCGCGCCGACACTTTGCGAAAGTATGCCGATGAAGCCGGTTTTAGCAAGGTCGAAGTCCTGCCTATCGAAAATTTCTTCTTCCAGTTCTATCGTCTAACTCCGTGAATTAACATTCTCCGGTTTATAGTCCGCGTCGTTGCCTGCGGCGTACTGGATTTAGAATTGCGAAGGATCAACCCTTCGCAATTCTTTTGCATGGTACGATAGCAGGCGGGAGTATCCATGAACGTTCTTTTGATCGCCGCGTTGATCTTTGCCGCGCTCGAGGCGCTGGCTTTGCAGAAAAACTTGCCGCGTTTGGAGTACATCGCCAAACCCGCCGTTATGATTCTCCTGTTTTTCTGGTTATGGATTTCTACAGGACTGAGCGGCGCTTTGTTTTGGTTCGGGCTGGGGATTTTATTTTCACTCATCGGCGATATATTGTTGATGATCTCGCTCGACCGGATGTTCCTCGCGAGTCTCGTCGCGTTTCTGTGCGCGCACGTGATGTATGTGATCGGTTTCAACACGCCTCCGCCTGAACTTTCAGCCTGGGGATTCCTGCTGGCGATCATGATCGGGATCGGCGGCGCGCGCCTCATCCGCCGGATCATTTCTCCGCTCGCCGCGCAGGGGCAGGCTGGTTGGCGGATTCCGATCATCGTCTACGGCGCGATCATTTCGATCATGCTGCTCTCCGCGCTGATGAAGTTGACCGATCTCTCGTGGAACGCGACTGCCGCGCTGTTGGTTGGTCTCGGCGCGTTCCTGTTCTATATGTCGGATATCATTCTCGCGTGGATGAAGTTCATCGCCCCGATTCAAAATGGGCGCATCTACAACATTCTTTCGTATCATCTCGGTCAGATCGCATTAATCGCGGGCGTTGTAAATCAGTTTAGCCGTTGAACGCGGAAAATCAAGCGTCATCGTTCAAACTCAAAACCAAAGGACAACCAAATGGAATCGATCTTCCTCATCATCGTGATCGGCTTGGTCGGCGGGGTCGCGGTGGGACTGCAAAGCCCGATGGCAAGCATGCTCACGCAAAAACTGGGACTCTTTGAAAGCGTCTTCATCGTCCACATCGGCGGCGCGCTCATCGCGTTGATTCCATTGTTGATCTACGGCGGAGGAAAGTTGAGTCAGTGGAGGAACGTTCCCTGGTACGCGCTTGGCGCGGGGATATTCGGGCTGGTTGTAATCGGCGCGATCAGTTACATGATCCCGCGCGTCGGAGTGGCGGCCGCGATCACGACGATAGTCGCGGGTCAACTTTTGGTGGGGACGATCCTTGATCAGTATGGCTGGCTCGACGCGTCGGTCCGTCCGCTGGATGCGACGCGCATGATCGGGCTGGCGGTGGTCTTGTTTGGGGTTTGGTTGACCGTGAGGTAAATCCGCCCCGTCGTCGCGATTGTTTCGTGAATGGCGGAACTTTGGATTTATTCTCAGGTCGGTTTGAATTTGTCCAGCAGTTCCACCGCCAATTTACGAAAAGAGGCTTTCAGGTCTTTCGGGTCAATCGGCTTCAACATCTTCACGGGCCAGCGTTCCAATTCGTCGGGAAATTTTTCGCAGCGGTTAAGGGCGATTGCAAACCAATACCCATCAAACCCCGTATCTTTTTGCGCGGCTTGCTCCATCAAAACTTCGACCGATTCGTTTTGCAAAATAAAGTACACGTCTATCGCGTCGCGCGGCTCAGACCTGCCAAAGTATGCCAGCAGTTTGTCCGCGCGCAGGTCGGTATAATTGTTTACCTGTACGCCTGTTTCAGATAACAGGGTCGGTTCGAGGCGAAAGGGGGAATCGAGCGCCAAATCCACTCTAAACCCGTTTTGTTCGTCTCCCACTAAAAATTCGACAAAGGTCGCGAAGCGGCGCATGATTTTTATGGGCAGGTTATGTTCGAGACAAACCTTTTCGATCTGGAATGAAGTCGGTTGAACAAGCCCGTCTGTTCCCGTGAATATATCCAGGTCGTAGGATAGGCGATGCCCCAGATAATATTCCGATAAAGCCGTCCCGCCAGCGAGGTAAAACTGCCCTTGATCAGGGAGCGCGGCGAAGATCTCCAAAAATCGCTTTTGGAGAGGCGTAAGGATACCCAAACCTTTGAGCGGACTATTTGCCGACATTACGATACTCCAGGTAGCGTTTCCACAGGCTGTAAATTTCTTCGGGGAGGTTCAACGATTCCAACTCCGCCGCGATCTCCTGAAGTTTCAACCGGCGGATATCCTCCGCGCGCCCATATATCAGCGTTTGCCGTAATAGCCAGCGCCTTTGGAAGGGATCGCTCAGGTCAATTCGATCAGTGCTCCAGACGATGTGACGGGGCGGGTGAACGTTCATGCCGATAAAGATGTTACCACGATTTGGAAAACCTCCTGATGTTTTCCCGGCTCGTACAAACTCACTTCCTCGAGTCTGTTGTAACAATCGTTTCGTGAATGAGGTGAGCGTAGCGATTCTGCAGCCGGATGAAATGACTCTGGATCGCGTCGGCTTCGGCGCCTTCGGGCGCGAGGAACCTTCCGCTTTCGACTCCCTGCCGCGCAATCTCGCGGCACACGGCTTCAGTGATCAACTCGGCGAGCAGCACCTGTCCCTTCTCGGATGTATCGAGGCGGCGCTGACTATCGAGATACAGTTTGACGGAAGGCGCGGCGGTGGCGACGACGATGGTCGAGTTGACCCGGTCCAGGTAGACGCGCTGGCGCGGATCCATCCTGTCGTCAAAGCGGATGTCGGTGAAGAGTCCGTGATGTTTCCGGGGCTGGGTGTCGTCAATCGTTTCCTTCCGCGACTGGACCAGCGCTGCCGCATGAGCCTTTTGATCGTTCAAATAGGCTGTGATCACGCCCTCGTTTCCAACCTGCTTCCCCTCCACTTGAATCTTTGCCGCGCCGATTTCGGGATGATCCTTCAAGGCTTTGATCTGAACCCTGGGAGTCAACACGTCCACTTCGGGGTTATCCGAAACGACGAAGACCGTCGCGCCGTCGTGTACCCTGCTGGATAATTTCGCGCGCAGGGTCAGCGTGACCGTCTGTCCCGTTTGAACAAAGACGCGTTCAGGGACAAACCCAAGTCCCGAAGGAGGCGGCTCGATCCCTCTTCCATCCGAGGGATGATCCCTGCCATCGCTCAATTCAGAGGCGGCGATCACATTCAACTCACGGAGCGTCTTATCGAGTTTCTTCCGCAGGCGCTTGTCAAGTTTCATCTGCTCGTCCTGCATGGCGTGTTCGCGCTCGACCTGAACAAGCGGTTCGATGCGCGACTCGACAGCCTGCTTCAACGCTTTTGCAAACGGCAATGTCCAGTTGATGCCGTCGCGCGTGGCGGTCAATACGGGCTCGTCGTTCTTCAGGAGATCGTGCAGGTAATCGCATTCGAGCGAACCGTAGAAAAAGGACGCGTACGGATCGTTCTCGAACTTGAGCATGGTCAGCGAGATGATCGTCCCCTGACTGATGACGAGCAGACCGGCGTCCGCGTAATCGCCCTCCTCGCCTCTAGTGGAGAGTTGGATCTTCGACCTCAACAATTGCAGGCGCGCCGAGGCGGGGAAGCCCTCGATCTCGAATTGTTCATCGAGGACCATCTCGCCTTTGGGCGGTTTGTAGGACAGCACATATTCGTGTTTGACCTTGTTGGGGCTGGAAAGATTCCTCAGGATGATCAACCGTCCGGGGTTGCCCATGATGGCGCGGAGTTCGAAATGTCTCTGCAGGTAATTACGCAGGTTCTCGAACTGCGGCATCTTGACGTCTTCGCGCGCGACAACGATCTCGATCTCCGTTCCGTTGCCCTCGGGGACGCCGTGTTTCTCCCTGAGTTCCTCGATTGCGGGGAACGGGTCGTCCAGGGTGAAGGTTGGCACGCCGTCCTTGAGCAGGAGCGAACTGCGATAGAGACGATCCGCCTTGATCGAATTGACGTAGCCGTATCCCAGGCCGAAGATGGCGTCCTTGAGACCGCGTCCCCACATGCCGCGCACGTGCTTATCCTCCTTCAAGCCGCTGGTGGCTTCCCCGTACGTGCCGACGACCTTGTCCATGTGTGTATCGTCCATGCCCTCCGCAAAGTCACGGACGCGGATCGCTGAATTCTTGTGCTTCCTCAATATGTCAATGATGATCTCGCCACTGGCATGAGAACTGGCGTCTTCAATGCGGGAATAACTGTCGTTGCTGTTGGTGATGATCTCGACCAAAGCGCGCAAAACGTCCTTGCGGATCGCCTGATCCGCCTGTTGCAGGGCGACCCCGTCGGCGTATTGCAGTTTGCGGCTTACAGTCATTTACTTGCCTTTCGGTTGTGCTTGTTACCGCTAAGAGCGCGAAGTCCGCAAATTTTTAAAGGATTTTTTCTTGGCGCGCTTTGCGCGCTTCGCGGTGGAAAGTAATCTTGTTACAAGAATTATTTTACGGCGTGGTGGTTTCGACTGCTTGCGCTCAACCACCGTGTTCCATTTAATTTATCTCTTCATCCTCCGCATCTTCTTCTCAACTTGCCTTGTTGATGAGTCAAGCAGGCGCGAAAACCTCTCTGCGCAAAATTCCAAAAAGGACAG